>OLHA01000822.1_pt1 | contig 17614 bp, 16 predicted proteins | sample 1605961 | NCBI WGS metagenome assembly OLHA01 (sample SAMN03283288) | human gut metagenome | biome: human-associated habitat; material: feces | host: Homo sapiens | place: Peru | collected 2012
ACGCTCCCCTTTTGTCACTTCGTGACATTTCCCCCGTCAATCGGGGGAATCTCCCCGGGGAGAAGGCTTATTATCGAAATCTCAATGCAATCCATCGTAGGGGCGAACTGTGTTCGCCTCTTTTTCTATACAATATTACAATAATCGGGCGAACACAGTTCGCCCCTACGGTTGCGGACACAAAAAATCAGGCAAACAAAAAAGCGACGGAAACCGTCGCTTTTGCTTTGTCTTATATTACAGTATAATAGGTATAATCAAAAATCAAGTTCACGGCGCAGCTCGTCACGGTCCCTGCCGAGAACGAATGCAAGCTCGTCAACCACAACACTGATACAGCCGCGCAAAAATCTTTCGTCGGTTGCGTAAAGGCGCTTTCCGAGTGCCTTTTGCTTTGCCTCATGGTCTTTGATTGCTTTGATAAGGTGCACTTTTTCCTTGCGTGTGCCGCCTTTATAGATTTTGTCAAACGATTGTTTGCGCTCGCTTGGATTTGTTATCCATTCAAGCGGATCGGCGGTTTTGACATATTCGCACAAATCAAGCGCCTCGCTTTCTGTAAGCGACGGATTGATATGCACCTTTTCGCTGTTGTAATCCTGCGGTATGTAATAGGTTGACATTTCATCAAAAATCGGCACTAATACAAAATAATTTCGTTTATCGCGATCAAAAACTCTTTCCTCTACATCAATAATTTTGCAAATTCCCTTGGTTGAATACACTACACAATCGCCGATTTTTAATTTATCGTGTGACACGATTTTCCCTCCTTTAAAATCAAGACACATATATCTGTCTTATATATTATACCACATTTGTATAAAAAATGTAAGGATAAAATTTTGGCTTTATTTATGATATTGACAAGCCCTGCGGAAAAATATAAAATATTAATCAGCAAAACTTATTACGGAGCAAAAAAATGAGCGAATTTAAAGTAATTGAAATAAAAAAATCTGTTTTTGAAAACAACGACCGCGAGGCTGACAAGGTCAGAGAACAGCTTAAAAAGGACAGAACCTTTTTGCTCAATCTTATGTCATCGCCCGGCTCGGGAAAAACAACAACACTTAAAGCAACAATCGCCGCACTTAAAAATGAATACAAAATCGGCGTAATGGAGGCTGACATTGACTCTGATGTTGACGCAAAGGCAATCAGCGAAACCGGCGCAAAATCAATCCAGCTTCACACGGGCGGAATGTGCCACCTTGACGCAGGAATGACAAAACAGGGTCTTGAAAGCTTTGACGCAAACGAGTTTGACTTTGTTGTGCTTGAAAATGTGGGAAACCTTGTGTGCCCTGCCGAGTTTGATACAGGCGCAAGCAAAAACGCAATGATTTTGTCAGTGCCGGAGGGCGACGATAAGCCGCTTAAATATCCGCTTATGTTCACCGTCAGCGATGTTGTTTTGATTAATAAAATCGACACAAAATCGGTCTTTGATTTTGATGACGAGGCAGTGGTTAAGAGAATCAAAAAGCTCAACCCGAATGCCGAAATATTCTTCATTTCTGCCAAAACGGGCGAGGGAATCGACGCTTGGGCAGATTGGCTCAGACGCGAAATTGACGCATGGAATAAATAATGCACGAATTGGGGCTTGTTTATCAGGTTGTAAAAGCGGTTGACGAGGTTAAAGCGGAACAAAATCTGACCGAAATTGACGCCATAACGCTTGAAGTCGGCGAAATGACGGATGTTGTGCCGAAATATCTCGAAGAGGCGTGGGAGGTTGCGCGGTATTCAACCGATTATCCGAACGCCAAAATGGTTGTTGAAGTAATTGAGGCGCAGGCGCGCTGCAAATCATGCGGCAAAACGGATTTTGTGCGCAATATCGGGTTTGAGTGCCCGGTTTGCAAATCAACCGATTTTGAAATCCTTTGCGGAAAAGAATTTAATATAAAAAGCATAACGGCAAAATAACAAACCGACACGATGCGTGTAATGCGCAATGTGTCGGTTTGTTATTATATTACATTATATATACGCCCACCGTAGGGGCAATGCGTGAAATTATCGACGACCCTTCTCCCGAGGGAGAAGGCATTTGTCGAGAAATCCAACGCGATACAATCGTAGGGGCGAACTGTGTTCGCCCGAAGTCAGCGACAATATCAAAGCAAAAAACGGGCGAACACAGTTCGCTCCTACGGTTAGTATCAAAAAAGCCAATGCAACAAAAAAAACGACGATTTCTCGTCGCTTTTTGATGTGATTTTATTTCTTTGCGCGGTTTTCGGCTTTAAGGCGCAATTCCTTGTTGAGAATTGTTTTTCTGAGGCGAATTGATTGAGGAGTGACCTCCAAAAGCTCATCATCAGCCAAAAATTCCATGCTTTGTTCGAGCGAAAGTGTTGTCGGCGGAACAAGTTTGAGCGCTTCGTCCGAGCCGCTTGCACGAGTGTTTGTGACATGCTTTTTCTTGCAGACATTGCAAACAATATCCTCGTCCTTTGCACATTCGCCGACAATCATACCCTCGTAAACCTCTACACCGGGACCTACAAAAAGTCTGCCTCTGTCCTGAGTGTTCCAAAGGCCGTAGCCTGTTGTTGTGCCTGTTTCGTGAACAACGATTGAGCCGCGACTTCTTGTTTGAATTTCGCCCTTATACGGCTCATAGCCGCTGAAAAGCTGATTCATAATGCCGTTGCCGTTTGTGTCGGTAAGGAATTCACTTCTGTAGCCGATAAGTCCCCTTGACGGAATTTTAATCTCAAGGTGAGTCATACCGGTTGAGCGAGTGTCCATATTTTGAATTTCGCCCTTGCGTGAGCAAAGTTTTTCCATAACAGAGCCGACATATTCCTCAGGCACCTCGATAATCGCAATTTCCATAGGCTCAAGTGTTTCGCCGGTTTTTGAGTCCTTTTTAAAGATAACCTGCGGACGCGAAACCTGAAATTCATAATTTTCGCGGCGCATTGTTTCAATAAGAATAGAAAGATGAAGCTCGCCTCTGCCCGAAACCTTAAAGGTGTCCATTGAATCGGTTTCCTCAACGCGCATTGAAACATTTGTTTCAACCTCTTTGAAAAGTCTGTCGCGGAGGTTACGCGAAGTGACATATTTGCCCTCTCTGCCTGCAAACGGAGAATCGTTGACGATGAAGTTCATGCTTATTGTAGGCTCGTCAATTTTAACAAACGGAAGCGGCTCGATGCAGTCTGGGTCGCACGCTGTTTCGCCGATATTAAGGTCGGGGATTCCGGCAACGCAAACAAGGTCACCGAATGTTGCCTCTTGGCACTCAACTCTTTTAAGTCCCTCAAACTGATAAATTTTTGAAAATCTTACATTCTCCTGCGTGCCGTCCTGCCTGCAAAGAACATAAGGATTGCCGTGCTTAATTGTGCCCCTTTGAACTCTGCCGACACCGATTCTGCCAACATAATCGTCATACTCGAGCGAGCAGAAAAGGATTTGTGCAGGTCCCTCGGGGTCGCCGCTCGGTGACGGAATGTTTTCAAGAATTGCGTCGAGAAGCGGACGCATATCGCCCGAGCGCACATTTGGGTCGAGGCTTGAATAGCCGTCTCTTGCGCTTGCGTAAACAACAGGGAAGTCGATTTGGTCATCGTCGGCGCCAAGCTCGATAAACAAGTCGAGCACCTCGTCTACAACCTCTTCGGGTCTTGCGCCCTCACGGTCAACCTTATTGACTACAACGAGCGGTGTTTTTTTGAGCGCGAGTGCCTTTTTAAGCACAAATCTTGTTTGCGGCATACAGCCCTCAAACGCATCGACAAGGAGCAAAACGCCGTCAACCATTGTCAAAATACGCTCAACCTCACCGCCGAAATCGGCGTGACCCGGGGTGTCAACGATATTGATTTTTGTGTCCTTATAATGGATAGAAGTGTTTTTTGAAAGAATTGTGATTCCGCGCTCTTTTTCAAGATCATTTGAATCCATAACCCTTTCCTGCACCACCTCGTTGTCACGGAAAATGCCGCTTTGATGGAGCATTTCGTCAACGAGTGTTGTTTTGCCATGGTCAACGTGGGCGATGATTGCAATGTTTTTAATATTCTTTCTTTCTGCCAATTTTCTCACCTTGATTATTTCTTTTTATTAAATGTGTCACGCATTGCAACAGTTTTGTTGAATACGATTTTTCCGTCTGTTGTGTCCTTGTCGGTGCAGAAAAAGCCGATGCGCATAAACTGATATTTGTCGCCCGGTTTTGTATCGGCAAGCGATTTTTCGCAATAAGCCTCAACCTCTACGAGAGAATCGGGGTTGAGATTATCCTCAAACGAGCTGACGCCTTCCTCGTCGCTCGGGTTTTCAACATCAAAAAGTCTGTCATACATTCTGACAGTCGCTTTAACATTGTCTGCCGCGGAAACCCAATGAATTGTGCCGCGCACCTTTCTTCCGTCGGGGGTGTCGCCGCCGAACGATTCGGGGTCGTATGTGCAGTGAACACAGGTAACCTCGCCGTTTTCGTCAGTGTCATATCCGGTGCAGGTCACATAGTAGCCTTTGTAAAGGCGAACTTCGTTGCCGGGATAAAGTCGCTTATACTTCTTAATCGGCTCAACCATAAAGTCGCCCTTTTCAATCCAAAGCTCTTTGGTGAACGGGATTTTTCTCGAGCCGTATTCGGGGTGGTCGGGGTGATATTCTACCTCGAGAATGTCTGTTTTATCCTCGGGATAATTGTCAATCACAAGCTTAAGCGGGTCAACAACGCTCATAACCCTTGCGGAGTTTTTGTTTAGGTTGTCGCGAACACAGCTTTCAAGAAGTGCAAAATCAACAACGCTGTATGCCTTTGAAACGCCGATTTTTTCGCAGAAATCGCGGATTGCCTCGGCAGGATAGCCGCGGCGGCGCATACCGCTGATTGTAGCCATACGCGGATCGTCCCAGCCGTCAACAATATTGTCTTGAACAAGTTTAAGGCATTTTCTCTTTGATGTGAGAGTGTAGTTGAGGTTAAGACGAGCGAACTCGATTTGGCGCGGCTTTTCGCCGTCGATACACTCGTTGCAGAACCAATTGTAAAGCGGACGGTGATTTTCAAATTCGAGTGAACAAAGAGAGTGTGTAACCTTTTCTGCGGCGTCCGAAAGCGGATGAGCAAAATCATACATCGGGTAAACACACCACTTGTCGCCTGTTCTGTGATGATGAGCGTACATGATACGGTAAATAATCGGGTCGCGCATATTAAGGTTTGGCGACGACATATCTATTTTTGCCCTCAAAACCTTTGTGCCTGCTTCAAACTCGCCGTTTGTCATACGAGCGAAAAGGTCGAGATTTTCTTCAACGCTTCTGTCGCGATACGGTGAATTTTTGCCCGGCTCGGTGAGCGTGCCCCTGTATTCTCTGATTTCGTCGGGCGAAAGGTCATCGACATAAGCTTTGCCCTTTTTGATGAGCTTGATTGCGCAATCATAAATGAAGTCGAAATAATCGCTTGCAAAATAAACATTGTCCCAATCAAAGCCGAGCCACTTAATATCTTCCTCAATCGCCTCGACATACTCGGTGTCCTCTTTGGTGGGGTTGGTATCGTCAAGACGGAGATTGCAAACGCCGTTGTATTTGTTTTTAACGCCGAAATTTATGCAAATTGCCTTTGCGTGACCGATATGCAAATAGCCGTTCGGCTCGGGAGGGAAACGGGTTTGAACTCTTGAATAAACACCGTCTTTTAAATCCTCGTCAATAAAATCGTGGATAAAGTTTGAGGTGATTTCTGTTTCTTCGGTTTTATTTTCAATCGCCATTATTTAGCCTCCCTGTAATATTCAAGTGCGGCTGAAAGCCTGCTTTGAACAGTGCCCTCGCCTAAAAGTTTTGTGATGGAATAAAGGTCCGGTGTGTTTGTTCTGCCGGTGAGAGCAACGCGAACGATTGTCGAAACATCGCCGACATGACCGTCAAACGCCTCCGGGTTTGATTTGTATTCTTTAACATTCGGTGTGCAGTTTACCAAAGGACAAAGCTCTTTCATTCTTGCAAACCAAGTGTCCTTATCATCGTCGAGATTAACTACATCTTTGTATTTTTCAAGCACCTTAACTGCAAGCTCGGGTGTTGCGTTGCCTGTCAGGTCAAAGCACGGGGTAAATGTTTCGTCATACATATAGCTTAAGTAATCCGAAACATCGCTCCACTTTGCAATATCTTTTCTCGGCTTTTTGCCCTCGCGGTCGATATTGAGAATGTCGACTGCCTTTTGCTCGTCCTGCTCAAAAAGCGATGCAAGTTGCGGATTGTATCCTTTAGCCCACGCATACGAAAGCTCAAACACCTTTTGCGCCGGCATTTTGGAAATAACATTTTTTGAAACATCGGTCAGCTTGACAAAATCAAACAACGCTCCCGACGCACTCATTTTTTTGAGGTTAAACGGGAAATCCGACAGCGGTGCGTTTTGATTTGCACGGCGCCAATCCTCAAAATTTGAGTTCAAAAGAGTTAAAATATATTCGTTAACCGACTCTGCCGGGAAACCAACTTCGTCATAATAACTTACGGCAGCCTCGGGGTCCTTACGCTTTGAAAGCTTGCGTTTTCCGCCGTTTTCTTCTTTCATAATCGGAGCAATGTGCGCATATTTTACCGACTTGAAGCCAAGCACCTTGAAAAGCTGAAGATGAAGCGGCACAGATGCAATCCACTCGTCACCTCTTGTGACATGTGTGGTGCGCATCAAATGGTCGTCAACAGCGTGAGCAAAGTGATAAGTCGGAATGCCGTCTGTTTTGAGCAAAACGACATCAATCACATTTTCGGGCATTTCGATTTTGCCCTTAATCATATCGTCAAAATAGCATTTTTTGTTAATATCGCCGGGCGATTTAAGGCGGAGAGTCCACGGCATACCTGCCTCAATGTTGGCTTTGATTTGCTCAAAGGTGAGATTGCGGCATTTTGCATATTTGCCGTAGTAACCCTTAATGTCCTCGCCCTCCTGGCTGTTGCGGATTTGCTCAATCTCCTCCGCGGTGCAAAAACAGGGATAAGCCAAGTCGCGCTTAACAAGGTCCTTTGCATACGCCTGATAAATTTCTTTTCTGTGACTTTGATAATACGGACCGTAGTCGCCGATTTCCTTGTCCTCGGCAACAACGCCCTCGTCGGCATTGACGCCGTAGACCGACAGACCCTTGAGCATTGCGCCCACTGCGCCGTCGACCTTGCGCTTTTGGTCGGTATCCTCAACGCGGACAAAAAACACGCCGTTTGTGTTTTTTGCGGTGAGATATGAGGCAACGCATGTAAAAAGGTTGCCGAAATGCAAATATCCGGTTGGACTCGGTGCAAAGCGAGTAACTCTTGCGCCCTCTTTCAAATCCCTCGGGGGATATAATTTTTCGTAATAATCGGGAGTTTTGTCAATATCAGGGAACAAAAAATCCGCGAGAATTTCTCTTTCTATCATAGCAACATAACCTCAAACTAAAATATTTCATAATATTATTGCATAAATCGAAATAATATTCAATATAAATTATAAATTAATATTTTTATATTTACAAAAAATAATCCTTGACTTGTGCCGTTTTTTGTGCAATAATATACTATCGTAACAAGTAAATCGAGGTGTGGCTCAGTTTGGTAGAGCGCTGCGTTCGGGACGCAGAGGCCGCAGGTTCAAGTCCTGTCACCTCGACCATAACTTAAAAGCCTATATCAGCTCAATGATATAGGCTTTTTCTTATGTATTTCGGCTTTATACCCTCCTTTGACCTTACTTGTAGGTAACAAATAAGGAGAATGGTTTAATATCAGTCTGTGAGCTATATTGGAATTTCTCCAATATAGCTTTGTAATTTAATTTATCGATTCGGAAATTTTATATAATCCGATATTTTCTGTTTTGCTGCATTAAAAATCGTTAAAGTCGATTGAAATATGCATAAGCATAACAAGTATTTCAAAATCATCATTCATATAATTTTTCTTCATCAAGCCCGTTTTCAAATGCATTCATCCCGATAACCATAGGCCATTTATTCGTTTCAATAATTGTAGTGGCATTTATATTGCCTAAATGCACGTAAAAATGTCGCATTTGACCAATCATGCATTCAAGCCTTATATACTTATAATCTTTCGGTTTTGTATATAAATCTTCATCGCAGAGATTATCAAGATAAGAAAGCGTTTTTTCTTTGACATATTCATAATACGCCGTCAAATCTTCTCTTGAAAGCGCTTTGTTTCCCATATAATCCAAACTGTCCAAACCATACTCGTGAAAACTCGGCTCTGCAAATTCTGCAGGACCGGCAAACCATTTATCACAGGAATATAAAGTATGATAGCAATGCTTCCAAACAGGCATACCGCACAGCGTGTAACTCATATCACAAGTCATCAAGGTTGTATGAAAATTATGAAACATTATTTCCGTGCTGTCCTTAATTATTTTTATCAATTCATTTTTCATAATAAATAATCCCTTAATTTTTCAAGCATAATGTGCCGGGTATCATTTCATCCAAGCAAATACGCCTTCTGCAAACCGCTTTTAAATTTTCGCAAGCAACAACCGCTCCAAAGATTACATCAAAAGCATTTGTGATATGAAATTCAATCTAAATCAATCATATCATACCGTTGTTTTACCGTCAACACATTTGTCGCAGTATGTCAAAACTCGCTTAGAATTTTTCACATCGAGCATAACAAGCATAAACACATTGATCGTTGTATTCTGTCGTAATTTTTACGTGAACAAATTTCGCATTTGCCAATTCACAGTCAAAATGTAGTCACAAACAAAAAGAAAGCCCCCGAAAGCCTGATAAATAAAGGCTTTCGGGGGTTGCGTTTATTATTCCCACTCGATTTAGGGTTTTGCAACCGTAACATTTTAGCACAGGTAATTTTGTTCACATTGTCCCGGCTATCAGTATTATCTAATACCTATTGCCTATAAAATTTTCTGTTGCCATATTGTTGCCACACTTATAATGGCTATTATTTAGTTAAATCAATTAGTTGAGATTAAATTTAAAACTATTTTTATTTTCTATTAATGGATCACTTTTTGTTAAGCCTTTTTTTATAATCTTTACCCCAATCAATAAGGTCATTTACATCTGTCTCTAAACATTCAAGGTCAGGTAACTCGATTGGCTTTTCACTTGGTTGAGAATGTTCAAAATAAGAATATTTTGTCATCATTGTTTCAATAAAATCAACATCATTTGATTCGATTACTTTTAGATATCTAATCTTTAATGAGGAAATATTTTTACTATATCTAGTAACCAAGCCGTTTAACAACAATTTTTCGATGAGATACTCAATATCTGCCCTTACAATTGTGCAACAACTCTTGAGTTTAGCATCAGCTAAATCATAATCTCCGTCTTCTCTCAATTTGCGTATTTTAGGTATAGATTCATCTTTTATTGTTTGTAATGAAGATATGGCATTAGTTTTATTGTAGTCTCCTTTGTATATTGGCTCTCCCATAGGACTGTTTCTGAGTTCTATATAATTAAATTTGGAGGATTCTTTTGTTTCAGGATTTTCAAGTAAGTACAGTTCCATACAATTTTTTAGTGTTTCTGCAAATGCAAGGCGATGTGTAAATACTATTACCTGTCTTTCAAAAGACAGTTTAACCAATTGTTTTGCTACATTATCTTCATAGTTGTGATCTAAAGAATTTATTGGATCATCAAATATAAAAGCTTGTGTCTTATTAAGAGCGTTTAAATCAGCTAAAAAGGCAGCAATAGAAACAACTCTATATTCACCCTCACTTAAAACTTCTTCTGTTTTCTTTTTTTCAAAAGCTCCTTTTATCGATATTCTGTGAGAAGTCCTACCTTTTTTGCCATCCGATAATAATTCCACTTTTATCGATCGTGAAGGATTGAGTGCATTTAATTCATTTTCAAATCTTCTTACGTACACCTCAGTAATCATTTTTTCAGACAATGCATTCTTCGCTTTTGTAATACTATTGGTTTTTATACCAAGCTTAATATTTTTTAAGATAATAAGTTTCTTTTTCAATTTAATATTATTCTTATTCTCGAAAAACCATTTTTTACTTTGAAGTTCAATTCTATCCTTGCTTTGTTTTTCTGGATTATTAATGAATTCATCAATGGATTCAATCTGTTCCTTTATTCTTTTCGTTAATTCATCAAATTTGTTAAGTATTTCATTAACGCATACTACTTTTGGGCATTCTCCATTTTTCGGGTCATAATGTATAACCAATTGGCTCTAATATATAGTTTATTCAACACATCATCAATGTAAGAAACAACATCATCCGGGAACATATTTGTAATAAGAGTTTGTTTTGTGTCACTTACATTGAGGTTCCTATTTATAAGTTCACTTAATTTTTGTGTCTTTTTATTTAAGCTTTCGTATGCATCATTTTGCTTTTTTTCAAGGTCTGAAGCATATATTTCTGAAAATTTAGCGTATCTTATTTTCGCTTCAGAAGAAAGCGGTTGCTGGCATAATACACACATATCTTTTGCATTATTTCCTTCAATTGAATCAGAAAATTTCTGTGCTGATTTCCACATATTTTTCCAAAGAGCAGACCCAAACTCTTTAATACTTGAAACTTCTCTATATGTTTCTAACATATTTTCAAATTCATGACGAGTTTTAATTTGAATTTCGATGGAGTGAATATAATCTTCAACATTACTTTGATCCAATTGAGCATAAACAGAAGATATTTTATTTTTTAATTGTGAAAGTATCTCTAATTGCTGAGATAGTTTTTTCTTGGTTTGAACCGGATTAGAATCATTGAATGCCTTTTCAATCAATTCTAATTGATTTTGATCTTTCTCTGTGAAATTTATACATTTTTCAAAATCCTCAATCAATGAAAGTGTTTCCAATTCACTATATTTCTTACTTAAGTCAGAGGTTGATATTTCGTTAGGTACACTTTTTAAATTTGAAGTTTTAGTATTGTATTCTGAGCTTATCTCTTGGCTTATATACTCTGATATTTCAGCTAACTGAGTAAAAATATGTAATAATTTTGGTTCATAAATTGTTTCTGTTGATTTGTCCAAAAACCTTTGTGCTATTTTTGTATCATATATCCTGATCGGATAATTTTTATCATTTTTTAATGACCAATTAGATGTTGTATCTTCACCGTCACAAGAAAAGGTTAATGTTGCTTTTGCCGGAATATTTGTTTTTTCAAAAATATTGGAAAAAATGTTGATGTCGTCTTTAGGATTTTCAGCCTTTTTTAACACCTTAACATATGATGATTTGCCACAGCCATTTACTCCGTACACTACATTTAGTCCTTTAGTGAATTCAAGTGGTTTTGTAGGCTTTAATGCAGCCACTCCTTGTATGTTAGATATGCTCTTTAAAATGATATTACTATCATCCGTTGTGACATCGTCCAAGTCTTCAGGAAACTTTGTGTCAAAAACGTAGGAACAATCAGCGAATCTGTATTCTTTAAAAACAAGTTTAAGTGCTCGCTTTTTGGCTTCCTCTATATCTTTACTTTTCCAAAGATTTATAAATGTATCTTTTTGCCAATCGCTTGATTTATCAAACCAAGACCTAACAATTGAAATAATATTAGCATCCATTTTATCTTCCTTTACACTTAAATTATTAATTGAAATCTTTCGTATTAAATGATAAAAATACTTCGGTTACTTATTGTATGTAGACTTTTTGTATTCATTTTGATTATACTATAAAACATGGAGGATTGCAACGATGGATATTATAAAAGTATTTGGTGACAACCTAAAAAAATATCGTACAGCTATGGGAATATCTCAAGAAGCATTCGCCGAAAAGTGCGGTATGCACCGTACGTATATAAGCGCTATCGAGTGTTACCGCCGCAGTATTTCGCTTGAAAATATACAACGTATCGCCGATGCACTTGGAATTGAAACATATAAATTATTTTTGGAGGAATAAATTATGCCATCACACATTGTAGATTATGAATTGCCCGTAAGTAATCGAACTCAAATGAGAATAGAACTTATATCCTGTTTTCTGAATGAACTTCCTGGCACTGGTCGAGAAAATAATGCATCACGATATCAATATAATGTTGAAACATATGGAAATTATGGTATTTACCTCAAACGACCTACACAATTGAACAAGGGATTTGACTTTACGGTTAATGTAAAAGGCATGTATTTCAAAAAAAACAGACGATACAGCAATCCCAGTCATCAGGATATCTTTAACGCTTTGACATATTGTTTAAACACATACCCTGAAGAGTATAATACAGTAAGAAATGCAATTGTAGAAATTTACAACTGCATTGATGCTGATTTGTCTAAAATCAATGCATACTTTTGCGACCATGAAGGGACAGAACATCCTATCCAAATAATCTTGTTGGCTATTAAATGGTTGTTTATGGAGCAAGATTGTGCTTACTGGAATTACTCTGGACGAAGAATGCTTTTTGAAGGACTTAATGAGCAAGGTTTAGTGTAAACTTTTACTTTCTAAACACAAACAAATACTCGTGTGCAATCAGCAAAAAATTATATTTTACACTATTTGTTTTCCAATATCCCGTTGCTTTGCAGTTGTGTTGCTCTTTGATAATCAATTCTTTAAGGGTAAATCCGGCATCTTGGAAAATTTTCATAACATCAAAAGACATTGGTATCATACAACCCTTTTGTCTTGTATCGCCCATAAGTACAGCACAAAATTTATCTTTTTTCAAAACACGGTAGCTCTCTGCAGCTACCTTTTTCATTTCTTCAAGAAAATCTTTCACTTTGAGTTGCGACAAATCTCCGTCTATGCCATCGCTGTATTTAATTATATCGGCATACGGTGGGTGGGTACAAATAAGGTCAATGCTTTCATCCGAAAGAAAATCTAAATTTCTTGCATCGCCCTTACGGATATAAACTTTTCCGTTTGCACCTTCGTGTTCAAAATTCACTTTTTCTTTACATCTATCAAGTGCAACATCATTGACATCAACACCGATAACATCACGGTTCAAGAGCTTTGCTTCAACAAGGGTTGTCCCGCCTCCGGCAAACTGGTCAAGTACTAAATCGCCCTCTTTTGAATATCTTAATATAATATTTCGAGGAATATACGGAGACCAATTTCCACGCCATTTTGCATCGTGAGTTGCCCAATCTCCACGCTTTGGGAAAGACCAATGTGTTGTCATTTCCAACTCGAAATCATCAGGCTCCCATTTTGTAATTTTCTTTGCCATTATTCAAAAACCTCTGTAATTATGCCATTTTCCATATCTTTAATATTGTAAATGTGTTCCATAACATCAAAGGTTTCTTCAAGATTATGGCGAGCACTTGTCCAACCTTTTCCGTCGGTAAACCATACAAAAGTAAAACCGTCGATTGTATCGGTTTCGAGAACGAGTGTTTTGTAACTGCGTGCTGTTTCGTTTAATTTACTTCCGCCGCTGCCGTAAAAATTAGTTTCGATACCATAAATCATATTATGAGTTTTAACAACAAAATCAAAACGCTTTTCTGTTTTTCCTTGATTAGATATGGCTGAAAGGTCAACGCCCCATTTATCGGTAATCTGATGAATATACATCTCTTTGAAATATGACTCATCTTTAACAAATCCTGATTTTTTGATAAAACTTTCAACTAAGTTTTCCATTAAATGACCGCCACGATTTTTACGTCCGTTGGAGTCAAGACCTGTTTCAACACCTGTTGCATAGTCGACAAGGTTATTGACAATGTGATTTTCCATCAAGTCAAAAAGACCTGTTTTACGCATAAATATCTTATATTGCTCGACCGAAAGATTAGGATTCTTAAAATTATATGTATAGTCTCCGTCGCCGTCAATTGCATATATTTCATTTGACCTAACTGCCAAAAGCAGAGGTATGCATTTCAAAGTTTCCGGATATTTACCTATAAGTTTTTCAAAATCTTCTTCAATATTCTTAGAACCAATAAGTGAATTTAAAATATTAAGTTCAACTTTAATATTATCGACATTCCTATGTACCTTATCAAAATCTATATAATAACCATAGTCTGCAATACTATCACGGAATCCTAATAACCATTCGCTAAAATTTCTCATATATTTTACCTCTATTCAATATTAACAATAAGTTTATCATCTTTAATCTTCCATTTAGATTTCTTTTGGACAAATGAATTATCATCGTTAATCAATCCGCAATCTTTGTAAATTTGTGTAACGCCACCAATATATCTATGTGATTTATCTAGATTTAGAGTTTGAAATTGTCCGTTGATTTCTACATTTACAGAAGAATTATTATCGTCAATAGAATTTCTAATTATCTGTGGGATAATTAGAATCCTTGCACGAATATCGTTTGCTGTAATATTACGTTCTACTAGATAATCGTCAGAATTGTTTGTAACAGTTGAATTGGATTGAGAATATTGTTTGAGAATTTCTTTTAGCATATCCTCATCAAATACGGGCTTATAGGAAAACGCCACTCCGTTATCAATGCACATATTCAACAACGTTTTGCCATCAATTAGGATAGTAGGCATGTTAGGATTACTTTCAGCTTCATTTATAGCACCTTTGGTAAACGAAGATGTTGTTATAAACACATTGATATAATTATTATTTAAGACATTTCCTTGCTTATCACGTTTAGTTGAACCTTTTAAATCTCGTATTTCTTTGGCTTGAACTTTGTTTGTCGGTTTATATCTTTTAGCTTGAACATAATAATTCATTGTATCTATTCCTTGAAGGTCAATTCCCGGTCTGGAACAAGTTAAATCAATTCCATTATCACCAACATATTTTGTTGTTACAACCTCTTGAAAGCCAATCTTCTTTAAAAAATGATTTAAAAACAGTTCAAAATCTCTGCCTGTTGCAAAAGATTTATAAAGTCTTTCAATATAATTCTTTTCATCTGATGTTGATAGTTCTAAATATATCACTTTTCAGCCTCCTCTTAAAAATTACTGATAAGCAATTCCTTAATTTTTCCTCTTGCCTCACTATTGCAGTTAATCATTCGAGTTGCTTCAACTCGCTTAATTTTATGAGCAGAATAGATATTGTCAAAGAAGTCATCATCTGTATTTGAGTTCTTCGGATCGGAATTGCTAATTACAATTTTTGCGCCTTTTTTATTCATGTCATCAACAAATTGTGCAAGCTCAATCTGTGCATCATCATTAAACAAATTTTCGGTATATGCAGTAAAACTTGCTGTGTCTGTAATAGGTCTGTATGGCGGATCAAAATAAACAAAGGTATTTTCGTCAATAAAGTCAGCTGACTCTCTGTAATCTCCACATACAATAGTAACTTCTTGCAATTTCTCAGATACGGCTCTGAGATTTTTTTCATCACAGATCATAGGATTTTTGTAAGAACCCATAGGAACATTGAATAAACCCTTTTTATTTACACGGAACAGACCGTTGAAACAAGTCTTGTTAAGGAAAATCATTAATGCCGCTTTTTCGATATTGATATTTTCATTGCCATTTACTTTCAAGTCGTTAAAACGCTTTCGCTTTTGCATATAGTACACTTTACGATCGTCTGTATCTAACGGAATAAAATCGTTCTGCATAGCGTGAAGCATTTCGATTAGTGCATCAATATCATCACGAATAATTCGATAAGTATTGATAAGCTCAGCGTTAATGTCGCTGATATAAACTTCAGCTAAATCATATTTACTAAGTATATCAAACAAAACGGCACCTCCACCAACAAATGGCTCGGCATATTTTGTAATTTTTCTGCTACTAAAAGGATAGTAATGCTCAATCTCTTTAAGAAGCTGACTTTTGCCGCCTGCCCATTTCAAAAAGGGTTTAACTGCTTTTTCTTCGGTTCGATTATATCGTGTGCTCCTTGCATCTATGGGCTTTTTTGCTGAAGAAGGTATAATCCACATATTACCAACCATAGTAGCTTCTTTAATTCTTTGTTCAGAGCACAAAACCGCCACTCTTCTTTGGGAAATGCCCCATTTATCAGCGGCTTCTCTTGCAGACATAAATTCCATACCAAACTCCTGTCCTATACTGTATATCATTTACTATATTATATTCTAAATCTCGAACAATAGCAATATCATATTTCACAATTGATGTAAATTTTCAAAAGAAAATTATGGCGACAGAGAAAAACTTTCTGTCGCCATAATGTTTTATATCATATAAATTAATTCTGCATTTACAATTCCAGTTGTTTGAGGCATTCTGTAGCACCTTCTTGTTCAGCAAATTGCTTAACAAGTGTGTAGTTAATGCCTGTTTTTTTATAAATAATATATTACATATTTTCAATCAACCATTTCAGCATACTTATATTTCTTTCAGTTAATTCTTCAAATTTATCATATTTGCTGAAATAAGCAATACAAATAATTTCGATAGAGTAGATAACATAAGGAATAGCTTCGATTTCATGTTCACTCAATTTATCAATTCTATTATATCCCTTAATTAGATTGTTGAGTATTTTTTGCCATACCTCAAAATTAATTTGATTATTAAAGCACTCTGATAAAATAGCGGTTGCGCAATAGCAAATATCAAAAACCCGCACATTAACCTCTGTTAAGTCAAAGTCAACAAAACCTTTAAATTCTTTCCCGGCAAAAATCATATTTGACGGGTTAATATCTCTGTGTATCGGTTGAGTTGGCAATTTATTGATTATTTTTCCAAATTCGTTTTTGTATTTTTCGCAAAGCTCATTTGATAAGTTTGCAACCTTTTGGACCTTATTAAGATTATTGATACAATCATCATAAATATTAACCTGTTCAAAATTGTCAATATCGAAAAATTTTAATTTATTATGTAGCTTGGCAATATTTTCACCGATGGTTAAAGCAATTGAAGTATCATTAAAAATATCAACACATTTTAGTTGATTTCCATAAATTCGTTTTGTAACGATAAAATACAATTCTCCGTATTGTAAATAATCATCACCGTTATTTAATTTAACAACTTCTGAAAACAAAGTGCTCTTTTTAATCACAGCAAAATTTGTTGAATATTTCATTACATAGCCATCGCCTATATAGTATGAATTGTCACTTTGTTTACCTGTGTTTTCGTTTATAATCGGCTTAATCACGCTGTTTTGCAAATTCCAATTTGGCAATATTTTTTGTATTTTAGTTTTTGAAACCATAATATATTCCTCCTGCAAAATGTTAATCTTGTATGGCTTATTGCCGATATAAGATTTGATGAATTCAGAAGGAGAGCAACAAAATTCTCGCTTAAAGGCTTTATAAAAGCCTGCATAGGTATTGAAGCCGTAATTCATCGCAATATCAATTTTAGATATATCGTTTCTCATTTCATAAACTGCAAACAATAATTTTCTTCGATTTATGTATTCTTTCGGCGACAAACCAATATGGAGATTAAACAATCTGCACAAATGCACATATGAATATCCTGCAAGGTTACATAAATCGTCAACAGTAAATTCTGCATCTAAATTATCGTCAATATAATCAATTACAGATTGAATTATTTCACGAGTATCCATCGCAATCCTCCTTTCATTTTCACTTGCAAGTTTATCAGTATTATATCATATCTTTTTTCAAAAACATTTCCTATTATATCAAAAA
>OLHA01000831.1_pt1 | contig 17502 bp, 14 predicted proteins | sample 1605961 | NCBI WGS metagenome assembly OLHA01 (sample SAMN03283288) | human gut metagenome | biome: human-associated habitat; material: feces | host: Homo sapiens | place: Peru | collected 2012
TAAAATTAAAAGTGAATTAGAAGATTTGTCACTACGTTATTATAAACCAGATGTATATTTTTCAATTGTAGAAAAACTAAATCAAACTAAAGTTGAACGAGATTCAATTGTAGAAGCTATGGTAAAAAAAGTTTCTGAACTTTTAGATAGTCAAAATATTAAATATGAAATTAAAGGTAGATCAAAAAGTATTTATAGTATATATAAGAAACTTGATAAGGGTAAAAAGTTTAGCGATATATATGATTTATTAGCACTTAGAGTTTTAGTTGATAATGTAAGTGAATGTTATCAAGCATTAGGTTTAATTCATTCAATATATCATCCACTACCAAAAAGATTTAAAGATTATATTGCGATGCCAAAAACAAACATGTATCAATCACTTCATACAACTGTAATTGGACTTGACGGATATTTTTTTGAAATTCAAATTCGTACTCACGAAATGGATAGAATTGCTGAAAAAGGTATTGCGGCACATTGGTCATATAAAGAAAAAGGTAGTAATGTATCTGCAAGTATGCAGAATACTATGGAACAAAAATTACAATTTTTCAGATCAATTATCGAACTTAGAGATGAAGAAGAAAGTGACAAACAATTTGTTGATTCAGTAAAAGAAGAAGTTTTTAATCATACAATTTACGTTTTCACACCAGGTGGTGATGTTATTGAATTACCTAATGGTTCAACTCCTATAGATTTTGCGTACCGAATACATTCTGATGTAGGAGATAAAATGGTAGGAGCTTTAGTAAATGGTAATATTGTTCCAATTGATTATAAGCTTCAAAGTAATGATGTTGTAAAAATTAATACAAATAAAAATTCACCTGGTCCAAGTAGAGAATGGTTAAATATTGTTTATACTACTCAAGCTAGAAATAAAATTAGAGCATTTTTCAATAAAATTGATAAAAATGATTATTTAAAAAAAGGACAAGAAATAATTACTAAAGAATTAAGAAAAAGAAAAATTAGTGTTAATGATTTCTATAGTCAAGAAAATATTGATAAGGTATTAAATGAATTCAAATTAGAAAATGCTGATGATATGCATATATCACTTGGAAATAATAAAATTGCGATTGGTCAAATTATGAATTATTTATATAATGACTCAATAACTAAGCAAGAAATTATTTTAAAGAAGGCACAAAATAACACAAACACAAAAAATAGAATAAATAAAAATGATGTTGTTGTTGAAGGCATAGATGATATTAAAGTAAATATAGCCTCATGTTGTGCTCCAATTCCTGGTGATAAAATTGTAGGATACATTACAAAAGGATATGGTATTAATATTCATAGAACCAATTGTCCAAATGTCTTTGAATTTAACGAAAGATTAATTGATGTTCATTGGAACTTTGAAATTCAAAACAAATATTCAACTAATATTCTTGTTAGCGCTGATCAAGATACTGATATTTTGCTTAACATTATATCCAAAACATCTAATGAAGATATTAAAGTACAAAGTATAAACTCATTAAATTCTAAGGAATATTTTATGTATGAAATCAAAATATTGGTTCCTGATACTGAAAAATTAGAAAATTTTATGAATGAAATTAGAACTATTCCACATATCATTAAAGTAGAAAGAAGTATTAAATAATTAAGAGAGTAGGTAATATATTTGTGAAAAACAAGTTAAATTATCGGTTAATAAATCTTGCTTTAATATGTGTAATAATATATTTGGTATATAAATGCAGAAATTTATGGTTAATTATATTTAAAACAATTTACAAAATATTGTTACCATTTATTTCTGCTTTTTTTATATCATATATAATTTATCCATTTTTAAATTATTTAAAATCAAAAAAAATTCCTTTACCACTTGGAATAATTATAATAATTATTATAGCGTTAGGAATTATAGTAATTACATTTTCCTTAATTTTTCCTTCATTATTTGATCAAATTGTTTCGTTAATTAATTATATAATTACATTTATAAATAGAATTTCTATAAAATATAATATTGACTTATTAGATTTTGAAAAATATTTATATGAAATTATAAAATATTTAGGAAAATATATTTCTAGTAGCGCTGTTTTAGTTATAAATAGTGTTATAGGATATATAACTCAAACATTTGTTGTTTCAACATTAAGTATTTATTTTTTAATAGATATGGAAAAAATAAGAAAAATATTAAAAAAAATATTAAAAAATAATTATAGAAATTTTGAATGTGTAAAAATAATAGATTCTGAATTAAGAAAATATTTTATTGCTTTCTTCAAAATTATTATTATATCTTTTTTTGAATATAGTTTATGTTATATAGCTATTGGTCATCCAAACGCAATTATTTTAGGTGTTTTAGCTGCCCTATTAGGAATTATTCCATATTTTGGTGGTATAATAACAAATATTATAGCTTTAATAACGTCATTTACAATTGGAATACCACTTTTTATAAAAACTTTAGTAGTACTTATTATTCTTTCTATTATTGATGGGTATGTAATAAATCCTTATGTTTATGGTAAAAGTAATAAAATTCATCCACTTATAATTATTTTTTCCTGTATAGGGGGTAATATATTAGGCGGAATACTAGGTATGTTTTTATCACTTCCTTTAACAATAATAATTGTGACAATTATAAAATATTATAGAGAAAATATTTATGGATTTAAAAATAAAATAAAAAGTATTTATATAAAATATTGACTATTATTGTTTTTTTTCGTATAATTTAAGTATATTAATTATTGATTTAGAGGAGTAATAATATTTATTTTTAAGAGAAAATACGGTTGGTGAAAGTGTTTAAAACAAATATTATGAAAGACACTAATGTTAGATAATCGTTTTCTGCGTTAAAGAATGAGTGTATAGTTATCTATAAAATAAGGTGGTACCGCGATAATTCGTCCTTATATTTTATGGATTTTTTTTATTAAATTTTAAAAAGGAGTATAGTTTATGATACAAAAAGCAAAAGGAACTTATGATTTATTTGGTGAAAATGGAAAAAAAGTAATATATTTAAAACAATTACTTGAAAGCATAATGAATAAATATAATTATGAATATATAAAAACGCCTATTTTTGAATCTAGTGAATTATTTCATAGAGGCGTAGGTGAAACTAGTGATATAGTTTCAAAAGAAACTTACGATTTTGTTGATAGAGGAAATCGTAATATGACTTTAAGACCAGAAGGAACTGCCGGCGTAGTTAGAAGTTTTATTGAAAATAAAATGTATGGTGAAGGTAGCATGCCTATAAAATTATGGTATTTTGGTCCAATGTATCGCTACGAAAGACCACAATCTGGTAGATATCGTGAATTTTTACAATTTGGTGTTGAAACATTTGGTAGTAGTGACCCTATGATTGATGCTGAAATAATAAGTATACCAGTTAATTTTTATAAATTACTTGGACTTAAAGACATTAAAGTTAATATTAATACACTAGGTGATACAGAATCAAGACTCAAATATCGTGAAGCTTTATTGAATTATTTTAAACCACACATTGATTCATTATGTGAAGACTGCAAAAAAAGATTTGAAAAAAATCCACTTAGAATATTAGATTGTAAAGTAGATCATGATTTAGATATAATGAAAAATGTTCCTAAAATATATGACTATTTAAATGAAACAAGTAAAAAGCATTTCGAAGATGTACAAAAATATTTAAAATGTTTAAATATAGAGTATGTAGTTAATCCTAACATTGTTAGAGGACTTGATTATTATACTCATACTGTTTTTGAGGTTGAAGCTTCTGTTGCTGGATTTGGTAGTCAAAATGTTTTGGGTGCTGGTGGCAGATACGATGGATTAGTGGAAACGATAGGAGGCCCTTCTACTCCTGGAGTAGGATTTGCACTTGGAATTGAAAGATTATTAACAGCCCTAGATTATGAAAATATTAAATTACCAATAGATAATGAATTAGATATATATATAATTCCTATGAATGATGAAGCAAAAGAATATTCAAGTTATATATTAAATAATATTCGTATGAATGGTTTTAGTTGTGATATAGATTATATGTCAAGAAACATAAAAAGTAATTTTCGCCAAGCTGATAGATTAAAGGCAAAATATGTTATTATTGTAGGTGAAGACGAAATAAAAACAAAACAATTAACTATTAAAAATAATAATACAAAAGAGGAATTTAAAGTTAGTGAAGAAGATATAATTGAATTTTTTGATGAGATGATTGATGACTATCATGAATAAGTTCGATTTTAATGGTTATAAAAATTTAAAAGATATAATAGGTTATGATGGATTTATAGATAGAGATGGATTATTTTATAAAGTAAAAGTGCGACATTCTTACGATATAAATTGTTCTCATATAAATTGGGCTGAACAATATATTAATCAAGATATGAAAAAATTAAAAACTATCTTGACACCTAGTTATAGTATGATTTATACGCTTTCTAAAATGAGAGATAAACAAGATATACTGATACAAATTTTTGGATTTGTTTATTACAGCCATGATCATTTAACTAATGAACCAATTATTATAACACCAGATCCAATATACAATGATAAAAAGATAACTGATGAACAATTAGATACTTTATATAAAATAATGGAATATAATATGGAAAAACCGTTAGAACATGAAGTTTTTCTAAGTCCAGATTATTATAAAAAATATAGATAGGAGTAAATTATGAAGATAAATTTTAATGAATTAAAAAACTATGAAAATGAAGAAGTAGTATTACAAGGTTTTGTTGATAAAATAAGAAATTTACAATATGTACAATTTGTAATATTGAGAGATTCAACTGGAAAAGTTCAAATTACAATTGAAAAAAATGAAGAAAATGCCAAAATGGTAGAAATAATTGATAATTTAACACAAGAAAGTACGCTAAAAGTTAAAGGAAAAGTTTTAATAAATGAGAAAGTTAAAATGGGTGGTATTGAGGTCATTCCAAGTTCTATAACAGTTACTTCTTTATCGCTTCCAGAATTACCTCTTGACATAAAAAGTAAAGATAACTCTTTAAGAGAAACAAGATTAGATTATCGTTTCCTAGATTTACGTAGAGAAGAAAATAATTTGTTTTTTAAATGTGAAACAATACTTGAACAAGCATTTAGAGAATATTGTGTAGATAAAGGATTTATTGAAATTCATTCTCCAAAAATTGCTGCAGGAGCTGCAGAAAGTGGGGCAGAGGTATTTAAAATAGATTATTTCGGTCAGACTGCATGTCTTTCTCAATCACCACAATTTTATAAACAAATGGCAATGGCTGCAGGTTTTGATAAAGTATTTGAAATAGGTCCTGCATTTAGAGCGGAAAATTCTCATACATCATATCACGCTACTGAAATCAATATGGCTGATGTTGAAATTTCTTGGATTGATTCATTTTCTGATGTAATGGATATGGAAGAAGAATGGATTAAATATGCACTTTCTAAAGTAAAAGAAAAATATGGTGAAGAAATTAAAAAATTATTTAATGTAGAAATAAGTGATACATCTATTAAATTTCCTCGTATTACATTTAAAGAAGCAAAAGAAATATTAAAAAATGAATTTAATTATATTGGAGAAAAAGAAGACGATTTTGAAAGAAAAGAAGAAAATTTATTATGTAAGTATGCTAAACAAAAATATAATTGTGATTTCATATTTGTTACAAAATTTCCTTTTGCAGCAAGACCTTTTTATCATATGTTAGATGAAGATGGACTTACAAACAGTTATGATTTATTATTTAAAGGAGTTGAAATAACTACTGGTGCGCAAAGAGAACACAGAGTAGATATATTAAGAAAACAAATGATTGAAAAAGATGTTAATCCAGAATCATTAGAATTTTACCTAGATTTCTTTAAATATGGATGTCCTCCACATGGTGGATTTGCAATCGGTATTGCCAGAATTATGATGCAAATATTTGAACTGGACAATATAAGAGAAGCAACATTTATTTATAGAGGTCCTACAAGACTTAATCCATAAAAAAACACTTAAAATTTCTTAAGTGTTTTTTGTTTTACTTTTTGATTTTCAGTATTTACCGAATAATCATATTGATTGTTAAAAAATCCAAAATCAAATTGTTCATCTATAGTATTATCTTCCTCGGTTAAAAATGATTTCTCTTGAGTAGAAATATATTTATCATATGATTCCTGTTTACGATCAAGGTATTCTGAATATATATTATCTTTCTTGTATTCATCACAAATAGCTTGGTAAACTTGATAAAGTTGATCTATGTTCGAATTACATATATTTTTTATATCGTTTTCATATTGCTTTTCCAATCCAAATATTTTTTCGACTGTAAAGTCATTTTTCAAATTAATATTTAATTTATTTGCTTTCGAAAATATTTCAATTTTTTGTTCTATTACCGTTTGAAAATTACTTAATGTATTTATTCTATTATAGCTTGATTTAAATTTTTTGAAATTATTTGCAAGCGAACTATATAAAATTAAATTTATAATGATTGCAGATAATATTATTGATAATTTTGCAAAAATGATGCTAGCAAAAACTGTGCCCATTGTAAATATTGCTAACATTTTGCAAGCTTTTTTGAAGACATCGATTGACTGTGCTGGAAGATTGTTAAATTCATTTTCTAATTTTTGAATTTTATCTTCACATTTATCTTTTGTTTTTATTAACATGTTAATATAACTTTCAATATTACTATTTTGTTTAAACATATATTTTTCCCCTCATTTTTCAGGACGATATTATAACCCCTAAAATTATTATTGTCAATATATAAATTATCGTAAAAAAATAAAAACAAATAAGAACTATTACTTATTTGCTTTTGTTAAAATATTTAGATTAATTTTTAAAATTTATTATTAATTAAATCTTCTAAATAATCAAGTTGTTGATTTGAATCATTTATCAATGAATTTTGAACATTTTGAGTGTTCTGATTATTATTTAATGAATTATTTTGTTTAAATATTTGGTTTGAAGATTGTGTAGGCATTTCAAATTGTATTGTTTCATTTTGAGGTCTTTCTGCAATTGCGCTTTTTATTTGTAAATCGTTATTTTCTTCACTTTCATCAATTATATCAAATGCCTCTTCTTTTTCGTCATCTTCTAATTCAACAATTTTTAAAATTTCTTCTAGTGTTGTTTGACCTTGCAAAACTTTTTCTAAACCATCTTGAAGTAGGGTAGTAACATCAGACTTATAAACTAAATGTCTCAATTTATCTTTTCTAACGTTAGAACTAATAGCGTCTCTTATTTCTTGATTAATTAGGAGTACTTCATGTATTGCGATACGTCCTTGATATCCATTTGAGCATTCATCACAACCCTCATTAGAATAAATCTCTTTAATGTCTTTACCAAGTACTTTTTTAAAAATGTCTTTTTCATATTCATTAGTAGGTCGTAATTTTTTACAATGTGGACAAAGTTTACGTGCCAGTTTTTGTGATATTATTCCAGTTAATGCACTAGAGAGTAAATATCTTTGAACATCCATATCAAGTAAACGTTCAATAGTTGTTAGTGAATCATTAGTATGGAGTGTTGACAAGACGATATGACCTGTAATAGATGCTCTAACAGCAATTTGTGCGGTTTCTGTATCACGAATTTCTCCAATCATTATTACATTTGGGTCTTGACGCAAAATTGATCTTAATGCATTTGCGAAGGTTAATCCTATTTCACTGTTTGTTTGAACTTGGTTTATACCTTCGATATTCATTTCGATTGGGTCTTCTACGGTAATAATATTTGTATCTTCTTTATTAAGTCTTTGCAACATTGAGTAAACTGTCGTTGATTTACCACTACCAGTTGCTCCAGTTACTAAAATAATTCCGTTGGGAGTACTAATCATTTCCAAAACTTTTCTATAGTTTTGTTCTGAAAAGCCTAAGCTTTCAATTCCACTTAAACTCATACTATAATCTAAAATACGGATAACTATTTTTTCACCCTCGTTTGTTGGCAAACATGACACACGCAAATCAAGTGGAACGCCTTGCAAAGTAGCTTTTATGGCACCATCTTGTGGTAATCTAGACTCAGTTATATTCATTCCTGCAATTATTTTAATACGCGTTACTAAATTCTTTTTTATTTCATTTGGAACATCGGTATAATCAATTAATTGACCATCAATTCTTATTCTAATTTTCATGTGATTATCCATAGGATCAAAATGGATATCACTTGCTCCACGTTTAGAAGCATCTACTAGGATATCATTTACAACCTCTACAACTGGCATTTTTCCATAATCATATATTTTTAACATAAAAATTTCATCCCCTTTTTATTCGATAAGACTAGATTTTACCATGAATATATTATATAATATATTTGAAATAATATCAATAATAAAGGGGCAAAGTTTATGAAAAAAGATGAAAATGGTTTTATGCTTGTTGAAACTCTAATTGTTTCAACACTTGTTTCCACTATTTTAGTTGTACTATACGTTCAATTTAATAATATTGTAAATAATTTTGATAAAAATTTCAATTATAATAATATTAGTAACTTATATGCTGCAAATAATGTAAAAAAATTTATTCTACAAGATAACAATGGTGAATTTTATTTAAATTTGAAACAGTTTTTAAATGAGAATTTGGAAAATGATCAAAGTTTTTATTTAAAGATTTTTACAACGTGTGATAATAGTAATATCGATCACAAGGCTTATAATGTAAATTTATGCGAAAAATTTAATAGTTTAACTAATTTTTATAATATAAAACAAATATTGTTTGTGATGAATTCTGTTGATTTAAAGGATTCAGATTATAAAGAATTAGAAAGTCCAAACTTTGTGAATTTTATAAAAAACATAAACAAAAGTACTAAAAACAGTAATAATCAAAATGATGACTATAGAATTTTTATTGAATTTGAAAATAATCAATTTGCAACTTTAAAAATGTCTGATTAGAAAAGGTGAAATGTATGAAAGAAAATAAAGGTTTTACTCTTGTAGAAGTAATTGTGTCTTTTGCACTTACTATGATCATTGTTTTGTTTTTGTTTCAATTAATTATTACTTTAAAAAATGTTTATAATAATAAATTAATTGTTTCAGATTTAATATTAAAACAATCAAATATTAATCAGATGATTAATAGCGACTTAATTGTTAGTAATTTAGGCGATATAATTAGTGTTAGTAATGATATGGTTAGTAATTGTTATAATATAAGTTTTCAGTATGGAAGTAGAAATATTTGCTATAATAAAGAAAATAATACAATTAGTTATAATGATTATGAGTTTGAACTTATTAAAAATAGTAAAATCGGTGATGTATCGGTTGTAGTAAATAATGGTATGCTATTCATAGATATTCCTATAACATACCTTGATATTGATAATAATTTTGATGTGAAAATTGCTTATTTTAACAGAATTTAAAGGATTTCACCTAGTTAATTGTAAATAATTAATTAGGTGATTTTATGTATAACGATTATTTAAACAATATATTTAATGAATTTAATTCAAACATTAAATTGGATGATGAGCAAAAGAGAGTGGTTTTAAACGATTCTAAAAATTCTTTGATAGTTGCAGGTGCCGGAAGTGGAAAAACTACTGTAATAAGTGCTAAAGTAAAGTACTTAATAGATATAAAAAAAATTGAGCCAAGTAAAATACTCGTTATTTCGTTTACAAGAGAATCTGTTAATGATTTAAAAAGGCAAATAATTGATGGGTTAAGACTTGAAATTATTATTCAAACATTTCACAAACTGGCACTTTCTATTATCGGAAAAAATAATTCATATAAGATATGTGATAATTTGAAAAATATATTGAGTATTTATTTTTTGAGAGATATTTATTTTACTCCTGATTATTTAAGTTATTTAAATTATTTATATACCTTTGTTTACATTCAAAATAAAAGCTATTTTAAAATAAATGATAAAATTTCAGTGACAAGTTTAGAAGAAATTGCAATTGTAAATTTTTTAAATTTAACAAAGATTAACTTTAAATATAAAATTATAAATTTTAATAATATAATTTCAAAATTTGTATTGTATATAGAAAATAATATTGTAGTTATAAATTATTTAAATAAATATAAAAGAAAAAAGACAAAAAAGAATATTTATAATATTGTTAAAGATAATGATGTGATTTTTAATATAAGAAAAATACTAGAAAAAAATGGTGTTTATAAATATGATATAATTGAAAACAATGAAATTGAATATATAAAGTTTTTAAATGTGTGTTGCTCTTTTATAAATTGCTATAAAGTAAATAATATTAATGAATATTTTTTAATTAGTTTAATTAAAAAATATGAAAAAAATTATCAAATATCTTTATTTTTAAATGTAATCTTTAATGCTTATAAATATTACATAAATCATAATAAAATCAATCATATTCTAGATTTTAATGATATTATTAATGAAGCTATAAAAAAATTAAAACAAGAAGAATTTAATAAGTATAAATATGTAATAATAGATGAGTTTCAAGATATTTCAAAAAATAGATTAGAAATAATTAAATATTTGAGTAAATATAAAACAAATATAATTGCGTGCGGTGATGATTGGCAATCAATATTTGGATTTGCGGGTTCGGATGTAAATTTGTTTATAAATTTTCCTAAGATAATTAAAAACTGTGAGGTTTTAAGAATAACAAATACTTATAGAAACAGTAAGCAATTGATTGATATTTCTGGTAATTTTATAATGAAAAATAATCATCAGTTAAAAAAAGAATTAAGATCGGGAAAAAGTTTAGATAAGCCTATAATAATTAATTTTTTTGATGAAAAAAACAATATATCAAAACTTATATATGATGTTATTTTAAATATCTTTAATAAAAGTGTTGATAGCAATATCCTAATAATTGGAAGATATAAATTTAGTATAAATAAAATAATTGATAAAGAATACTTTGATTTTAAGAATAATCGATTGGTTTGTTTAAAAAAGAATATTAATGTAACTTTTTTAACAGCTCATTCATCAAAAGGATTAACATTTGATGAGGTGATTATTTTAGATATGGATGATGATATTTATGGTTTTCCATCACAAATTGTTGATAATTTAGAATTATCTATATTAAAAAACAAAGATAACTTTTATTTTGAGGAGGAGAGAAGACTATTTTATGTGGCGCTTACCAGAACGAGAGGTCATAATTATCTTTTTTCCCATATAGATAAAATATCACCTTATATATATGAATTTTTAGATTTAAAAGAAGTTGAAGTTATAAACTATACCAAAAGAAAAATCAAAAGAAATGTGATATTATGTAAAAATTGTGGTTATTTTTTTAAAAATAATATTAGATTTAAACATATTTGTCCTAATTGTGGTAATATCATTTTAAAATAGTAAAAATTTATGATATAATGTACTTATAAGTGTATACAGAAAAGGTGTTAAAATGAAAAAGTGTGTTGTTATTTATAACCCCAATAGTGGTAAAAAAAATAAAGATATTTTTTTAAAACAATATAAACAAGTTTTGGAAAGTTATGATTATGAAGTTACGACTTTTTTTACAAAATATCATGGACACGCTATTGAAATTGTAAAAAAATTGGATAATCCTGATTTAGTTATTTCAGTTGGTGGAGACGGGACTTTTAATGAAGTAATGACTGGAAACTTCAAACGACAGGAAAAGGTCTTACTGGCTCATATTCCTCTTGGTACTACAAATGACATCGGTTCTATGTTTGGATATACTAAAAACCCTATAAACAATTTAAAATTAATTATGAATAGTGGTGTAGTAAAGAAAATCGATATATGCACAATAAATGGAGAACCTTTTGTATACGTTGCGGGCTTTGGAAAATTTATGAATGTTCCTTATGAAACATCTCGTGATTTAAAGAAAAAGTATGGATATTTAGCTTATATTTTAGAAGGAGTCAAAAGTTTTAGAGCTAAAACAAATTTATATGATATAACTTACGAAATAGATGGAGAAATTTATAGGGGCCTATATTCATTTATGATAGCTTCTAATGCTAATAGAATTGCAGGAGTTAATAATTTTTTCAAAGATATTAAACTTGATGATGATCAATTTGAGGTTTTGTTTTGTAACTTATCAACTAAAAAAGACATTATTAAAAGTTTATATTATTTAAAAATGCATGATATTACTAAGGTACCTGGTTTTTATTTCCATAAAACTAATAATTTAAAGATTACATTTAATGATTTAAACCGTAAAAAATGGTGTATAGATGGTGAAAAGTATGAAGAAAATACTAACACTTTTGAAATAAAAGTTGTTCAAGGAATTAAGATTATGCTTCCAAATAAAAAAATCGATACTTTATTTGTTAATAAGTAGTTAGGTGTTGAAATAATGATAAATATATATAATATAAAAATAATTTTTCTACTTTTTGTTTTTTATTCTGTAGTAGGATGGACGATAGAGGTTTTAGATCAATTTTATCGACAAAAAAAATTTGTAAACAGAGGCTTTTTATTAGGTCCATATTGTCCAGTACATGGCATTGGTGCATTACTTATGGTTTTATTATTAAGTGGTATTACCGATAGTTATATAATTTTATTTTTTAGTGCATCTTTAATTTGTACAATTTTGGAATATATTACAAGTTTTTTACTCGAAAAAATTTTTAAGGCTAGATGGTGGGATTATTCTTGCTATAAGTTTAATTTAAATGGTAGAGTATGTTTGCAAAATAGTATATTTTTTGGTATTGCTGGTGTATTTATTGTAAAAATAGCTAATCCATTTGTAGTAAAATTCATTATGCAAAATGTTTCAGATTTAAATGTTATTTGTCTAGTATTGGGAATCGTTTTTACCTTGGATTTATTTATATCATTTAATGTAATTGTAAAATTTAAAAATATTACAAATATTTTAACAAAAGATAGTACTGAGGAAATTTCAAATAGAGTAAAAAAAACATTAGCAAAAAAATCCATTTTATTTAAAAGGCTTATTAATGCTTTTCCTAATTTAAAAAATGGTGCTAAAAAAATTAAAGACAATATTATAAGTATTTTTAATGTTATAAAATAAAACATATTTAGTGTTTTATTTTTTTTTAGAGAAAAACTTGCTATTTAATTAAATTATTTTTTCTTGTTTATTAAAAATAATTATGTTACAATTTAAGAGAGCCTATAGAAACTCTCTATGGCTTTTTTTGTTATTGTGGAGGTTTTTTATGACAAAGTATGTTTTTGTAACTGGCGGTGTAGTATCTGGACTAGGTAAGGGTATTACTGCGTCGTCATTAGCGCTTTTGCTAAAATCAAGAGGTTATAAAGTTTTTATGCAAAAGTTTGATCCTTATATTAATATTGATCCAGGTACTATGAACCCTATACAACACGGGGAAGTTTACGTTACCTATGATGGATGTGAAACAGATTTAGATTTAGGACATTACGAAAGATTTATTGATGAAGAACTAAATTATACTTCAAATATTACAAGTGGTAAAATTTTTTCATCGGTTATTGAAAAAGAAAGAAAAGGTGAATATCTAGGAGCTACTGTTCAAATGGTTCCTCATGTTACTAACGAAATTAAAAACAAGGTATATGAAGCAGGTGTTAGTTCAAAAGCTGATATTGTTATTACAGAAATAGGTGGAACTGTTGGTGATATTGAATCACAAACTTTTATTGAATCTTTAAGACAAATTCAGTATGAATTAGGACGTGAAAATACATTTTTTGTTCATACAACATTGATTCCTTATATTTATGGTTCTGGAGAATTAAAAACTAAGCCAACTCAAAATAGTGTAAGAGATTTAAGAAATATGGGAATTACTCCTAACGCTATTGTATGTAGGACTCCTATTGAATTAAATGAAAATATAGTAAAAAAATTATCTCTTTTCTGTTCGGTACCAGAAGAAAACATTATAAATGCTGTTGATGTTAAAAATATTTATCAGATTCCTATTAATTTTTACAACCAAAAGATTGATGAAATAATTTTAAAACAATTTAAGTTAGAAGTTAGAAAAGCAGATATTAAATATTGGTTTGATTTAGTAAACTGCGTTGATAATTTAAAAGATGAGGTAGAAATTGCTTTAGTAGGTAAATATGTAGAACTTCATGACGCATATTTATCAGTTGCAGAATCGTTACGTCATGCAGGATATAAATATAATGTTAAAGTTAATATAAATTGGATAGATTCTGAATCTTTAGAAAAAAGTGATGTTAATTTAAGTGATGTGTTTAAAAATTCTAAAGGAATTATTGTACCAGGTGGTTTTGGAAGTCGCGGAATAGAGGGAAAAATAAACGCAATAAAATATGCTAGAGAAAACAATGTTCCATTTTTAGGAATATGTCTTGGTATGCAACTAGCTGTAATAGAATTTGCGAGAAACGTATGTAATATTAAAGATGCTTCATCTACTGAATTTAATCAATTATGTAAAGAACCAATTATTGATTTAATGACTGATCAAAAATCAATTGTAAATATGGGTGGAACACTTCGTTTAGGAAATTATGAATGTAATATTAAAAAAAATACTTTGGCTTTTGACGACTATAAAACAAGTCATATATTAGAACGTCATCGACATAGATATGAATTTAATAATTCATATAGAGAAATTTTAGAAAAAAATGGATTAGTTTTTTCAGGAATTAATAAAGTATCAAATCTGGTTGAAATAATTGAATATCCAAAACATAAACATTTTATTGCTTGCCAATTTCATCCAGAGTTTAAAAGCAGACCAACTAAACCGCATCCTTTGTTTGATTCATTTATAAAGATGAGTATAAATTAAAAATTTTCACAAAATTTACATAAATAAATAATAAAATAACCTAAGGAAGTGAGAAAATGAAATTATTAATTGTTGACGATGAAGTTTTAATACGTGATGTAATAAAAGAATATTGTTTAAATGAAAATTATGATGTTTGTGAAGCAAGTAATGGATTAGATGCTTTAGAAATTATCAATAAAGAGAATATCGATTTAATTGTATTAGATATTATGATGCCTAAATTAGATGGTTTTTCTTTGTGCAAACAAATTAAAGATAAAAATATCCCTATTATTATTTTGTCTGCAAGAACTGATGAATTTGATAAATTAATGGGTTTTGATTTAGGAATAGAAGATTATGTAACGAAACCTTTTAGTCCAAAAGAGTTAATGGCTAGAATTAAAGTAATATTAAAAAGAAATAATTCAGTTAAAGATCAATTTGTCTATAAAGATTTAGTTGTTGATTTTAAAGCACATACTATTAGCATAAATCACGAATATTTGAAATTTACTCCTAAAGAATATGATTTATTAGTTTATTTTATAAATAACGAAAATATTGCTTTATCAAGAGAGACTCTCCTTGACAAGATTTGGGGATATAGTTTTTTTGGCGATGATAGAACAGTCGATACACATGTAAAAATGTTGAGGAACACTTTAGGAGAATATAGGGACTTAATTGTTACTGTAAGAGGAATGGGATATAAATTTGAAACGAAATAAAACACTTAATTCAAAAATTTGGTTTTACCTTATTATTTTTTCAGTAATTATTTTGTTATCCTTATGGTTTTTTCAAGTAGTATTTTTAAAAACATACTATCGTATAATGAAAAATCGTGAAATAGATAATATCATAACTTCTATAGGTGAATATTATGGTGAAAATTATGATTCTGATAAATTTAATGATTTGATAGACCGTTTATCATTTTCCAATAATGTATGTATTGAAATAATTGATAATGCATCACTTTTATATTCTTCTAATAGTAAAATTAGAGGATGTTTAGTAGATAAAGATGTAAATGATTTTAAATATATTGATAAAAAATTAAATTTCATAAAGAGTAATAATAACACATTTAGGTATGAAACAAAAAATCCGAGATTTAATAACGAAACTTTAATTTATGGTAAGAAAATAAATAACGATTTCATTGTATTTATTACTGCATCACTAGATCCAGTTGATTCTACTGTAAACATTTTAGCAAGTCAGCTTGTATATGTTACAATAGGAGTTTTAATGTTATCGTTCATAGTTGCGTATTTTATTTCAAAAAAAATATCAAAACCAATTATTCAAATCAATGAAAGTGCCAAAGAAATGCGTAAAGGAAATTACGAAATTGTTTTTAAAACTGATACTAATATAAAAGAAATAAATGAATTGTCTAAAACCCTTAATGAAACAACTAACGAACTTTCTAAAACAGAAAATTTACGTCGTGAACTTCTTGCTAATGTAAGCCACGATTTAAAAACACCACTTACAATGATTAAGGCCTATGCCGAAATGGCTAGGGATTTAAATAATAAAAATGTAACAAAAAGAACTGATAACTTAAATACAATAATAGAAGAAACTGATAGATTAAATTTATTAGTTAATGATATTTTAGAGTTATCAAAAGTTCAAGCAAATGTAGAAAAATTAAATATTGAGCAGTTTAACTTAATTGATTTAATAAGCTCAATAATAAAAAGATATGATTATTTAAAAACAACTGAAAATTATGAATTAATTTTTAACTATGATACTAATAATATTGTAAGAGCTGATAAAAAAAGATTAGAGCAAGTAATTTATAATTTAATTAATAATGCAATTAATTATACAGGTGCTGACAAAAAAGTATATATAAACGTAAAAAATCAAAATGGTGGTGTTCGTGTAGAGATTAGGGATACTGGTAAAGGAATTAGTGACGAAGATTTAAAATTTATCTGGGATAAATATTATAAAGTAGATAAAAGTTATACAAGAGAAGTTCATGGAACAGGAATTGGCCTATCAATTGTAAAAAACATATTAATAAATCATAATTTTGAATATGGTGTTGATACAAAAAAGGGAAGTGGCACAACATTTTGGTTTATCATAAAATAAAAAATATGATATACTTATAATGTAATTATTAATAAAGGAGTAAATGTATGATTTATTTATTATATGGAACTAATTATTTTTTAATAAAAAGAGAAATAGAAAAAATAAAATTAGAAAATAATATAGAAAGTATTGATGTCAACAATTATAATTTAGAAAATACAATTTTAGATAATATTTTAGATGATGCGCTTACTTTATCTTTATTTAGTCAAAAAAAGATGATTATAGTAGATAATTCATATATATTTACTCCATCTGTAAGAAAAAAAGGATTAGATCATAATATAGATTTATTAAATAAATATATAGAAAATCCAAACCCAGATACAATTTTAATTTTTGTAGTCAATGAAGAAAAAATTGATGATAGAAAAAAAATAGTTAAATTAATAAAAATAAATGGAAATGTAATAGAATTTAATGAGGTTAAAAATATTGATACTTTTATAAAAAATGAGTTAAATGATTATAAAATGGACGCTATTACAATTAACTCATTTGTAAATAGAGTAGGAGATAATTTAGCAATTATTGCATCAGAAATAGAAAAATTAAAATTATATAAAAATGATGA
>OLHA01000832.1_pt1 | contig 17479 bp, 8 predicted proteins | sample 1605961 | NCBI WGS metagenome assembly OLHA01 (sample SAMN03283288) | human gut metagenome | biome: human-associated habitat; material: feces | host: Homo sapiens | place: Peru | collected 2012
TTACTGAATCTCCGGAAGTCCGAGATCCTTGAAGGTGCGAGGAGCCGGGGTCTTAGGAAGCGGCTTGCGGTCCTTGATCTGCTGGAGAGCGGTCTCAATGGCCTTGTTAAGCTGCTGATCCTCACCGGCATATTCCTTGATCGGGTCATTGTCCAGCACGATGTCAGGATCGACTCCGTGGTTCTCGACGATCCACTGTCCCGTCGCCGCGTCGTAGTTCGTGAAGAACGGCACGCGCACGTCGGTTCCGTCCATGTAAGGCAGCGAGCCGCTGATGCCCACGATGCCGCCCCAGGTTCTCGTCCCGATCACGGTTCCGAGGTTGTTGGCCTTGAAGCTCCACGGGAAGAGGTCACCGTCCGAGGCTGAATATTTATTGATAAGCAGCACCTTAGGACCGGTGTGAGTTCCTTCCGGGATAGTTCCGTTCTGGTTGGAGTTCCTGTACATCGTCATCCTGTAAACCTTGCGGAGAAGCCTCTCGATGACCATCGGAGAGATGTTTCCACCACCGTTGGCGCGGTCATCGATGATAAGAGCCTCCTTGTCGAGCTGAGGATAGTACCAGCGTGCGAACTCGTTCAGACCCTCCGGCCCCATGTCTGGGATGTAGATGTAGCCCACCTTGCCACCGGACTTCTCCTCAACGGTACGGATGTTCTTCATAACCCATTCGTAATGCTCAAGAGGATATTCATCGGCGATAGGCTTGACAACGACCTTGCGGCCTCCCTCGGCGGCTGACTTGCTGACCGTCAACTCGACGAGTTTGCCGGCCTTGCCGACGAGAAGCCTGTAAATGTTGTCAACGTCCTTAAGAGACTGTCCGTCAATGGCTGTGATGAAATCGCCCTCGGAGATATTCATTCCCGGTTCGGTCAACGGTGAGCGGAGTTCGTTCCTATAGACAGCGCCGGAGTAAATGTGATTGATCTTGAAGTAACCGCTCTTGTCCTTGCTCATCTTAGCACCGAGAAGGCCCATCGGGATGCGCTCAGGCTTAGGGTAGTCGCCCGGATTGACGTAGGCGTGACCGCTGGCGACCTCGCCGATCATTCCGCCGATCACGTAATTGAGGTCAAGACGGGTCTTGACATAAGGCAGGAGAGCTGCATACTTCTCCTTGACGGCCTTCCAGTCGCGGCCGTGCATATTCTCAAGATAGTAGCCGTCGCGGAACGCTCTCCAGACCTCGTCGAAGATCTGAGGCCACTCCTGGGCGTAATCCACTGTCGTGTACATATTGTCAAGGTCAATGGCCTCGCCTCCGCCGACTTTCGCGGACGGGAAGCTGACGGCTGTCCATTTGCCCTTGGCAGTCGAAAGTGCCTTCTTGTCTCCCGGACGGTAGATGACCATTCCTTCAGAACACTGCTCAGACTTACCGGTCTCGAAATCAAGCACCTGAGTGCCGCGACCATCCCTGTACCAGAGCTTCTTGCCGTCAGAGAAATATGAGCGTGAGCCTCCTACAGGAAGTTTTATGGTTCTGTCTACCAGGCCATTGATGTCGATCTTCACGTCCACAGTCTTCTTGCCGGAAGCAGCATTGCCGGCGTCTTTAGAAGCCTTGGCGGCCTTTTTGTCTTTGGCGGCTTCCGCCGGAGCCGCTTCATCCTTCTTATCTTCGGAAATATTCACAGACTCGCTGTCAGTCGGGAGCAGCGGTGAAGGTGTTCCGGCCGCAAGCATAGTCATATAGACCCCGCTTCTGTCAGTGTAAGCGAAGTTCCACTCGATCCAGCTGTAGATCGGACGGAAATCCCTGTCAGATGTGAATATCAAGTACTTGCCATCAGACGAGAACTTCGGCGAACTTGAGTCGTACCATTTCTCTGTGACAGGATATTCCTTGGCGGAAGCGAGGTTATAGACATAGACCACGCTCATCTTGTTCGGGGCAGGGCGGCTGTAGGTAAGCCACTTGCTGTCAGGGGAATATTCAACATCCCTTATTTCCTGTTCAGGGCATTGAAGAACAGTCCGTTTGGTTTTGGCGAACGGATCGACCTCAACGATGCGGTTCTTTCTGTCGGTGTAAAGGATGTGCTTGCTGTCCGGACTCCATTGAAGGTCACGGATGTAGGTGTCGTTGTCCTTGGTGACCTGGACAGGCTCTCCGCCGGCGGCGACATCGTAGAGATAGACCTCGGTCTCTCCGGTTCCGTCACCTATGAAGGCGATGTACTTTCCGTCAGGACTCCAGTCGGCGCTGCGCTCGTTCGAGCCAGGGGTCTTGGTGATGTTCCTCGTGATTCCCTTTCCGACAGGCACGTCGAAGAGTTCTCCGCGGGCTGTGATGGCCATTCTCTTGCCATCTGGGGAAAGGCTGAACGAAGAGCGGCCTTTCTTGCCGACATTCATCCTTTCGGCACGGGCATAGACAAGGTCGGAGCCAAGGGTGATGTGGATCTGCTCGGTCGCCTTTGTGGCCGGATCCAGCTTATAGAGGTAGCCTCCTTTCTCGAACACAACGAGTCTGCCGTTCGTGCTCGGGAACTTCACATCATAGTCGTCGAACGATGTCACCTTGGCCGTGGCCTTGGTCTTCGTGTTGTAAACGAATAGGTTCATCGTCATGTCGCGGTCTGACGCGAAATAGATCTCGTCGCCTACCCACATCGGGAATATGTCCTGCGCCGGGTTGTCGGTGATCTTCTCGACCTTCCTGCCGTCATAGACCCAGATCTCGTCGGCCATTCCGCCACGGTAATATTTCCAGGTCCTGAACTCTCTCATCACCCGGTTGTAAGCAAGTTTCTTTCCGTCAGGCGAATAGGAGCAGAAACCTCCTTCCGGAAGCGGAATCTCCTGAGGCATCCCGCCGTTCACGGAAACCGTCCAAAGCTTGCCGGAAAAGCCATCGCCAGTGCGGTTTCTGAATATGATGTTCTTTCCGTCAGGCGTCCATCCCATCACGATGTTGTTAGGTCCCATCCTGTCACCGAGGTCGTCACGTCCGTTGGTGGCCGTGTAGGTCAGACGGACAGGCTCGCCGCCTTTCGCCGGGATGATGTAAACCTCACGGTTGCCGTCATATTCACCGGTGAAGGCGATCGTCTTGCCATCCGGTGAGTAGTGCGCGAACATCTCGTAGCCGATGTGGGAGGTCAGTCGGCGTGCCTCGCCACCGCTGAGCGGAGCCGTGAACAAATCTCCGGCGTAAGAGAACACAACTTCCGTCCCGTTTGTCGCCGGAAACCTCAGAAGCCTCGCCTCTGTGCCCGCTTCGACAGGCTCAGCGACCGAAAAAAGCGCCATCCCTCCCAATAGGAGAGTCAAAAAGATTTTCCTCATAATTATATATATTATTGAATATCAAGTATTCAGCATAAACCAAAAACTAAGTTTGGAAATACGCTCCAAGATAGCAAAAATTATTCTGCCAAAATTATTTTAGCAGAATAATTTTAATGGAATAAAAAACATATCCTCTTACGGCAGAAAACGTCTTTTCCAACCAGATCATATTCAGAAGGTCCGGTACTGGGTTTTCAGCCAAAGGTGAAACATCGGATCCTGAATGAAGACACGTTTCCCTTCCACATCTATTATGTCCCTCTTTCTCAATGCGTCTCTTATGATGCGCACATTCCCGTTTGTCCCCAGTTTGTAACGAGATAAGGTTTCGGTGGAACTGAAGTGCTCTACACCATCAGCGACCGCACACAAATAGTTGCGTTGTTTCTCGGTCAGGGAATCCATTGTGTTCAGGAATTGAAGGTTCAAGGAGTCCATTATGCTTTCCAGAGCGGAATCAACAACACTTTCGGAGCAACTCACTGTGCTTCGGAGCCAACATGCCTGCGCGAGTTGCTGCACATAGTACGAGTGGTTGTCAACCCTCTCAGCCAGATATGATGCCACATCAGGGCTTATCGACTTACCTGTCTTTGAAAATCGGCGAACTATATAATCACACCAGTCCTTATTGGAAATCTTGGGGAGAAAAAGGATGTCGCCGAATCTGTAGAAAGGGCTGTTGTATTCCCCGAAAATATTCAGCATCATGTGCTTTTTGCTTCCATAAAGGACATACGCCACATCGGATTGCTCCTGCCAATGGTTGCGAAGAATCTTCTGAAACCTGGCAGAGTCCGCGAACTCTCCTATCTGTTGGAACTCGTCTATACAGACAATGATCTTTCTCCCTTTCTTGATGGCGATTCTTTGCGGCAGATCAAGAATATCCTCACCAATGGGGTTGGATTTCACATCCAGCCCGAATGATAGCTCGTAATGTCCTGCCGGGTCAGACACCGCGATCTTAGGAAGAAGTGATGAGATAAATTCCTTTGCGTTTGTCATCATGTTCTCCAATGTCGATGAGACCTGCGACATAATGCTCTTTGCGTAAGCCTGATAAAATTCCTGCTCATCACCGCATTTGAAGATATTCATCCTTATAAACAAGCGGTCTTTTCCGCTCGCCTCGGCTATTCCGATGGCTTTGGACACCAAGGAAGATTTTCCCCATCTCCTTGGGGAAATTATCGCCGTGTTTGTCAGTGAGCCGATGTTCGCCAAAAGCTTGGCTGTCTCTTTCTCCCTGTCGGTAAAGTCCTCGGCCGCGACAATTTTACCATATACAAAAGGAACGTCCATCAGATTCGTTTTCGCAAATATAGGTGGTTTCTACAAATTATACAATTTTATTTCATATAATTTTATTTCATATAAATTTATATCAAACCGTTGTCGGTAAAACACATTGGCAATGCACTTAAGGGCAGAAAAATAAAACGACGGATTTTGGTAACGTGCAAAATCCGTCGTTTTTGTTTTTTCTGCCCTTCTGTCAGCAGTTGTTTATGCAGTTTTGGCTTACGGTGCTTCGACAAGTTCAGCGACCGACGGAAAAGTATTCAATCATCGGGACATAAGAAGGACATCCCCTTTTTGAAAATTTTGGTAACGTGCAAAATTTCAAAAAGGGGATGTCCTTCTTATACTTATAAATATGTCTTTCTTCTTAGTATCGAAATACGGCTCTATTTTTCAGTCAGTCCGCGGGCGCGGAGGAGGGCGCCGGGATCAGGCTGGGCGCCACGGAAGGAGAGGTATAGGGTCATCGGTTCCTCGCTGCCACCCTTCTCAAGGAAGGTCTGGCGGAACTTCAGAGCCACCTCAGGATTGTAGATGCCCTGCTGCTGGAAGTACTCGAAAGCGTCCTTGTCCAGAACCTCGGCCCAGAGATAGCTATAGTAGCCGGCACTGTAACCGCTGTTGAAGATGTGGTTGAAGTAGGTCGTGCGGTAGCGTGGGATGATCTCGTCGATAAGACCCATCTCCTTGCAGACCTTCTTCTCGAAATCAGCCACATTGGCGGCCTGATCACCCTCGGAAAGCTTCGCGAGATCCTCCTCGGTGAGTTCGTGCCACTTCATGTCCAAAATAGACGCGGCGCAAAGCTCTGAGGTCATAAAGCCCTGGTTGAACTTCCTGGCATTGTTAATCTTGGCCACGAGGGAGTCAGGAATGACCTCACCGGTCTCGTAATGCTTGGCATATTCAGCGAGAATCTCCGGCTGGAAAGCCCAGTTCTCATTAAACTGAGAGAACGTCTCCACGAAGTCACGGGCGACATTGGTTCCGCTGACGGAAGGATAGTGGCACTTCGTGAGAAGTCCGTGAAGGGCATGGCCGAACTCGTGGAACACCGTCTCCACCTCATCAATGGTGAAAAGGGCCGGGAGAGAGTCGGTCGGAGCCGTCATGTTGCAGACGTTGATGACGATAGGGCGAACGTCATTGCCCTGGGCGTCAACATACTGCTCACGGAAGTTCGTCATCCACGCGCCGCCTCTCTTCGAAGAGCGAGGGAAATAGTCGGTCGAGAATATTCCAAGAAGACTTCCGTCCGCGTCAATGACCTTGAAGGCCTCGACGGCAGGGTTGTAGAGCGGAACGTCCTTCAGCGGCTCGACGGAGATGCCGTAAAGCTTGTTGGCGGCGAAGAATATGCCGTTGCGGACATTCTCCATCCGGAAATATGGCTTCGTCAGATTCTCGTCCAATGAATATTTCCGCTGACGTACCTTCTCGGCGTAGTAGAACCAGTCCCAAGGCTCGATCCTCGAACCTGCGGCCACCTTGCCTGCCTGAATATCCTCGTCCATAACCTTCTGCATATCAGCGATCTCCTCCTTGGCCTTGCTTACGGCCGGGCCGATGATCTTGTCAAGGAAAGCGTCCACGGTCTGCGGATCGTGGGCCATCTTGTTGTCAAGCTGGTAGGCGGCGAAGTTGTCGAATCCGAGCAGCTTGGCCCTCTCGGCGCGAAGTTTCAGAATCTCAAGGCAGAGAGCCTTGTTGTCATATTCATTGCCATTGTTTCCTCTTGAGGAATATGCCTTGAACATATCCTCGCGGCGGCTTCTGTCCTCACAGGAGGTCATTTCGGAGGTGTAGGATGAGACTGGAACACCGAATTTCTCCTTGAAGGCGTTGTTCTCCGCAAGCAGGTTCGTGCCGAATTTCTGCTGGGCGGCGGCGATCTTCTGGTTGATCTCCTTAAGCCTTGCCTGGGCGGCCTCCTCCAGATCCACACCGTTGCGGGTGAAACTCTGGTAGAGCTTCTTGAGAACCATCTGCTGCTCTCTCGTAAGTCCGCTCTGGTCAGCGTCATAGACAGCCTTGACACGCTCGAAAAACGCCTTGTTCATCGAGATGTTGTCCTCGTGCTCGGTCATCAGCGCGGTGGCCTCCTCGACAACTTTGTTCATCTCATCGCTGCCTTCTGTCTCCTGAAGGTTGAACAGCACGGCCGTCGTCTTGGTCAAAGTCTTGCCGGACAGATCGTAAGCCGCCACGGTGTTCTCGAAGGTAGGAGCCTCCTGATTGCCCAGGATAGCCTCAAGTTCCTTGTTCTGCTCCTCAATCCCGGCCTTGACGGCAGGAATGTAATCGGTAAGCTGAATCTTCTCGAACGGCGGAATGCCGTAAGGTGTGTTCCATTCCTCCAGGAACGGATTGTTCTTTGTCTGTGTGCAGGCTGCCATCATAGCGATCGCTCCTAATGCTAAGATTGTTTTTTTCATCTTAGTGTAAATATTTTAAAATTTAATATATTAATATTCAATATATTCCATAAAGTCATAGGATTCTGAGAATGCCTATTATCCCACAACCCATTTCTCGACGGTGCGGGTCCGGGAGGAGATGTTGACGCCGACTTTGACGAGGGCCTTGCCGTCCTCCAGTTTGTACGGGAGCATATAGCCTTTCTCGTCGATTTGTTTCAGCGCGTCCTCGGCGGAACCGTCAACCTTGAACTCGAAGACGTAGATGCTGTTGTCGGTGTAGCAGACGGCGTCGGCTCGTCCGATGGCGGACTTGACCTCGGTACGGATATAGAATCCCAGCAGCGAGAAAATCAGGTATATGATTGTCTGGTAGTGCTTTTCGGTCTTGTTCTCCAAATCGTTCGGGATTCCGGCAAGGTAGGCCTGAAGCTTCTCCATCGCAAGGTCGATGTCTTGGGAGTCCATCGCGGCATAGAAATGCGCCACGAATCCGGAGGCGGTTCCCGTATTGCTCGGATATTCACCGAGAAGTCCTCGGGTGAAGCCTATCTTGACTTCCCTGTTCGGGTAGCCGAGGGTGTAGAGCTGCATCCGCTCATCGTAGGACTTGATGGTCAGGTAACCAGTCTGGTAGAGCATCGGCAAGGAGTTGTCGGAGAGTTCCGGAGACACGTCAAAGTCGGACTGGGGAACCAGCGGGATGTTGTCCAATGTGGTTTCGTCAATCGGGTTACGCCTCAGCCTTTCTACAAGGTAGGTCGGCGTGCCGGAATCAAACCAGTAGCTGCCGACACGACGGTCACTCAAGGCATTAAGCAAGCTGAAAGGATTGTAGATATCCTCGGACCCATCGCAGAAATGATAGCCGTCGTAGTTATATTTCAACAATTTCAGAGCTTCTTCGTAGGAAATCTTCTGCCTGTCGGCAAGCGCCTGCACACCATATTGAATATTGTCCTCCAGCTCCTTCTGAGAAATACCGCAAATCGCCGAGTATTTAGTCTCCATCGAAATATTCTTCAGATTGTTCAGCTCACTGAATATGCTGAGCTGGGCGAACTTGTTGATCCCGGTGATGAATACAAACCGCAGATAAGGGTCAAGACTCTTTATCGGGCTGTAGAAATTCCTCATTATCTGCCTCAGGGACGGAAGCCTGACCTTGTCGTTCATCACATCCAGCAGCGGTGCGTCATATTCATCAACGATCAGCACTGCTGGTTCCCCGGTCTTGGCAAACGCCTCTTTTACCAGAAACTCCAACCTTGCGTTGACATCCATCTTGTCCAGATTCTCACCTTTACCATAAACTCTTTCATATTCAGCAAGTTTATAGTCGAGCTGACGCAACAGCTGATCCTCGTTCACGTGCTTGGCCGTGGACATATCGAAATGGAAGACCGGATGTCGCGTCCATTCTTTCTTCATATCTCCGGCCTTGAGCCCTTCGAAAAGTTCTTTCTTTCCTTCGAAGTAACTACGGAAAGTCGAGGACAGCAGGGATTTACCGAAACGACGCGGACGGCTCAGGAACACGTACTTGTAAGTCTCCGCCAAATCGTGCACAAAACCTGTCTTGTCGATGTAGAGGTAACCTCCCTCGACAATATTACTGAATGTTTGTATCCCGATAGGGAATCTTTTGAATCCGGCCTCCATAATTCAATATAACTCAACTCTCAAAGATAAGGCTTTTTTCCAAAGGAACAAAGCCTTGACACTCACAGACATTTGATATTTTCATTGAAAAAGCCTCCGCACGGGGAATGACCGAACGGAGGCTTTCAAAGTTCACAATCTTATTAGATCACTTTCTCAACTCCATCAAGGTCTATCAAGGTGAACTGTGCCTTACCCTGATAGATAGTGAGGATTCCTTTGACGTTGATCGGGGCGCCACCGAGGATGGCCTCGTCAATCTGGGTGTCTGCGAAGCGGGAATAGCCGCTGGTGCGGATCTGCACGGACTGACTGCCCATATTGAAGTACTGGCTGACGGAATATGCCGATGCGTTCTTCAGCAGGGTGGCCTTGAGCTCAGGCACGGTCTTGCCGGTGTTTGTGGCACCGGAATCGAATACACCGGAATTCAAATAATTCCTGAAGCCTTCCTTGGACATAGCCCAGGTTGTAACGCCCCAAGACTTGTCAGAGAAGAAAATCCTGTTGTCGTTGTCCTTCTTGTTCTTGTACTGATCCACATAGACAAGGCAGAAGATCTCGTGGGCGTAGGTCAGGCCGTCAAGCTCGACATAGCAGCCGATGTTCTCCTCTTTCAGAAGATCGGCGGCGGCAACCTTCTTGGGCTGAAGCGGAGTGTCAATCTTACCTCTGAATATGTGAGTGTCAATGATGTACTGAACCTCGATGTAGGAGGTCTCATATTCACCGGTAGGATCGGCGTAGCCCAGCTGGATCATTCCGTTGTAGGCGCCGAGCGTAAGGCCGCCGCACTTGACATAGACCCACTGACCGAGCTTGTAGTCGTTGTAGAGGGCGTTCTTGCCGATCTTCAACTCTATGCCGCCCGTGGCGTCCTGGATGTAGATGCTCTTGTAAACATTGCCGCTGCGGTCCTCGGAGACCACCTGTCCTCCGATGACGATGTCCTTCTCGATCTTCACCGGACCGGACTTGTACAGAGCCTTGAGCTGGGCGATGGTCGTGTTGGGGGTCATCGTCACAGGCTCGTAGACATCAGCCTTGCCGTAGTCCGTGGTGAAGACCTGGTCCCATTCCTCGCAGGAGGCGAGGACGAAAATGGCGGCGATCAGCGCGAAATATATTCTTTTCATACCTTGGAATCCTTAGAATCTGAAATAAATGTTCAACATGTAGTTGATTCCGCTCATGTAGAAGTACTTGGAATCAAACCTGTAGAATCTCTCCTTGCTGACGGTGTTGTCCACAAGGCGGGTCTGCTCGTAGCCGCCGGTGCGTACATCCCTGTTGTTCAGGAGGTTCTTCACCTGCATCGAGAAGCCGAGCTGGTACTTTCTCTGAATATACCAGGACTTGCCCACGCTGGCGTTCACGAGCATGAAGTTCTTGAACTTCTCCTGCGCGGCCATGTACTCGATCTCCTGGGCGGTCACCTGACCGTCAGGCCCGGCTGTGGCCATGTCCGTCCTGTAGAGAGGATTCATGTCCAGATAGGAGTTCCCGAAGAAATCCACATCCGCGTCGATGAACCAGTAGTTCTTGTTCCACGCGATACCAAGGCTGGTCGCAAGCTGCGGGGTACTAGGCACATAGTGCTGCACGGTCTTTCCGTCCACGGTAGGATGGCTCTTCCAGTAAGGAATCGTCACTCCGTAGGTTCCGGCGACATATTCAGCGCTGTTGTCGAAGGTCTGGTACATCGTAGGGTTGGAGGTGTAGATGTACTGGCCGTAGGTGAACACTCCCTGAAGGGAAAGGTTAGGCACCGGAGTCGGCACCTTGAAGCCGAGTTCGACTCCGACGTGCCTCTCGTCGATTCCGGACATCGCGAAGTTGGTGAACGAGTTCTGCGAGTCATCGTAGAAGCTCATCACGTCCGTCTGATCCTTGATGGAGGTGTAGAATCCGGTGACGCGAACATCGTAGCCGGAATTGCTGTAGGCGTAGTTGATGTCCGCCGTCAATGTCTTGATGGTCTTGAGGTCAGGCATCACGGTGTTCCTCGTCCTCGGGGAGATGAACGCCTGGTTGAATGTCGGGGCCTCGGTGATGTAGGCTGCGTCGGCGTAGATCCTGTGGCCTCCGCTGATGAAGTAGCCGAGGTTGATCTTTCCGGATCCCGTCAGGAAGTCCTTCTTGTCGGACTCACCCTTCGAGGTGATCGGCCTGCCGTCGATCTGGTCGTACTTGGTGATGACTTCCCCATTGTAGGTGAACGGGTTGCCGTTGTCGTCAAGTCCCGGGAAAAGACCCTTCCTCAAAAGACCTTCCCTCCAGAATTTCGAATATCCCAGCCTTCCGGCCACCGTCGCCTCGAAGCCGCCGAACGTGAAACGTCCAGAGGCCCAGGCCTCCGCGCGGCGGACGTGGGCATAGTAGTCGTAGCCGTACTTGTCACCCTGGGCAAGGGTCTGGGCGGCTCCGTTCCTGAGATAGTAGTCCAGATCGTTCTGGATCATCGTCGGATAGGCGGCGAAATCCCTCTCGGCGAACTGGTCGATGTTGACATAGTAGTCTCCTCCGAGCAGGTCGTCCAGAATCTTGTAGTACTCCGTGCGGTTCCACTTGTAGGAGAGTCCTCCGTTGACTGTCAGGAACTTGACAGGATTCCACTTGGCGTTGACAGCGAAGTTGAGATCGTTCTGATCCACACGCCTCTCCTCGATCACGTACTTCGAACGGTTGCCTGAGGCGGTAGAGTTCAAGGAGTTCACGGCATAGAGACGATCCCAGTTGATGTGGGTGGTCGACGGGAGGTCGGTCTCCCAAGCCTCCTTCGCCCATGCGTACTTGGCGAAGTTACGACGGTTGTAGTCCGTGTTGTCCATGTAGAAATAGCTCGGAAGGTTCCTGTAGTAGTCAGGACGAGGATCCGGGGCATCGTACCAGTCAAGAGCCGTGTAGCCGTTCTTGCCGAATCTGTAAAGCACTGTGGCCGAGGCCGAGAACTTCTGGGACTCCGGAGTGAAGTCGTACTTGAGGATGGCGATCGGCTCGTGGGTCTTGCGGACGCGGGCGTTGCGCACCTTGCCGTTATAGTAGCCCCAGTTGGAGTTGTACATGTTGTCGCCCATCAGATCGTAGACCTCCTGGGTGGAACCGTTCTGCGCCCCACGCTCGCCAGGGGCGGCCATGAATGTGAATCCCAGCTTATGCTCCTCGCCGAACCTCTTCTCCACGGCTCCGTAGTAGCCGAACGAGCGGTAGAAAACACCCTTTATCCAGTCATTTCCGCCAAGCCTCGCCGATGCGCTGAAAGCGTAGGACCAGCCGTTGTCCAACTGTCCGGAAGCGTAGGTCAGCATCAGGCGAAGCCTGTACAGAGCGCTGTTGGTCAGCACGCTTCCTCTCCAGCCTGTGCGGACGGAAGAGGCCATCGGCATGATGTTCGTGAGGCCGTTATAGCCGCCGAATCCGAAATCGGAGACCTCGGCGCCGTTCACGGACTCCTTGCTTCTGGTGGCCTCGTTGAGACCGCTCCAGAGGGAGTACGGCGTGTAGCCCGTGATCGCGTCGTTCATCCTCACGCCAGCAAGATAGACATCCTGTGACTCACTGGAATAGCCGCGGACACGGAAGCGCACGGAACTGAAATTGTAGCCGGCCATGTTGTTGAACACATCGTTCTGGCCGAAAAGGATGGTAGGGCTGTCCTGGTAGCCGGAATCGTCCATGTCGAACTCAGAGAAACTGGCGTCGTCCACCTCGGCGACTTTCGCCACCGGGGTCAGGGACAGGTTGAACATATTCTTGACATAGCCGTCATTGACGGTCACGTTCACTCTGGACTGGAGATAGTCCGGGCTTTCGATGACAAGGTCGTACATTCCGTCCTTCAGGTTCCCGATCTGGAATGTTCCGTCCTGTCCGGCCTTCACACGGGCGACTTCCTTTCCTTCTGAATACAGGATCAGATCCGCTCCGTCAATGGTCGCCTTGCTCAAGCGGCTGACGACCGTACCTTTCACGCCACCGGTGTAGTTCTGGGCCGACAAAGTCAGAGCCAGAAACAGAGCCGACGCGGCAAGGAATATTCTTTTGTTCATATTTATTGAATATTAACTATTTATCCATTTGGAGGGTCACTTCGACAAGCTCAGTGACCGAGCCTCTGCGGTCACTGCACTTTCAGTCACCGAGCTTGTCGAAGTGCCGAAGCGACTGCAGTAACTACTTGTTACTAATGACAATATAGGTCGGGTAGTGGTCGCTGTAGCCGCCGACGTAGGAGCCGGATGAATATGTCCGGAACGGCGTACCCTTGTACTGTCCTGTCTGCTGAACCATGAACGGCTGGTTGAAGACGCGTCCGTAGTACTTGCCCTTCACGATCGGAACAATCCTGAGCGTCCCCTTCGGAGCGTTCACAAGCGCCTCGTTCGCAAGGATGATGTCGTAGATGTTCCACTCGCCACGATAGGCCAAAGAGCCGTAACCGGCTTTCAACATTGAGGTAAACGGAGAGAAGAAGTCCATCTTGCCGACTTCGGAGACATTCTCCTTGCCGTGCATATAGACGGCCATGCTCTCGTCCGTAGGGTTGTCGTTCATGTCACCCATCACCACGATCTTGATCCCGGGATATTCATTCATCAGTTTGGCGGAGTTCTCGTAGATGATTTCCGCGCCACGGCTCCTAAGGTCGCTCCCCTTGCCTCCGATCCTGGATGGAAGGTGGGCGACGAAGAACGCGAACATCTCGCCCTTGATCTCGCCCCTGACCATCAGCACATCACGGGTGCGGAAGTGTCCCTGAGACTCCTCGTCCATGTCGAACTTTATGTCCTTACTGTTGAAATCAAACGGAATGGATTTGCTTTCAATCAGTTTGAACTGCTCCGGCCTGTAAAGCAGGGCCACATCGACGCCTCGCCTGTCCGGGCCGTCATAGTGCACGATCTGGTAGTTCGCGTCGGCGATCTCCTTCTGGCTCACAAGATCCTCAAGCACATGGCGGTTCTCGACCTCGCTCAGGCCCAGAACCGTGTGGAAAGCCTTGTTCTCATCAGCCATCGCCTTGATCACCGTGGCGATGTTGCGGAGCTTGCGGTTGTACCGCGCGTCAGTCCAGCGGTTTGCCCCGTCGGGGAGATATTCATAGTCATTCTTGCCCTCGTCGTGGTAGGTGTCGAAGAGGTTCTCGACATTGTAGAAGCCGATGACATACCCCCTCGCGCCCTTGTCCCCCTTGGCGCAGGCCGTGGCGGCCACAACCAGAAGCAGCAGAGCGGAATAAAGTATTTTTCTCAAACGCATATCAGTTTAGTATTATGTTCATTTTCAGCGGTTTTCACCACCACCAAGACACCTTGGCGGGATCCTCAGCCTCAATTTTGGCGGCGGTCTCCTCACCAACTTTCGCCGGCAGGTTCACGAAGAAATCTATTCCTGTCTTTTTCTCAAGGTCATCTACTGACATTGAATACTCAGATGTGATTCTTTTGTCGCTATATACCTTATGGTCAAACAATATGGCGCAGGCAGAATAACCCGAATAGCCAAATGTGGAGTTCGCTCTGTAGCGGAGGACTACCTTGTAGTAGCCTGTCGGGACGGTGACCTTCTTGCCATTGTTGTCAAGGGCGTATTTCACCGTTTCTCCTTTAGGGTAATCAACCACACATCCGGTTACCACGTACAGCGTGTCGGAACGATTGGCCCAAGAGCGCACCTTGCCCTCCAGATTCGCCCATATTCCTCCGTTGAACCCATTAAGCTGTGGGGTCATATTTGTCCCGTAAAAAGTCATAGCGTTAGGATTCTTCTTTGGATCGGTACCTATGTTTGGCCTGTCTGCAGACGGGAGCTGATGCCCTCTGTCATACCTTCCGCTGTTTCCGACCGAATACCCACGGAAATGCAGCACAGGTTGCTTATCCTCATCAAGCAGAGGATCCAGTCCCCATGCATCCGATCTGGAGCCGGTTCCGACATTCCATCTGCTGAGCGGATATGCCACCCACGGAGCCACAAGATTGTCGTAGTCCCAAATGAAGGAATAGTTCCGCGTCTTTACAGAGCCGATCGTCATCGAATGGGCGAAAAAATCCGTCCCTGCCGGAACTGATGGAAGTTCCAGCCAGCCTGTCTCGTTAGGCTTTGGTTCCGGTGTCGGGTCTGGATCCGGCTTGATCTCCGGTTTCTTCCCTTTCTGGCTGATTGTCTTCGAGGCCTTTCCCGCACTGTTCTCCACAGTGAGTACAGCCGAGCGCTCCTGCTCCGACTCATTCGCCGCCACACTCAGGGTGACATCCGTGTTGCCGCTACCAGAACTCGGCGCGGCGATGATCCAATCCACCGGCGCGCCGCCATCCACCGAAGTTAAAGTTATTTTCCAGGATGACGAGGCTTTGACATAAATGTACTGCGAACGCCCCTCCGCCTCAATCATCGTGGTCTTCACCTCGACTGTCGGCGGAAGCACATCCTCCTTACCACCTGAACCACAAGACGATAGCGCCAGCATCACAACCCCGGCGCAAATCATCCAAAACCTGCTCAACGTTATCTTCATGTGTTCGTATTATTAGAGAGCAAAAGGGCTGCCCGCTTTTCCGGGCATCCCTTAGCCTTTAAATTGACATCGAATTTACTTCAGAACGACAGTTATACTCTTGGCGCGAATCTGCGCTATATCCGCCTGGGCGGCAAACGTGTCCACGCTTCCTGTCCATGTGACCGTGTTGTTCGTCGCATCAGAAACGGCTATAGTATTGTCGGAGAGGACAGTCATATTCGAGCATTTATCGGAATAGCAATTCAGAACCACTTTCTCGACTTTTTTACCTGTAGGAGGGATAACAACGAAGACAGAGTTCTTATAGATTCTAATGTGATCCTCCTTTGGAGCGGTGGCATCACTTGTCGATTTATACTTATAGTAGCCGAACTTTATCCCATCCTTTGTGTACTCGTAGCCTTTGCCATAAGTCCCATCCGAACCGGCGGTCCAGGCATTGTCATCAGCAATCACCAGAGTCATCTCTGATCCGGAAGACGAACTTTTGCCTCTATGAGTCAATGTGACTGTGTGGGACTTCGTCGCGACATCAGCCTTGGTAGAAACAGTTAATTTCACAACCTTGTCCGCCTCCTCGGTGTTGGCGGCAAACTTCACTGTGATGGTGGCATTCTTGTCACCGGAAGCCGGCTCGACTATGTAGGCGGAATTGTCAGAAGTAACTGTCCAAGCCACATTGGCCTTGACTTCAAACGTGGCCGAGGTGGCGTCTGCCGCAGCTGAAAGAGAAGTGGTGCTGACAGTCAGATAATCAGAGGCCCCTGGGACAAGATCCGTAACCATTGTGTTGACGTATTTGTTATTGCTGGCAAGTCCCACATAGAAACCGGTCACCTTCACAACCGCGCCATCGAACGACTTTGCGTTGAAACTGTCATTGATGTAGGCAAGACTGCCCGTGTGCTTGGTCGCGCCGGCAACTTCAACATTTACATAATTTCCACTCACAGAAAGAGTTCCCTCGTAGGAGATATATTCAATCTTGCTTGATGAATATGCGTCAAAGGCGGCAGCGTCCAGAACCTTAGGCGAAGGCAGAGTCAATGCGTTGCCGGAAGATACGACAGTCACCTCCGGAGAGGCCAGCTGGATAAGCCCGCCATATTCAGAAGTCGTTCCTGACACCTTCACATTGTCCTTCTCTTTCGCGGCGCATTTGGTGCCATCGTAAACAAGAAGATAGTCCGCACCGTCTGTGATGACGAAACCTCTCTGGTAAGTGGCCGCAACAGTGCCGGTCACAATAGCCGCTGTTCCGCTAGGGGAGCTGAGAACCTCGGAGATTTTCATTTCCGTGGCAGGTCCTGGATTGTCTCCACCACCGGTGCCGAGGTCAACGCCCTTGGAGAAGTCAATGACGGTGCCGGCCTTTTCGGAAATCGAAAGGGTCAAGTCATCAAAACAATAGACGCTTGCCTTTGTGGACATGAAATAAAGATAGAGGGCGGAAGTCCCGTCAGGAACAGTGAATGTGGAGGAAGCAAGATCCCAACGCTTGTTCTTGTCGCCGGCAGGGAATGAATATTCAATCTGCACCCACTTGCTTCCATCCTTGCTGACATACACCTTGAACTCATCATGCTTGAAAGTGTTGTCGATGTCCCCGCTCTGGGAATATTCATTGCGCTCAGCTCCGAACGAGAGCGTGTAATTCTTTGACGCCGGCAGCGTTATGTTCTTTACCTCGAAATAAGGTTCCTTCCCGAACCAAAGATAATTCATTCCTGACCCCTGATAGTCAGATGAGGATGATGACGAGTTGTACTTGTCATTAGTTCTTGCGCTTACTCCGCTTGAGGCGTAGGTAACAGACGAGATTCCCGTGCCGGTCTCATTGCGCCACCCCTCGAACGAATCAAGGTATGTCTTCCAACCGCTGTCGCTCTTGACGGCCTTCTCCTTGTCAAAGTCGTTCTTGTAGACGGTCATGTCAGCCACGGAACCTGTTCCTTTCTGCTTGACAACCAAAGTCTTGGAGTCAAAGCCGATGTCGAACTTCACTGATCCTTCACGATCCAAACCAGAGTTCTCCATCACCTTGATCTCGACAGTCACGGCCTTCGAGGAGCCTTTCCCCTCCCTCGGTCCGATGGAGATCCAGTCCTGCTCGGTGGTGGCCTTCCAGTCTCTGGTGGCCGTCACCTGAACGGTCTCGGTTCCGCCGGTCTTCTCAAATGAAATCTCGGACTTTTCGACCTCCACCGACGGAGCGCCCAAGTCCTCTTTCTTGTCATCACAAGCCGTGGCCGCGAAAGCAAGGGCCGCCACAGAC
>OLHA01000839.1_pt1 | contig 17365 bp, 13 predicted proteins | sample 1605961 | NCBI WGS metagenome assembly OLHA01 (sample SAMN03283288) | human gut metagenome | biome: human-associated habitat; material: feces | host: Homo sapiens | place: Peru | collected 2012
AGATAAATATTGCAAAAACAATGATACAAAAGAAATTCAATTTAGACTCAATATCTGAGATAACTGGATTAAGTATAAAAGAATTATCAAAATTAAGTATTAACTAATATTTATAAATAATATTGAATTACAAGGAATGTTTAATATAAATTAAAACATTCTTTTTTTTGAGATAATTTTTTGACATAATTTTTAATCATAAACATATATAATATGAATAAGTTAAAGTAGGTGACATATATGGGAAGAAGATTTATAGCTAAAAAAAATAAAAATATTATAAGTTTATTTAAGTTAATTATTTTTGTAATAATTTGTGTTTTTATATTTTTAAAATTAATGAGTATACAGATATTTAAAACAAATACAAATTTAGTTAAGTATACTATGGAATCTTCAAATCATTTAATAAATAATAATATATCATATGTTGATAAATTGAATAATTTAAGTAAATTTCTAACCAAATTAAATTTAAAACTTCCAAATACTTTATTTAAAAATAATTTTATTTTTATAAAAAAAGAAGAAATTACTGAAAATAGTATGCCGCTAATTTTTTTTGAAGAATTTATGAAAGATTTTAATGAAATAATTAATTCAACTACAAAAACTGTTAGTATAGAAAATATGGAACCAAAAGTATATATATATAATACTCACCAGACAGAAGAGTATGTAATGGAAAATAATTCCATACATAACTTAAATCCAGATGTTTATTCTGCTTCATATTATTTAAAAGATTTGCTAGAAAAAAAGGGTATAAAAACAATTGTTGAAGATGGAAATATAAAAGATTATTTACTAGCTAACAATTTAAATTACGATGATAGTTACATAGCTAGTAGGAATTTTTTAGAAAGTGCAGTTTTAAAATATCCTAGTATTGAAATATTTATTGATCTACATAGAGATGCTTTAACACATGATGCTGCAACAGTTACATTTGAAGGAAAAAATTATGCCAAAATATTATTTGTAGTTGGTTTAGATCACGAAAATTATAAACCAAACTTAGATTTTGCAAATGAACTAAATTCACTAGTTTTAAATGATTATGGTTTCCTAACTAGAGGTGTTCTAACAAAAAGTGGTCCTTTAGTTAACGGAATTTATAACCAAGATTTAAGTAGTCGTGTTATTTTGCTTGAAGTTGGTGGTAATGAAAGTACTATTGATGAAGTTACTAATACCCTAGAATTGATTAGTAATATTATATATAAGAAAATAGGTGATAAAGTTGAATGATAAAAAACAAGTTTTCTTTAAATATTTATTAAAATTATTTATAATCATAATTTTTGTTTCATTTTTAACTTTATATTTTTCTAAAAATTCTGGATATTTTGAATATGAACAATATAAAAGAACTAGTTTTACAAAGGAACAAATACAAAAATTTGAGCAAGATATTAAAGATGGAAAAAGTGTCGATATTACTGATTATACGAGTAATAATGATTCAGATTATTCAAATAAAATATCAAATATTGGACTTAATTTATCTAAAGGTATTGAAAAAACGATTAAGAGTGGTTTAAATAAAGCGATTGAATTACTTAATAATGCGTTGTCATAAGTTTTAATATTATTAAGATAATTAGAATAATATAAATAACTATTATTTTATTTGGAAAAAGTGTTACTTTTTGTTGTTAATTATTTCAATAAATTTCTTAGTACTAAAATTTGGTATATGATTTTTTGATAAGTCGATTCCTATGTATCTACTAGGAATTGAAGTATATCATTCAAGTCATACAAAAGAAGAGATGAAATATTATTTAGAAATCGCAAATAAATATGATTTACTAATTAGTGGTGGTAGTGATTTTCACGGTAAAACAGTTAAAACTGATACCTAATTAGGTAGTGGAAAAAATAACAATATTAAAATAAAAAAATTGTCATTACTTGATAGACTATATTAAAAAATCAAAATTAATTAATATATTAGTTAGACTATTTAATAGTCTTTTTATATTAAAACATAAATTATTTAATTTAATAACCAAATAATTAAAATAAACAATTAAAATTAATTTATTTATAATTATAATTAGATGATACTAATTAAAAAAATTAAACTTAAGTAAAAAAATAACAATTTATAATAATAAGTACCCAAATATGACAATTTTTATATTTTATTTAGAATTTATTTTTGATATAATGATACTAGGGTGTTAATATGAATAGTATATATGACTTAAGTTTAAAAGATTTAGAAGAATATTTTATTAATATTGGTGAGAAAAAATTTAAGGCTCAACAAGTATATGATTGGTTATATAAAAAAAGAGTAAGTAGTTTTTCTGATATGACCAACTTAAAGAAAGATTTAATATCAAAATTAAATTCTGATTTTTCTATTAGTGAATTAAAAATATTAAGTAGATTAGATGATACTGATGTTCATAAGTATTTATTTTGTCTAGAAGATAATAATAAAATTGAAGCAGTATTAATGAATCACGATTATGGTAATAGTCTTTGTATATCAACTCAAGTTGGTTGTAATATGAGTTGTGCATTCTGTGAAAGTGGAAGATTAAAAAAAGTTAGAAATTTATCTCCTAGTGAAATGGTTTTACCGATTTTACAAGTAGAAAAAGATTTAAATATCAGAATATCTCATATAGTTTTAATGGGAATAGGAGAACCATTTGATAACTATAAAAATGTTATGAAGTTTTTGGATATTGTAAATGAACCTAAAGGAATTGAATTAGGCTCACGTCATATTACTATTTCAACGTGTGGTGTTGTACCAAAAATATTGGAATTTATGGAAAATGATAAACAAGTTAATCTAGCAGTTTCACTTCACGCTCCTAATAATGATTTGCGTAATAAACTAATGCCTATTAATAAGGTTTATGATTTAAATTTATTAATACCTGCTATAAAAAAATATATTGATAAAACAAATCGTAGAGTAACTTTTGAATATATAATGTTATATAATGTTAATGATACTAGAAAGTGTGCGTTAGAACTTGCAAATTTGGTTAAAGGTTTAAATTGTTATATTAACTTGATACCATATAATGAAACAAGTCATATTGAATTTAAAAAAAGTGATAAAAATAGAATATTAGAATTTTATGATATATTAAAACAAAATGGTGTAAATGTAACAATTAGAAGAGAATTTGGATCTAAAGTAATGGCCGCGTGTGGCCAGTTAAGATCAAATTATGAGGGAGGTAAATAATGGAAAATTATTATTTAACGGATCCTGGAAAAGTAAGGGAACAAAATGAAGATAGTGTTATTATAGTTAAAAATCATAGTGATGAATACCTAATGGCTGTTGCTGATGGAATGGGTGGACACTCTAATGGTGAGGTTGCATCAAGTATTGCTATAACACATTTAGCTAATAATTTTAAAGAATTAAAATCGATAGGTTCAAAAGAGGACGCTATTTATTGGATGAGAGCTATAACAAATGAAATAAATGCACTTATTTATAAATATACGGAAGAACATCCTGATAGTACTGGTATGGGTACAACACTAGTTATGTCTTTGGTAACTAATGACTTTTTACTGTTTGGAAATATTGGAGACTCTTCTGGTTATGTAGTTAAAAATTCACAATTACACAAAATTACAACTGATCATACATTAGTAAATTTACTAGTTCAGTCCGGTGAACTTACCTTAAAAGAGGCAAAAGAGCATCCTAGAAAAAATGTACTTATGAAGGCATTAGGTGCTAATGTAACAGCAGAAATTGATGTTTTCGATGTTGAAAACGATGTTGATGCAATATTTTTATGTAGTGATGGATTAACAAATATGTTAGATGATGAACAAATTATAAAGGTTTTAAATTCTGATTTAACAATTGAAGAAAAAGTAAAAAAATTAATTTATAAAAGTAATAACCGTGGCGGTAATGATAATATGTCTATTGCCTACTTGGTAAAGAGGGGTGAGTAATATGGTAGTAAAAGGACAAATGATTAATGAAAGATATCAAATTATAAGACTTATTGGTGAAGGTGGCATGGCAAATGTATATCTTGCACACGATATTATTTTAGATAGAATGGTTGCTGTTAAAATATTACGTGGTGATTTGGCGGATGATGAAAAATTTGTTCGACGTTTTCAACGTGAAGCCATTGCGGCTAGTTCATTAACTCATCCTAATATTGTAGGTATGTATGATGTTGGAGAAGATAATGGTGACTATTTTATTGTTATGGAATATATTAACGGTAAAACACTAAAAAGTTTGATTAAAAAAAGAGGTGCACTTACTTTACCAGAGGTTATGGATATAATGATGCAGTTATTGGATGGAATTAAGTGTGCTCACGATAGTTATATAATACATAGAGATATAAAACCTCAAAATGTTTTGATTCTTGATGATGGTACAGTTAAAATTACAGATTTTGGAATCGCAACGGCACTTAATAATAATGAGCTTACACAAACAAATTCTGTTATGGGATCGGTTCATTACCTTCCTCCAGAACAAGCTAATGGTGGTTCAACTACTGTTAAAAGTGACATTTATTCACTAGGAATATTAATGTATGAACTTTTAACTGGAAAGCTTCCATTTAAGGGTGAAAATGCCGTTGAAATTGCGATCAAACAAATGCGTGAAGAAATTCCAAGTGTTTGCTTAATAAATCCAGAAATTCCACAATCAATAGAAAACGTTATTTTGAAAGCTTGTGCTAAAAACCCTAAAAATCGTTATGATAGTGTAGCTGAGATGCAAGAAGATTTAAAAACAGCTTTAGATCCAGAAAGAAGAAATGAACCAAGATATGTTTATAAGTTTGATGAACGTGATTTAGATGATACGAAAGAATTTGTTGGTGAAACACGTGAAGAAAAAATCGCAAAAATTATGAAATCCGATGATGATATGTCAAATGATATGAAGGAAGAAAAACAAAAGGGTTTAAATGTTACATTATTTTTACTAGTTGTAGTTTTTGGATTAATCGCACTTTTCATAATAGGTGCTATAGTTATTTATCCAAAATTAAGTGAAGTTCCAGATGTTAAAATCCCTGATGTTAGTGGTAAAACACGTGATGAAGCAGTCAGTGAATTAACAAAATTAGGTTTAAAAATATATGATAATGATGTAACTGAATCAAGTAATGATATAGAAGAAGGATTAGTAATTGGTACAAAACCTAGTGTTTCTAATACAATAAAAAAAGGTAATAGTGTAACACTGATAATATCTAGTGGAGAATCAGGATATTTAATTAAAGATTATACAGGTAAAAATTGTTACGAAATACAAGCAGAATTAAAATTACAAGACATTTATGTTTTAATAGAGAAAAAAGATGTATCAGATATGACAGATAAAGAAAATCTAGATCCATATCAAATAATTGGTCAATCAGTAGAACCTGGCAAAAAACTTTCACAAAATGAAAAAATCATTTTATATATTCCAGACATTGTTACTGAATATCCAGACTTTGTATTGGATAAATGGACTGAAGAAAGTGTAAAAGAATTTTGCGATGAAAATGGAATTACATTAAGCGTTGATTATAAAGAAACAAACGAATATATTAATGGAACTGTTATAAGCCAAAGTAGAGCAAAAGGAACTAAAGTAGTAAGTGGTACAAGTTTGAAAATAACTGTTGCAAAAGAAATTGTAACAACTACTACGACAACAACCACAACAACAACTACTACGAAAACAACTACTACAACTTCTGGAGAATAAAGATGGAAGGAAAAATAATAAAGATATTAAGTAATGATTACACAGTATTAAGTAATAATACAAATTATGTCTGTAAATCAAGAGGAAAATTTAGAAATTTGAATATCACACCATTAGTTGGCGATAATGTTTTGTTTGATGAAAAAAATAAATACATTTTAGAAATTTTTAAGAGAAAAAATTCGCTAGTTAGACCACCTGTTGCAAATATAGATCAGTGTGTTATTGTTACAAGTTCTAAAGAACCAGACTTTTCATCTAACTTGCTTGACAAATTATTAACAATTGTAGAATTTAACAACATTAAACCTATTATTTGTTTTACTAAAATGGATAAATTAAATGAAAAAGAATTAGATAATATAAAAAATATCATGAAATATTATCAAAAAATAGGTTATGAAGTGTATGATAATAGAGAATTAGATAGTCTAAAAAAGATATTTAAAAATAAAATAACAGTTTTTACAGGACAAAGTGGTGCAGGTAAATCAACGTTATTAAATAAGTTAGATAATTCCCTAAATTTAAAAACTGATGAAATATCTTTTGCTTTAAATAGAGGTAAACATACAACAAGACATGTTGAGTTATTAAAAATATGCGATGGTTTTATTGCCGATACTCCGGGTTTTTCTGCAGTTAGCTTTATAGATATGACAAATAGTGATATTAGAGATAATTTTATTGAGTTTAATAAATATAGAGATAATTGTGAATATAAAGATTGTATGCATAATAATGAAAAAAATTGTGAAATAAAAAGAAAAATAAATGAAAATGAAATATTAAATTCTAGATATGAAAATTATTTAAAGTTCATAAATAGAGAAAAGTAAAAAAAGTAACAGTTGTTACTTTTTTTCTTTAAAACATTGATGTAAATTGTTAAAAATGATATAATTGTTACAGTATATAATATTTAAAATAAAAAGGATGTGTAATATGAAAAATAAAAAAGGCTTTACATTAATAGAATTATTGGCAGTGGTTGTAATATTAGCCACAATAGCTTTAATAGTAACCCCAATTGTAATAGGGTCAATAAAAGAATCAAAAGAAAGACTTTATGATACTCAGATAGAAAGTATTAAATCATCAGCAAAATCATATATGATTGATTTGGATTTAGAAGATAATGCAACAATAACATTAACGTTAAGTGATTTAAAAAAAGCAGGTTATGTAAAGAAGGACATAAAAAATCCGAAAACAGGGAAATATTTTAATGATTGCTTATTAGTAAGTGTCAAAAGAATTGAAAATATATATGAATATGATGTGATTGACAATACAGATGAACAATGTGATATAAGTGAAGAACTTGTTATGATATTGTTAGGATCAACAGAAGAAGTAACAACAAAAAATAAAGAGTATATTGAACCTGGAGTAATTGTTAAGACAATAAATGGACAAGAATTAGATTCAAGTAAAGTAAAAGTGGAAATAAATCAATATAAAGATAATTCTTATCAACAAAAAATAACAGGCAGTTATAGTGATATAAAAAGCTTAATAGATACAAGTGACTATTATGAATATGAAATAAAATATATATATGAAGATAGTATTGGAAGTGTAAGCAAAACAAGAAAAGTCATTGTAAGAGACGCAAATAATTTACAATGTATAATATTAACAAATGGAATAAAGAATAATTACGGATGGGTAACTGATAATAGAATAGCTAAAATAATAAGTATTAATTCAAATAAAAAAGTTGAATATAGTATATCAACAACAGGAGAAAAAAACTATAGTAATAATCAAACAATAGAAATAGAAAACGACGGAAATGTGAAAGTATATGGATACATAAAAGACGATGAAGGAAATGAAAGTGCATGTACAAGTAACATAAAATTTGAAATTGGTGAACCAAGTTGTAATATAAATTTAACAGGTACACACTTATCAAGTGGATGGTATACAAGTAATGTAGTTGCAACACTAGAAACAAAATTAATAAGTCCATTGATTTCTCAAGGAATGAATCAAATAGATAATGTAGAATATAATGAAAAAACAAATTTAGAAATAAGTGAAAGTGGAGAAGTATACGGGTATATAAGAGATATGGCCCTAAAAAGCGCAAGATGTAATCAGAGTATAAATATAGATAAGACGACATCAGTTGGTGTAACAATAGATGGAGTAATCGAAAACACAACAAATGTTTATACGAGTGGAACATTAACAAATAAAAATGTTACATTAAATTCAACAGTTAATCCAGTAACAACTGTAAGTGGTTATAGTTATCAATGGTATAAAGATGATAATAAAATTTCATCAGCAACAACTCCAAGCTATACAGCAGAGGAATCAGGAATATATAAATTAGTTGTAACAACAGGAAGTGGAATAATTGGTACTTCGAATGAAATTGATGTTGAAATAGATAAAATAGCGCCAGTAGTAAATTATAGCCTATCTGGTGGATTATATAGTGAACGGCAAACAATTTTAGTAACATCCAGTGATGAAAACTATGCATATATGGATATTGTAGTTACAAAAAACAGTGTAAGAGTATATGAAGAATCAAATATAACATCTGAAACAAAAAAAATTACATTAACAGGTGATGGAAGATGGTATATATTTACTAAGGCATATGATAAAGCAGGAAATAAGCAAAGTCAGGAACCAGAAAACACATCAGGATGGTATTATCAAGCATATAATATAGATTCTACCCTAGCTACAGCAAATTTAACAGCAAAAGATGTAGCAGGAAAAATTATAGAAAGTGGAGTTGTATCAAATTCTTGGCTAAATGTATCAATTACCGGTACAACTGGTTATGATTTATATTATTGTATAGATAGCGATAATACATGTACACCAACAACAAAATATACAGGAACATTTAGATATAGTACAGAAGGAATACACTATATAAGATATAAAGCTTCTAAACAAGTAGGAAATACATTAAAAGAAAGTGAAGTATATAGTTATCAAGCAAATATAAAACTAATAATACCAAAATGTAGTATTAGTATAACAGGAACTAAAGGAAGCAATGATTGGTATACAGGAAATTTAAAGGCAACAATGACAAAAGTAGGAAATGGTAGCTACGGTATGAGAAATTTAACTTTAAATCAATCATGGGTTCGAAATATAACAGAGTTTACAAATGTCAGTGCCCTAAAAGAAGCTCAAACAATACAGGGATTTGTTTATGCTTATCCAAATAATACTGAAAGAGGAGCAAATTGTACTTCTGAAGAATTCAAATATGATAATACGCCTCCTATTAATGTTACATTGATTGTAAGTAAAAAAACAGAAAAAGATAAATATATTTGTGGTGGAAATCAGTCAGGATACATATTCTGTGATTATGATAAAATTGTTGGATATACACTAACAGCAAATGCATCTGATCCAGAAAGTGAAATTTGGGCATATCACTTTTATGTAAATGGAAAGCTAGTAAGTTCAAGCTCATCTAACACTTATATAGATACAGAAAATAATAATAAATCTGCTAAATACGAAGTAAGAGTATATAATCGCGCTGGATTATATACATCATCAACAGTGTCAGAAAGCTGTAAAGCAACAACTGATAAATGTAATAGAAACGTATCAGATGGTGTAATTGCGGATAGCAGTGAAACTGGTTCATATTATATATATACTTGTGATACTGAAAAAACATGGTGTCAAAATGATGGATTTAGTGATGGCTGTAGTACATGTGGATCCAATGAGTATACATATCCTGGGATTTGTGTTAATAAAAATAATGGATCTATACGTAAAAATGATTGCAAATAGAAAGGTATATTATGAAAAAAAATTTAATATATAAAATTATTGCCATTGTTTTAATTATTATTTTAGTATTTTTCGTCCTAAAAAAAATAAATATTAATGATGATAAACCACAAGATAATATAGAGTTAGATAAAGAATCTTTCAAAAAAGAATTAGAACAAGTTATAAATATAGTCGACGAAAATAAAATTGTTGATTTGAATAATGTTTTTTATATGTATGGTTCAGATTACTTTTATGGTTTAAAAATGAATGAATATAATAATTATGATAAATTTTTTAATAAAAATGATATAAAATTTGAATATATTACTGAAGGTCAAGTTATATTAAAAAATGATGGTAGTTTATATTTAACTGCTTCTAGTGATAAGTATTGTGCATTAAAGGACTTTTATAGTGAAAATTTTGAAATTTATAATATTTCTGAACAAGAAAAATGTCATAAGATATATGTTGATGGAGAAAAATTAACGTTAAAAATAATTTCGTTTAACCTTGAGGATGCAATACAATATAATTCTGGTGATATAAGCAATAAATCTATAGGATTATCGGCAATATGCAATGTACTTGACTCAAATGCATTATCATATAAATGGTATAGAGATGGCGTTTTAACGGATAACAATACCGGCGCATATTATATATTAAACAACGAAGATGCTGAATATGTGGTTGAAATAACTACTATCGACGGTCAAAGTATAAAATCAGAGCCATTTCATGTAATTATTAATAAGTAGGTGATTAATATGAAATTATCGGTTTCAATTTTGTCAATGAAAGATCAATTTGATATAAAAGAAAATATAAAAAAACTAAATAATTGTAATATAGATTTTCTTCATATAGATATTATGGATGGTAAATTTGTTAAAAATAGTACTTGGAATTGTTTGGATGTAAAAAATATATTACCGAACAATTCTAAACCCTTAGATATACATTTAATGGTAGAAGATATAGAAAAATATATAAATGATTTTTCTATATTAAATCCAAAATATATAACTTTTCATCTAGAAGCAACAGATAATCCTATTAAAATTATTAAATTAATAAAAGAAAAAAATATAGGAGTAGGTATTTCTATAAAACCTAATACTGATGTATCAAAATTATTACCATATTTAAGTTTAGTTGATTTGGTATTAGTTATGTCGGTTGAACCTGGTCAAGGTGGTCAAAAATTTTTAGATAATTCGGTAGAAAAAATTAATTATTTATATCAAGTTCGTAATGATAAAAATTATAATTATGTTATTGAAGTAGATGGTGGTGTTAATAATACTACTATTGAAAATTGTAGAAAATGTGATATAGTTGTTGTCGGAAGTTATATTACTAAAAATAATTACGAAGAAAGTATTAAAAGTTTAAATTTAAAATAAAAAAGCACATTTTGTGCTTTTTATAGTTTATATGAGGGGAAATAATATGAATTAAGGATTTTTATATCCTACACTATAAGATATTCTAAAAAAATATATTATTATTTATGAATAACTATTGTTGTTAAAAAAAACTATTAGTTTTTAGTCACATTTCTTTTTAATAATTAAATTAGGTGGTATAATAAAAATGTAATTATTTTGGTGGTGTTATTGTGAATAATAAAAAAATAGAAAGATATAATGCAGATTTAAATTCAGGTTTAACTATGAAACAAGTTGAATCTCGTTTTATTGATAATTTAGTTAATTACGATACAACTGTACCCACTAAATCTATTAAGCAAATAATTTTTTCTAATATTTTTACTTTGTTTAATTTAATAAATTTAATTTTAGCTTTATTTGTTTTATTAGTTGGTTCTTATAAAAATTTATTTTTTTTAGGTGTAATATTTTGTAATATTGTAATAGGTATTATACAAGAAATTCGTTCAAAAAAAACTATAGACAAATTATCTGTTATTGCAAGTACAAAATCAAAAATTCTAAGAAATAGTATAGTAGAAGAAATAGATATAAATAATATTGTTTTAGATGATATAATCATTTTTGAAATGGGAAATCAGGTAGTAGTTGATTCTGTAATTTTATATGGTAGTGTAGAAGTTAATGAATCTTTTATTACTGGTGAAGCAGATACAGTTATAAAAAATAAAGGAGATATGTTACTATCTGGAAGTTTTATTGTCTCTGGATACTGTAAATGCAAAGTAGAACATGTTGGAAACGAAAATTATACATCCTTAATTTCTAGTGAAGCTAAATATATAAAAAAGGTTAATTCAGAAATTATGAATTCCTTAAACAAAATTGTCAAACTTGTATCAATGATAATTTTTCCACTTGGTATATTTTTATTTTTAAAACAATTGTCAATTGAAAATAATGATTTGCAAAATGCAGTTGTAAGTACAGTTGCAGCTTGTATTGGTATGATACCAGAAGGACTTGTTTTATTAACTTCAACAGTTTTAGCAGTGAGTGTAATAAGACTTAGTAAATATAATGTATTGGTTCAAGAGTTATTTTGTATTGAAATGTTATCTAGAGTTGATACTTTATGCTTAGATAAAACAGGAACATTAACTGAAGGAAAATTGGAAGTAGCAGATATTATTAATTTAAATGAAAATTATGAAATAAACAAAGTATTATCAGCTTATGCTAATTCATTTGAAACAAAAAATGCCACATTAGAGGCGATATATGAAAAATTTCATAATAACACTAATTATAAAGTAAAAAAAGTTGTTAATTTTTCATCAGAAAAAAAATATTCCTCTGTTGAGTTTTACGATCACGGTGTATTTTTACTTGGGGCAGTAGAATACATTTTAACTGATATACCAAATGATTTAAAAAAAATGATAGATGAAAACTCTTTAAAATACCGAGTACTTTTATTAGCAAGTACAAATAACAATAAAGTTGTTCCTATAGCGCTAATTTTAATTAAAGATAAAATTAGACAAAATGTTAATGAAACATTGAATTATTTTGAAAGTCAAGGTGTAGAACTCAAAATAATTTCAGGAGATAATCCAATAACTGCTTCTAGTGTAGCTAAAGAATGTGGATTTAAAAATATAAAATATATAGATATGAGAAATATTTTAACTGATAATGAACTAAAAGAAGCAACCAAAAAATATAATATATTTGGTAGAGTTACACCAATTCAAAAGAAAAAAATAGTTTCATGTTTAAAAGAAATGGGACATACTGTTGCTTATATAGGTGATGGTGTAAATGATGTTCTAGCTCTAAGAGAAGCTGATTCTAGTATAGCGCTTTCTAGTGGTAGTGAAGCAACACGCAACGTTTCTCAACTAGTTTTATTGGATTCAAATTTTAATTCGATGCCACAAGTTGTCCTAGAAGGTAGAAGAACTATAAATAATATTCAAAGGTCAGCAACATTATTTTTAGTTAAAACTATATATTCTATATTATTATCAATACTATTTATTTTTATAAATAAACCATATCCATTTATGCCGATTCAATTAACATTAACTAGTGTTGTTACAATTGGAATACCATCATTTATTTTAGCTCTAGAACCTAATAAGGAAAGGATAAAAGGCAACTTTTTCTTCAATGTTATTAAAGAAGCAGTACCATATTCACTTACAATTGTTTTTAATATATTAATTATTATGATTTTATCATCAATTTTAAATTTTAATTTTGAACAAAGTAGTACTTTATGTGTTATATTAACTGGTTTTACAGGATTTACACTTCTATATCATTTGTGCAAACCATTTGATTTAATCCGTTTTACTTTATTAATAACAATGATATCTTTATTTATATTTCAAATAATAAAATTTAAAACTTGGTATTCACTTTCAATATTGACTTCAAAAATGATTATAGTTATGCTTATTTTAATGATTTTAGCTTATTTTATTGTTTTAGTTTTAAAGAATGTTGTAGCAAAAATAATTGATAAAAAAGGAAAGGAAGATATTTAATGAAAAAGAAAATTACTGTAGATGGTAATGAAGCTTGTAGTTACTATTCATATATGCTTACAGAGGTTGCAGGAATTTATCCTATAACACCAGCAAGCCCTATGGCAGAACATATTGACGAATGGAGTAGTAGGGATGTAGTAAATATTTTTGATGATAAAGTTAAGGTTGTAGAAATGCAAAGTGAAGCAGGAGCTGCTGGAATGGTTCACGGTTCTCTTCAATCTGGACTTTTAACCACTACATTTACAGCAAGTCAAGGCTTACTTTTAATGATTCCTAATATGTATAAAATAGCAGGAGAAATGTTACCTGGTGTTATTCATGTTGCAGCAAGAAGTATAGCTAGTCACGCACTTTCTATTTTTGGTGATCATCAAGATATATATGCTACTAGAATGACAGGATTTTGTATTTTAGCTTCATCTTCAGTTCAAGATGCCGCAAATAATTCTTTAATTGCGCATTTATCCGCAATTAAATCATCATTACCTTTTTTACATTTTTTTGATGGTTTTAGAACTAGTCATGAAATAAATAAAATTGAAGTAATGGATATATCTGAGGCAAAAGATTTAGTTGATTATAACGCTGTTGCCAAATTTAGAAATAGGGCACTAAACTTAAATAATAAAGTTACAAGGGGAACAGCGCAAAATGATGATATTTATTTTCAAAGTGTAGAAGTAAGAAATAAATTTTATGACGAAGTACCTGATATTGTTAATGATTATATGCAAAAAATAAACGAAAAAATTAATACAAATTATCATCCATTTGTATATTATGGAGAAAAAAATGCTAAAAATATAATTGTTGCTATGGGATCTGTTTGTAGTACTATTAGAGAAACAATTGATAAATTGAATAGTACTGGTTATAATGTTGGTTTAATTGAGGTACACTTATATAGACCCTTTAGTGTTAAATATCTATTAGATGTATTACCTAGTAGTGTAGAAAAAATTGCCGTTTTAGATAGAACTAAAGAGCCAGGAAGTATTGGAGAACCTCTATATTTAGATATAGTAACTGCTTTAAAAAATAAAAATATAAAAATAATAGGTGGAAGATATGGTTTAGCTAGTAAAAATACAACTCCAGCCCAAATAAAAGCGGTTTATGATAATTTAGAAGGTGAATTAAAAAATAATTTTACAATTGGTATAAATGATGATGTAACTAATTTGAGTTTAAAACTTGATTCTAACTTTAAAATAAAAAATCATGAGGAATTTTTATTTTATGGTTATGGTAGTGATGGAATGGTAGGAGCATCAAAATCAATTATAAAGTTAATTGGGGATAATACAAACAAATATGTACAAGGTTATTTTCAGTATGATTCAAAGAAATCTGGTGGAGTAACAGTTTCTCATTTGCGTTTTTCTGATCATAAAATTAATTCTGCATATTATGTAGAGAGTCCTAAACTAATAGTTGTAACTAAAGATAGCTATTTAATGGAGTTTAATCCTTTAGAACATATAGAAGAAAATGGTACATTTATTCTTAATACAATTATGACAGAAGAAGAACTAAATGAAAAATTACCAGATTATATAAAAAATATAATTACTTCAAGAAATATTAAATTTTATATTGTAAATGCTTATGAATATGCAAGAAAAATAGGACTTAAAAATAAAATAAGTACTATTATGGAAAGCATTATTATGAGATTATCAAATATAATGGATTATGAACTATGCCTTACAAAAATGAAAGAATATGCAACACAAAAATTCTTTAAAAAAGGTGAAGATGTAGTAAATGCTAATATAAAAGCAATAGATATACCAGATGTATATTTAAAGAAAATTGAAATAACTTCAAATAACACTGTAATTGAAGAAAAAACTTTCAAAAGTGTTTATGAAGCTATTAAGAAAAGACAAGGTAACAGTTTAAGTGTAAGTGCATTCTTAAATTATCCAGATGGAACATTTGAAGGAGGAACTAGTGCTTTAGAAAAACGTTGTATTAGTTTGCAAGTACCAGCTTGGATAAATAAAAATTGTATAAATTGTAATCAGTGCTCGTTTGTTTGTCCACATAGTGTAATAAGACCATTCTTATTAAGTCGTGATGAATACGAATTATCTCCAGATTATGTAAAAGAAAGATGTATTATTTCAGGAGAATTTTATTATTGTATAGGTATTTCTATTAAAGATTGTACAGGATGTGGACTTTGTATAAAGACATGTCCTGGTAAAAAACAAGAAAAAGCTTTAATAAGTAAAAATATATCTGAACAAATAAAAAACAAGGAACAAGAAATCTTTGATTATTTAGTAAAAAATATAAAATATAAACCCGAATTCAAATTAGAAACAGTAAAGGGAAGTCAATTCAAAATGCCAAAATTTGAATTCTGTGGTGCTTGTAGTGGATGTGGGGAAGCAAGCTATATAAAAATTCTTACCCAATTATTTGGCGATTATATGATAATATCAAATGCTACAGGTTGTTCATCTATATATGGTGCAAGTGCACCAGATACACCATATACACTTCCTTGGGCTAATTCTTTATTTGAAGACAATGCTGAATATGGTTATGGAATGTTAATAGCAAATAATACTATTAGAAACCGTATAAAAAATATAATGGAGAATAATTTAAATAGTGAAAATGGTGAATTATTTACAAAATGGCTTCAGAATATAGATAATTATGAAATAACAAAAGAAGTATATGATTCATTAGATTATAGCTTATGTCCTAAAGAATTAGTTTCATTAAAGGAATATATTCCTTATAGAACAATTTGGACTATAGGTGGAGATGGCTGGGCTTATGATATTGGTTATGGTGGTATTGATCATGTATTAGCTAGTGGTGATAATGTTAATATCCTAGTTCTTGATACTCAAATTTATTCAAATACTGGTGGTCAGGCATCAAAATCAAGTCCTAAAGGTTCAATCGCGTCTTTTGCAACAAGTGGTAAAAAACAAAATAAAAAAGATTTGGCAAGAATGGCATTGTCGATTCCAAATGTTTATGTGGCACAAATTTCACTTGGTGCTAATATGATCCAAGTATTAAAAGCATTTAAAGAAGCAGAAAACCATAAAGGGCCATCAATTATAATCGCATACGCTCCTTGTATATCACATGGTATTAAAGGTGGTATGGAAAATAGCGTAGAGATGCAAAAAATGGCTGTAAAATGTGGATACTATCCAATATTTAGATATAATCCTTCTGAAGATGAATTTACATTAGATAGCAAAAATGTTGATTTTAATTTATATGAAGAATTTTTGAATTTACAGACAAGGTATTCAGCACTAGAAAAAGTTAATAAGGAACATTCAAGCGAATTATTGGAAGATAATAAATTAGATGCGATTAAAAGATATGAATATTATAAAAATTTAGGTGAAAAGAAGTAGTATGAAGTATAGTAATTTAGTTGTAATGAAAGTAATAAAAAAAAGCGATATTTTGGTTATTGCTATGAGTGATTCAAAGAAAATGGTTAAGGCATTACCAAATAATCGCTTTACCTTAAGTTGTTTTTATCATAATGATAAAAAACCATCAATGATTGTTGATAGAAATAATAATAGATTTTATTGTTTTTCTTGCAAAAAAGGTGGTAATGTTATTAGTCTATTTCAACAAGTTTATAATTTAAATTTTTTAGCTAGTTTAGAAACTTTGGCTTGTACTTTTAATGTAAAATTACCAAAAAGAAGTTATAATGAAATAAATTATGAAATAGTTGAAAAGTTAAATGTTATCAAAAACTCTTATGAGTATAAAGAATTGATTCAAAAAAGTTATATTAAGACATTAAAAAAATAGTTCAATTTTGATATGAACCCCGTTTCTTGGGTTCTTTGTCAAATAGTGTTGGTCAACAATAAATTTGATAAATGAATTGTGAT
>OLHA01000841.1_pt1 | contig 17352 bp, 8 predicted proteins | sample 1605961 | NCBI WGS metagenome assembly OLHA01 (sample SAMN03283288) | human gut metagenome | biome: human-associated habitat; material: feces | host: Homo sapiens | place: Peru | collected 2012
TGCCGTTTCCAACGGCTCTAAAACCCCTCTTTTCGACTTTTTCAGTGCTTTCGCCTTCGGCATGTTTTAATGCGTTTTCACAGAAAATTGGTGGTTGCCATCGAAACATGCCGAAGGCATGTCCCTACGTTATGATTCGGTTTTTGATTCGTGGGATTGGGGTGGGGATTTGGTGAATTGGGGTGGGGTAGGTGTTTTTTTTGGTGGTGGGTTGCTGTGCTTTGCACTTTATTTTGTATCTTTATGCCTACAAACGACTAATGACGATTTTAATATACATTGACGTGAGAGAAAATCTACTCTAAATAGCCTCTCCCAAACCCTCCCCTGAAGGGAAGGGCTTTTTGATGGACTTTTGATGCTTGTGTGGATTTTTTTTGATGGTCTCTTACAATCTGAGAAATTTATATAATCATTTTAAAATGAAAAAAACTATACTATCTATGCTTTTAGCGGCCGCAGCTGGCGTTTCTGCCATGGCTGCCGACACCTGGTCGCTCCAGGGAACTACGTTTACAGTTGATACGCTGTTTCACAATCAAGTGGGTCCTGGCACCACCTCCACATCGCTTTGGTTTAGAAATCCAGTCAATGGTGATGCGCTGCGTGTGTTCTATGCCACAATGGACCTGACCAACCCTTATTTGAAACTCCGTGGTGTGTGCGCTACCGACAAGGTTGCCGGCAACGAAACCATTTCGGGCATGGCGAAGCGCAAGTCGAAGGCTGGCGAACGCTATTTTGTGGGCATCAATGCCGACTTCTTCTTCACTTCGGGTAAGACCAACCGCGGTGTGTCGAAGGTGGGTACCCCAGTCGGCTCAACCGTGGTCGATGGCGTGATTTTCCGTGCGCGCAACAATGCGAGCGCCTTCAAAAACTTTGTGGTCGACACCAAGGGCTCGGTGTATGTGAATCCTTTCTTCTTCGGTGGTTCGGTTGAGGCTCCAAATGGCAAAAAAGCCACTTTGGGCGGCATCAATGTGAATGCCAACGAAAAATCGGCTTCCAACCAAAACAAGGTGACCATCTACAACGACCTATATTACGGCGCAACTGCCGAAACTGGCGCTGGTTGCGAGGTGGCTGCCGTGCTGGTGGAAGGCGAGAAGTTTGAAACCGCAAAGCCATTTAAAATGAAACTGGTGGGCAACCCAAGTACCGCTGGCGATATGGACATTGCCAAGGGTGGATATGTGCTTCACGGCCATGGTACTGCCGCCACATTCATTTCCGAACTCCACGAAGGCGACATCATCACCGTTACGCCATCATGGACATTTGGCGACCTCTCGGTAGAGCCTTACCAGGTTATTTCGGGTAATCCTAAGATTTTGGAAAATGGCAAAACCCTCCAGAGCGAAGGCGACCGTGGCGATGCAAGTGCGCGCCACCCACGTTCGGCTGTGGGATATGGCGATGGTGGCAAGAAAGCCTACTTCCTGGTGGTTGACGGCCGTTCGCCCATTTCAGGCGGTGTTCGCACCACATGGCTTGCCGACATCATGCGCTACGCTGGCGCGACCGACGCAATGAACGTTGACGGCGGTGGCTCATCGGTGCTCTACACCAGCACCCTCGGTGTTCGCAACAAGCCAAGCGATGGTAATGAGCGTGCCGACGGTAATGCGTTCTATGCCGTGAGTTCTGCGCCCGACGACGACGCGGTGGCAAGCATCCGTTTCGTTGACTTCGCATTACACTCACCAAAATATGGCGTTTACACTCCAAAATTCTACGGCTACAACCAATATGGTATGCTCGTGAATACCGATGTGAAGGGCGTGACCATCTCTTGCCCCGAATCTCTCGGCCATGTGATTGGCGACACCACTTTCTATGCCGACGGTACCGCGCGTGAAGGCGCACTCACTGCCACATACCAAGGTGCTACCGTTTCGATGCCAATTCAAATTCTTGATGGAGTGGACGACATCAAAATCGCCAACGACTCTATCATCACCAATGGCTACAAGGAATACACTGTGGACGTGCAGACCACCATCGGCGAGAATGTGATGAACGTCAGCCCATTGGCACTCACTTGGAAGAGCCTCGATGAGAGCATCGTCAGCATTGGCGAGCACTCCGGCGTGCTGAAAGGTTTGCGCAACGGCAAAACCCAAGTGGTGGGTGTGCTGGGCGAAATCTGCGACACCATGCAAGTGAGCGTGGAAATTCCTGAGGCTCGCGTGATGCCAATCGACCCAAACCTCGATATCACCACATGGAAACTCAGCCAGACTGGTGGTAAGGACGTGGTAGCCACAGCCGTAGGCAATGGTTTCGATTACACTTACACAGGCGTGTCGGGCCGTAGTCCAAAAATCGTGCTCACCAAGACCTTTCGCTTGTGGAGTTTGCCCGATATGATTCGTGTGCGCGTCAATCCTGGCGAGGCTCCAGTGAAAAATTTCGTGTTTGGTTTGCGTGCCAATGGTGGCGGTATGATTTACCACACCATCACCCCAGCGGCTATCACAGCCAACAAGGAAATGGTGGTTGATCTGCCAACTGCCGACTGGTGCACCGCTACCGATATGGCTAACTATCCCATCTCGCTGATTTCTATCCAACTCAACATGAACGCTTCGAAGGCTGGACAGGTGTATAACATGCACTTCAACGGCTTCGAAACCGTGTATCTCGACGCTTCCGAAGCCCCATCGAAAAAGGGCGACATCAACGGCGATGGCGAAATCAATGCCAGCGATGTGACAGCGTTGATCAACAAGATTCTCTCCCTCGCCGACTATGCCGATGCCATGTGCGACCTTAACGGCGACGGTGAAGTGAACGTGGGCGACGTGACTGCACTGATTAACTTGGTTTTGAAATAATTGTCCAATCATCCCTCAGCCCCTCCTATGAGAGGGCAGGGATGAGTTTTTCCCTTCTAAAATAAATAACATTATCCAATCAATGAAAAGAATATTTACTGCTCTGATGCTCGCTGGTGCTGTGGCACTTGGAGCAAATGCGAAAGGATCATGCGATGTGGCTGGCACTGTTTACTCGGTCGACACCACTTTTCACGCTTACATCGGACCGGGTACCACACAAACCTCAATGCTGCTTCAAAGTGGCAACAAGCACTTGCGTGTGTTCTACACCACAGTGGATTTGACCAATCCTTATGTGAAAATCCGTGCGGTGAGTGGTACCGACATGATGGCTGGCGGCGAAACCGTTTCGCAAATGTGTAAACGCAAAACAGAACCTGGACAGCGCTACTATGTGGGCGTGAACGGCGACTTCTGGCTCACCAGTGGCACCACAGGCCGTGGACAGTCGGTGGTGGGTACTCCTATCGGAACATCGATGGCTAAGGGCGTGGTTTACAAGGGCGTGAACGGTGTGGAAATTCAATACACCATCGACGCTAACCAAGTGCCTACTATCGGTTATGTGAACTTCGGTGGCACCATCGTGGGCGAAAACGGCACCGTGAACATCGGTGGCGTGAATACCGACACTCCAAACAATACCGTGGGCATCTACAACCCCACCTACTTCAAGGGCACCAACCAAAGCAATGTGACTGAGGTGCAAGTGCGCTATGTGGATGGCGACGACTCGTTTGCCTTTGGCAAGCCTTGCAAACTGGAGGTGGTGAACACCCCAAGCGCTGCTGGCGACATGGACGTGCCAGCACAGGGCTTGACACTCTCTGGTAGAGGTTCAACCGCCGCTTACATTGCAGCGCTCAAGCCCGGCGACCAACTCACCCTCACCCTCAATGCCACCATCAACGGCGCAGGTTTCACCCCATCTGAAATTATTTCGGGTAACCCATCGGTGCTCGTTGGCGGCAATGTGGTGTATAATGGCGATACCTCTGTTCACCCTCGCACCGTGCTCGGTTATAGCCAAGACGGTAAGAAGGTGATTTTCTTGGTGGTTGACGGCCGCTCACCTCTGAGCGACGGCGCTACCACTCCAGCCCTCGGCTCGCTGATGAAGTATGCTGGCGCATGGGACGCTATCAACGTGGACGGCGGTGGTTCCACTTGCCTCTACTCAAGTGCCCTCGGCGTGCGCAACAAGCCAAGCGACGGTTATGAGCGTGCCGACTGTAACGGTATTTTCGCAGTGAGCGAAGCACCCGACGACAGCGTGATTGCCTCCATTCGCTATATGGATTTCAGCTTGCAAATGCCAAAATACGGTATGTACACCCCAAAATTCTACGGTTACAACCAATATGGTATGCTCATCGATACCGATGTGAAGGGTGTGAAGCTCTCTTGCCCCGAAGGTCTTGGCCATGTGATTGGCGATACCACTTTCTTTGCCGACGGCACCATGGTTGAAGGTGTGCTTACCGCCACTTACGGCGACGTCACCACCACCATCACTGCGCAAGTGCAAAACACTGCCGATGAAATCGCGTTGGTGAACAAAGCCATCATCACCGACACTTATCGTGAATATGCCATCGATGTGGAAAGCACCGTGGGCGAAAAAAAGATGCCTATCAATCCAGCAGCCCTCACATGGGTGAGCACCGACGAATCGGTGGTGACTGTGGGCGCAAATACTGGTATTTTGAAAGGCTTGAAAGACGGTGAAGCCCTCGTGATTGGCACCCTCGGTGAAGTGCGCGACACTTTGACCGTGACCGTAGAGCGTCCAACTGCCCATGTGATGCCTATCGACCCAAATCTCGACATCGCCACATGGAAACTCAGCCAAACTGGTGGTAAAAATATCAAGGCTACGGCTGTGGGCAGCGGTATCGACTATGAATATACTGGTGCAGCGGGTCGTGCTCCAAAAATCGTGCTCACCAAGAGCTTCCGCCTTTGGAGTTTGCCCGACGCTATCCGCATCACCCTCAATCCTGGTGAGGCTCCTATAAAGAATTTGGTGCTTGGTGTGCGTGCAAATGGCGGAAATATGACTTATCAAACCATCGAATTGGCAGGTTTGCAACCTAACAAGGAAGTGGATATCGACCTCCCAACCGCATCATGGACTGATGCCGACAATATGGGCAATTACCCCATCACTTTGAACTCTATCCAGTTCAATATGAAGACGTCGAAGACCGGTCAGAAGTACCACATCGTGTTTAAGAACTTCGGCACCGTGTATAACGCAGTGAAGGAAGCAGGCGCAACTGGCGACATCAACGGCGACGGCGCTATCAACTCCAGCGACGTGACCGCCCTCATCAACAAAATCCTCAGCCTCGCTGAATACACCGACGCAGCTTGCGACATCAACGGTGATGGCGTGGTGAATGTGAGCGATGTGACCGCACTGATTGATATAATTTTAAAATCGTAAAACGATGAAAAAGATTGCATTAATGGCATTGGGGTGTGTGGCAGCGATGGCTGCCAACGCCTCCACCCAATATAATGTGCGTGGCACGGAGTATCAAGCCGATACGCTGTTCCATGCCATGCTTGGTCCTGGTACCTCGCAGACCTCCCTGCTGATGCGTTCTGCAGAAGGTAGGCAGATGTATGTGTACTACGCAAAAATCGACCTGACCAACCCCTATATCTCGTTCAGCACGGTGATGGGGCAGGACCGCTTTGCCGGTACCGAAACGGTGCGTAGTATGTCGGAACGCAAATCCCGTCCGGGCGCGCGCTATTTCTTGGGCGTGAATGGCGACTTCTACTACACCTCAGGCACCACCCGTCGCGGCGATTCGAGGGCGGGTATTCCCATTGGTCCATGCGTGGTTGACGGTGAAATCTACAAGGCAAACACCAACACCGATTTCACCCAGTTTGTGCTCGATGCCAACAAGCAGAATCCGATTATCGGTTGCACCAAATTCTCTGGTTTGGCAACCAGTGCTTCGGGTAAAACTTGCGGTGTAGATGGCGTGAACTTGGTGAACCCAAGCGGCGGTAATCGCTTGATTATCTACAACAAGCACTTCTTCCCATATACCGACACCCCAGCAGGTGCTGCCGAGATAGCCATGAAGTTGGCCGACGGCGAATCGTTTGTGTTTGGCAAGCCATTCAAGATGGTGGCTACAGCCGCACCTTCCACCGCTGGCGATATGGATATTCCTGCCGATGGCTTTGTGATTTACGGACTCGGCGCAAGTGCCGACTTCGTGAAATCGCTGAAAGAGGGCGACGAAATCACTGTGGAATTTCATGCCCACATCGACGGTAAGGAAGTGTTCCCTCACACTATGATGTCGAGTTGGCCCAACAGCCTCCACAATGGCGAGGTGACCGATACCGAATATCTGCTTGAAGAGTTTGGCTCAAATCAGCCTGTCACCGCCGTGGCTATCGCTGATGAGGGCAAAACCATCATGTTCCTCACCATTGATGGCCGTTCGCCTATCTCAAGCGGCGCACGCACCACCGAAATTGCCGATTTGCTCCGCCTTTTGGGTGCTACCGATGCTGTGAATATGGATAGTGGCGGCTCGTCCACTTTCTATTCAAGTTCGCTCGGTGTGCGCAATGTGCCAAGCGACGGATCTGAACGCCCCGACGGTAACGGCATCTTCGCCGTTTACACAGCCCCCGACGATAGCACCATCGCAAGCATCGCCTTTGTGGATTGGGTGGCAAAAGTGCCAAAATACGGCATCTATCGCCCAAAATTCTACGGCTACAACCAATATGGCTTGCTCATCGACACCGACTTGCACGGCGTTACGCTCACTTGCCCCGAATCGGTGGGCCATGTGCAGCAGGATAGCCTGTTTTTCGGCGACGGGACTGGCGACGGCTTGATTACCGCCCACTATGGCGATATGACCGCCACCGTGCCTGTGCAGATTTTCGGCAACGACGATGGCATTAAGTTCAAGAACGACTCCATCATCACCGACGGCTTCAAGGATTATGCGGTGGAAGTGACCAACACCGTGGGCGACATCACCGACACATTGAAAGTGGTGGTAGAGCGTCCAACTGCCCACATTATGCCTATCGACCCGAATATGGATTTGGCAACTTGGAAAATCAGCCAAACCGGTGGAAAGAATGCTGTGAGCGAAGCGCATGGCAACGGCTTCACCTACACCTATACAGGCGCTTCGGGGCGCAGTCCAAAGATTGTGCTCACCAAGAACATTCGCCTGTGGAGTTTGCCCGACGCAATCCGCGTTCGCTTCAATCCCGGCGAGGCTCCTGTGAAGAATGTGGTGCTCAGTCTGCGCCCCAATGGTCAGAAGGTGATGTATCAAACCCTCACCCCCGACACCCTGATTGCTGGCAAGATGATAGAACTCGAATTGCCTACCGCTTCATGGATAGATGCTGCCGATATGCAGAATTTCCCCATCATGCTCAACAATGTTCAGTTGAATATGGGCACTTCAAAAACCGGTAAGAAATACACCATCGACTTCGATGGCTTCGAGACTGTGTATAATGCAATCCCCGAAGACAAGAAGGGCGACATCAATGGTGATGGCGTGGTGAATGTGAGCGACGTGACTGCGCTGATCAACAAAATCCTCACCCTCGCCGACTATTCCGACGCAGTTTGCGACATCAACGGCGACGGTGAAGTGAACGTAAGCGATGTGACCGCACTCATCAACATGATTCTGAAATAAATCCCCACAATTTCCCCAAATATCAGCCCTGCCACCCACAAATGGCAGGGCTTTTTTTACACACCATCGACTTTGGTAGAGGAATGTGACACAACGCCATAGCGTATGGATTTGTAAATTTGACACCCTCGCTGATAGTGGTGGCATTTTGTGAACTTTTTGTAAAATTTTGGAGAGGGGAGGGTAGAAAATTCGTTGAAAATTTGCCTATTTTTTTGAAAATGGGTAATTTTATACTTTATATTTAGACTTAACTAATAAAACGCTATTTTAACAATGAGAAGATCTATTGCATCATTTCTTCTTTCTGCTGTGGCTGCATTCACTGCCGTGGCAGGAAATGTGTGGTCGATTCAAGGAACGGAATACACCGTAGATACACTGTTCCACAACCAAATCGGCCCAGGTACAACCCAAACCTCACTGTGGTTCCGTAACGCGACCACATTAGACGCCCTTCGCGTGTTCTATACCACGATGGACATGACCAACCCTTATCTCTCGCTGCGCGGTGTGTGCGCAACCGATAAGCTCGCTGGCAATGAGAAAATTTCAGGCATGGCTGAACGCAAGTCGAAACCAGGCGCGCGCTACATGGTGGGCGTGAATGGCGACTTCTTCTACACCAGAGGCACCACCAGCCGTGGTGTTTCGACTGTGGGTACCCCTTATGGTTCCACTATCGTTGACGGTGTGATTTACCGTGCGCGCAACAATGCCAAAGAATATAAAAACTTTGTAGTAGCCACCGATGGCAGCCTGTATGCAGATCCATTCTTCTTCAGTGGCTCGATTGTGGCTGCTGATGGCTCGCAAGCCACTGTGGGCGGCATCAACACCTACAGCGGTGAGGTGCCTGCATCGAATGTGGATAAGGTGACCATCTACAACGACCTCTACTACGGCCATACTTGGCACTGGAACGGCTGGGAAGTGCTGGCTGTGGTTGCCGATGGTGAAAAATTTGAAACCGCAAAGCCTTTCAAAATGAGAATTGTGAGTGCTCCAACCGGTGATGGCGATATGACCATTCCTGAGGGCCACTACGTGCTTCACGGACAAGGTGCAGCCTCTTCATTTATCCAAAACCTCAAGGAAGGCGACGAGGTGACCGTAACCCTCTCTTGGACTGCCAAAGGCAAGTCGGTAGAGCCTTACCAAATCGTGACTGGTAACCCTAAGATTTTGGAAGACGGCGTGACGCTGCAAAGCGAAGCCGACCGTGGCGATGCCAACACTCGCCAACCTCGCGCCGCTATCGGTTATAGCGACGGTGGCAAAAAAGCATATTTCATGGTGGTTGACGGCCGTTCACCATTGTCGAGCGGTGTGCGCACCACATGGCTTGCCGACATCATGCGCTATGCAGGTGCTACCGACGGTATCAACATGGACGGTGGCGGCTCTGCTGTGCTCTACACCAGTACCCTCGGTATTCGCAACCACCCCAGCGACGGTACAGAGCGTGCCGATGGCAACGCCTTCTATGTGGTAAGTTCTGCCCCCGACGACAGCACCATCGCAAGCATTCGCTTCGTGGATTTCTCACTCAAATTCCCTAAATACGGTGTATATACCCCAAAATTCTACGGCTACAATAAATATGGTATGCTCGTGAGCCAAGATGTGAAGGGTGTGAAACTCTCTTGCGACAAGTCGCTGGGCAATATCATCGCCGATTCTACTTTCTATGCCGACGCATCGGTGCGCGAAGGTGTGCTCACTGCCACTTACGAGGGTATGAGCGTGTCGGAACCTGTGACTATTGTTGATGCTGTCGACGACATCAAAATCACCAACGATTCCATCATCACCGACAGTTTTAAGGAATATGCAGTAGATGTTCAAACCACTCTCGGCGAAAACGCTATGAGCATCAGCCCACTCGCACTCACTTGGACCAGTCTTGACGAAAGCGTTGTCACCATCGGTGAGCACACAGGCGTGTTGAAGGGTGTGCGCAACGGCACCACCCAAGTGATTGGTAAACTCGGCGAGGTGGCCGACACCATGATTGTGAATGTGGAAATCCCTACTGCCCACATCATGCCTATCGACCCCAATATGGATATGAGCACTTGGAAAATCAGCCAAACGGGCGGTAAGAATGCCGTGAGCGAAGCACACGGCAATGGCTTCACTTACACCTACACCGGTGCATCGGGCCGCAGCCCAAAGATTGTACTCACCAAAAACATTCGCTTGTGGAGTTTGCCTGATGCTATCCGCATTCGCTTCAACCCAGGTGAGGCTCCTGTGAAGAATGTGGTATTGAGCCTTCGCCCCAACGGTCAGAAGGTAAGTTACCATACCCTTACCCCCGACACCGTGATTGCCGGCAAGATGATTGAACTTGAATTGCCTACAGCATCATGGATCGACGCTGCCGATATGATGAACTATCCTATCACGCTCAACAATATCCAACTCAATATGGGCACTTCAAAGACTGGTCAGAAATACACCATCGACTTCGACGGTTTCGAAACCGTTTACAACGCTATCCCTGCCGAAAATAAGGGCGACATCAATGGCGACGGTGTGGTGAACGTATCTGATGTGACTGCATTGATTAACAAAATCCTCGGTCTTTCCGACTACAGCAACACTGCTTGCGACATCAATGGCGATGGCGTGGTGAATGTGTCAGATGTGACCGACCTTATCAATATGATTCTTAAATCGTCCACAAAATGAAAAAGATGATAGTTTCCGCCCTTGCCTGTGCTATGGCTTGGGCGGCAAACTCTTCGATTAACTACAATATTCGAGGCACGGAATATGTGGCTGATACCATCTTTCATGCCATGGTGGGACCGAGCACCAGTTGCACACAGCTACTGATGCGTGGCGACGCTGGCCGACAGATGTATGTGCGCTATTCCATTACAGACCTCACCAACCCCTACGTTACTTTCTCTGCCGTGATGGGGCAGGACAAGTATGCCGGCGGTGAAACCATTTCGGGAATGTCGCGCCGCAAATCGCGTCCGGGCGCACAGTATTTCCTGGGCGTGAATGGCGACTTTTTCCGCACCAGCGGTCTCACGGGCCGTGGCGAATCGGTGGTGGGCTCTCCAATCGGCCCCTGTATTGCCGATGGTACGATTTACCACGGTGTGAACCATGTGGGAAACTGGATTGACTTCACCCTCGACCAGAACAAGAAACCCCTCTTTGGCGAAGCCACATTTGGCGGCACGGTGACAAACGGAAAAGGCGAAACCGCACCCATGGGCGTGGTGAACTGCGAATATGCTTGCGACCAGGTAGCACTGTTCACCTCCACTTATCTTTCGGGCACCAACTTGCGCGGCACTTGTGCCGAGGTGCAGGCGGTGCTTGCCGAGGGCGAGGAGTTTGGCATTGCCAAGCCATTCCGCTTGGTGGTGACTTCTGCGCCATCGGGCGAGGGCGATATGGATATTCCTGCCAACGGCTTCGTGATTCGTGGTCAAGGCTCTACGCTCAACTTTGTGAACAGCCTGAAGCCGGGCGATGTGGTCACTTTCGACATTCGTGTGTATATGAGTGGTCAGGAAGTGAATCCGTTTACCATGATTTCAAGTGTTCCAAAAATCTTGGAGAAGGGCGAAGTGCTCGAAACCGAGTATATCATGAACCAGTTCAGCAGCGGTCAGCCCCTCACCGTGATGGGTTACAGCCAAGACGAGACCAAAATCATCATGGTGCAGATTGATGGCCGTTCGCCTATCTCAAGTGGCGCACGCACCACCGAGGGCGCCGACTTGCTCCGCCAACTGGGCGCATGGGAAGGCTTGAACTTCGACAGCGGTGGCTCATCTACAATGTATAGCCAGGCTTTGGGCACACTCAACGTGCCAAGCGACGGTACCGAACGCTCGGATGCCAACGGTTTCTTCGCCATTAGCACAGCCCCCGACGACAGCACTATCGCGCGCATCGCATTCGTTGATTGGGTGGCAAAAGTGCCGAAATATGGCGTTTATACTCCTAAGTTCTACGGCTACAACCAATATGGCTTGCTCATCGACACCGATTTGCAGGGTGTGACGGTTACTTGTCCCGAATCCGTAGGACACATGACCGACGCACGCACTTTCTGCGGCGATGGCTGCGGCGATGCTGTGCTTACTGCCACTTATGGCGACCTCACCGCCACCGTGCCTGTGCAGATTTTGGGCAATGGCGAAGGATTGCGCATTGTGAACGACTCCATCATCACCGACACCTATCGCCAATATGCCGTGTCTGTGGAAAACACCATCGATGGCGTGAAGCGTGCCGTGAATCCTGCCGCTCTCACTTGGAGCAGCAGCGATGAGAGCGTGGTGGAAATTGGTGCTGCCACAGGCGTGCTTCGTGGCGTGAAAGACGGCGAGGCGTATGTGTATGGCACCATTGGCGACTTCACCGACACCATGAAGGTGATAGTGGAGCGTCCGACCGCTCACATGATGGCAATCGACCCCAATATCGACTTGAGCACTTGGAAAATCACGCAGACTGGTGGTAAAAACGCTGTGAGCACTGCCCATGGCGATGGTTTCACCTACACCTACACAGGAGCGCCGGGCCGCAGTCCAAAGATTGTGCTGAGCAAGAACGTTCGCTTGTGGAGTTTGCCCGACTCGGTTCAGATTCGTTTGAATCCGGGCGAGGCACCTATGAAGAATGTGGTGCTGGGCATTCGTCGCAACGGTGAGAAAATCACCTATCTCACCCTTCAGCCCGACACCGTGATTGCCGGCAACGACCTGCATCTCTCGGTGCCTACCGCTTCGTGGGTAGATACCGAAAATATGGGCTCCTATCCTCTGACGCTGAGCACCATTCAACTGAATATGGGCACTTCAAAGACTGGTCAGAAATACACCATCGACTTCAAGGGCTTTGAAACCGTTTACAATGCTGTGGCAGCGCAAAAGCCGGGCGACATCAATGGCGATGGCGAGGTGAATGTGACCGATGTTACTGCGTTGATTAATAAGATATTAGGACTGTCGTCGTATTCCGATGCCGTGTGCGATTTAAATGCCGACGGCACTGTGAATGTGGGCGATGTCACCACTTTGATTAACCTGTTATTAGACTAAATAATTAAAGATGAAAAAGTTGATTTTTCTCGTAGCGTTGGTCTTGCTGCTGGCAAGTCCGATGCGTGCCAAAACACAATGGACAGTTGGCAGTAAAGTTTTCGATGTGGATACCCTCGTGTTTCCACACATGGTGGGACCGGGCGTGATTTTCGCGAAATACGATTTGCCCGCCATGCCTCTGAAAGTGAGCGTGATGGAAATGGACCTGACCAACAAGTATGTGGATTTCGAAACTTGCAAAGGTGGCGACAAGGGTGTGGCTGAAGAAAACCCCTTGAGCATGGCTACCCGAAACAATCGCCCTGGCCATGAGGTGATTGGCGCAACTAATGGCGACTTTTATTTCTTCCAGAATACGCTTGAAAACGGTATTCCACGTAGTGGACAGTTCAAACTCGACCAGTGCATCACCAACCCTGTGGGCCGTGCTTGCTTTGTGCTCGACGACGAACGCCGCCCCTACATCGACCGTGTGGACTTCTACGGCTCTATCACCCATAAGGGCGAAAGTTACCGTCTGCACACGGTGAATATGCAGCGCCTTGAGTGGGAAAACACAGGCGGCAACCAAATCAACCTCTACACCAATGCCTACGGCCCCAAAACCGAGAACTGCGCTGGTGGTATGAAGGCACTCATTCGTCCAAAGAGCGGTGCTTTCGCATGGCACGCCAATGCCGTGGAGAACTGCGTGGTTGACTCTGTTTTCGACGGCAATGGTGTGAGCGATATTCCAGAAGGCTGCGCCATTCTGTGGGCTCGCGGCACTTGCATCGACCGCCTGAAAGCCATGGCTAAGGGCGATGAACTGGCTATCAATTTGAAAGTGGATTTGCGCTCGCAACCCGGTTTGCTCAAAAATTTTAAGGAGTTGATGGGTGGTAGCGACCATATCATATTGCAAAATGGTAAAATTATTGATGATTGGGACGAACGCCACCCACGCACCTGCATCGGTTTTAATGCCGACAGTACCAAGGTGTATTTTGTGGTGATCGACGGTCGCAGTCCTAAATCAACTGGCGTTTCGCTCGGCGAGGCTGCTGGCGTGTTCTTGGGATTGGGTGCGGTGAATGCTGTGAACCTCGACGGTGGCGGTTCATCGTGCATGGTGGTGAATGGCGATGTGGTCAACACCCCAAGCGACGGATCGCTCCGCTCTGTGGGCAACGGCTGTTTGCTCGTGTCGAACGCTCCTGTTGACGATGAAATCGGTTTGATTAACTTCGCGCCTCGCTGCTGGAATATCTCTATCAGCGCAAAAATCGCTCCAAAGGTTTGGGGCTACAACAAATATGGTGTGCTGAAAATCCGTGAATTGGAGGGCGTGACTCTCTCTTGCGATCCACAGGTGGGCACATTCCGCGATGGCACCTTCATCGCTTCAGCCACGCCTGCCGATGGCAACATCTATGCCGAATACAAAGGTGTGAAGTGCACTCAACCAGTGCGTGTCGTGAACGCCGAGAAAAAGCTCCGCGACAAGAGCGTGGTGGTGGACAAAAACCACGACTACGAAATCAAGGTGCTTGGCGTGAGTGGCGCAGGTAGCGACATCGTTGACCCATCGGTGATGAACTGGACTTCAAGCAACACCGATGTGGCAGCCGTTGATGAATTTGGTGTGGTGAAAGCCGTAGCCGATGGCGAAGCCGAAATCTCAGGAAAGGGCGAGAATTTTGAAGGCACTGTAAGCGTAAAGGTTCAGAACCCTAAGTCTCACGTCACCACCGTGGAGCAAGTGAGCATCGACCCAACCACTTGGACCATCACCCAAAGCGGTGGCAAAAACCGCACTATCACTTCTTTTGAAAACGGTATGAAAATCGACTTTGTGGGTGCAAGTTCGCGTAACCCCTACATCAAGCTTGCCAAGAAAATGGCGTTGTGGGGTATTCCCGACACTCTCCGTGTCCGCTTCCGTCTGGGCAACCTAAAAGTGAAGCGTGTGAGCATTTCTACCAACACGGTGAATGGCGCACAAGTGATTTCCGATTTTGAGATTCCTGAAAATGTGGAGGGCGAATATGTGTGCAAGTTGCCTACCAGCCAATGGTGCGACGCTGCCGACCTCTCCAACTATCCATTGCAAATGGTGTATATCTATTTCAGCACAGGTGCCGCTACCTCTGGTCAGAACTATTCGCTTGAAATTCCTGGCATCGAATTGCTCTATGGCAAGGATGAGGCTTCTGGTGTGACCACCGTGGTGGCTGACGATAGCCGTATGACCGTGACACCAAACCCTGCCTACGCTGGCGCATTGGTGACTGTGGCAGGAGCGAAGGAAGATGTGAAGATTTACAACATCGAGGGCCGACTGGTGAAGACCGAAACCCCTATTGATGGCAAAATCTCAACTTCAGGTCTTTCCGCAGGTGTGTATCTGCTTCAATCAGGTGCCCAAACTGCTCGCATGATTATCAAATAATTGAAATAAAATTGTATCTTTGTGGAGGCATACCTCAATCGGTGTGCCTCCACTTTATATAAATGAACATGATTACTCAAAAGGAATTTCAACTTCGTGCCCGCACTCGTGGTTGCCATTTGGTGACCGATGAGGTGGTGCGTGGGCTGGGGGCACTTCCCGAAGTGGGGGTGCTGCACCTGCTTTTGAAGCACACTTCGGCAGGACTTTGCCTCAATGAGAACTGGGACGCTGATGTGCGCCACGATATGAACGAGGTTTTCAATCATTTGGTGCCGGAGAACCAGCCCTATTTCAAGCACACGCTTGAGGGTAGCGACGATATGCCTGCCCACGCCAAGAGTGCGCTTGTGGGTGCCACGCTCACCATTCCCATCACGGGCGGCAGACTCAACCTCGGCACTTGGCAAGGCATATACCTGTGTGAGTTTCGCAATCACGGCGGCGCGCGCACTATCGTTGCCACCATTGTTTCGTAAGTAAATTATCGCCAATTCATCATTCTGAAAAAAAACACTTTATGACAAACTACTCCAGTGACAATAGAAACAAACCATTCAGCATTTTGCTGAAAAATGGGAATGTGGTAGATGCCGAATCGGGCACAGTGACGAAGACCGATGTGGGGATCACCGATGGCGTAATCACCTTTGTGGGCGCAGCCGACCGGGCTACAGCCGATGTGGTGATTGATTGCGCTGGCAAGATGGTGGTGGCGGGCTTTGTGGATTCGCACATGCACATTGAATCGTCGATGGTGCTGCCTGCCACATTTGGCAAGGCGGTGCTGCCGTGGGGCACAACCACTGTGATAGCCGACCCGCACGAGTTGGTGAATGTGGGCGGTGCCGATGCGCTTAGGCTGTTTCTCGACGAGACCGACAAAGCGCAAATCAGCGTTTTCACCGTAGTCCCCTCGTGTGTGCCAGCCACCTGTTTCGAGACCAATGGGGCAGGACATTTCACCGCCGAGCAGATGAAACCGTTTTTGAGCGATGAGCGCATTGTGGGGCTGGGCGAGGTGATGTCGTTTGGCGATGTGGTGGCTGGTGAGCCTGAAATGATGGCTAAACTCTCGCTCTTCGACGGCCGACCTATCGACGGACATACAGCCGGCATGGACGAGGCGATGTTGGATGCCTATGTGGAATACGGCATTTCCAACGACCACGAGTGCTACGACGATGAGGGTGTGCTGGCACGCTACCACAAGGGCATGAACATCTATATCCGCGAGGGTAGCGCGGCACGCAATGCCGATGCCTTGCTCCACTGCGTGAAGGAGCATGGGCTTGATGTGTCGAAATTCTCGTTCTGCACCGACGATAAGCACCTCTCCACCATTGCGCAGGAAGGGCATATTTCGCATATTGTGAGAAAGGCGTTGGAGATGGGCTTCACTTGGGGCGAGGTGTCGAAAATGGCGTCGTTTAACCCTTGCCGCTACTATCACCTTGCCCAAAGGGGCAATATCCGTGAAGGGTATGTGGCAGATATCGTGATTACCGATGCCGCATGTAGCGATATTTCCTGTGTGATTAAAGATGGTAAAATCATTGATAAAAGTATCATAAATGATACCAATGTGGTGCAGAACGGCTATCCCAATACGGTGAAATTCAAAACGCTCACCGCAAGCGACTTCGTGCTCAGTGCCGTGGCGCAGCGCAATGCCATCAAAATCGTGGATGGGCAGTTGCTCACCGAGCATGTGACGCTTGACAATGGAGAATACAAGGGCTTGAATATCCTTGCCACCGTGGAGCGGCACGGCAAAAACGGCAACATAGCCGTGTGTCCGCTCATTGGCTACAACATCAAGGGTGGGGCAGTGGCTACGAGCGTGGCTCACGACTCGCACAATGTGATTTGCGCTGGCGATAATGCCGAGGATATGGCTGTGGCGTGCAATCGTCTCCGCGACATAGGCGGTGGATATGTGATAGCCTCTGATGGCGAGGTGATTGATGAGTTTGCTCTGCCATGCTACGGCTTGATGTCGCCCCTTGGCATCGACGAGGCCATTACAGGCATTTCGCGTCTCGAACATAAGGCGCATGAGTTGGGTGTGAATCAAAACATCGACCCATTCATCACCCTCTCATTCCTCGCTCTGCCCGTAATTCCCCAAATCCGCCTCCTCGACACCGGCCTCTACGACGTGCAGCACGCCCATTTCATCAAATAATCCCCCAACGATAACACCATAGCGTAGGGACATGCCTTCGGCGAAAGCACTGAAAAACTATAAAAATAGTGAATGAAGTAAAGATTTTGTGGAGGCTTGT
>OLHA01000844.1_pt1 | contig 17316 bp, 12 predicted proteins | sample 1605961 | NCBI WGS metagenome assembly OLHA01 (sample SAMN03283288) | human gut metagenome | biome: human-associated habitat; material: feces | host: Homo sapiens | place: Peru | collected 2012
GCCGGCTTCTTCTCAATGTTCTTGCCGGGACAAGAACATTGCCCCCGGAGGGACTGACACCGAAACCTCCTGTGAAGCTGACGGCGATGCAAAAAAACTCGGATATGAGCTATTCTCAGGGAAATTTTTGGATGCTAAGGAAAGGGCACTGCCAATACCGGCAGTGCCCTTTCCTTATATAATCTTATCCGAAGAAGCCCACCAGGCCGATGATAAAAATCACAAGGACAATCACCGGCAGCACATAGGTCATGTAGGGGCGCATCCACTGCGCCACCTTCAGACCCGTGCCCTCGTTGGCTTCGGCCATGAAGTTCTTCCAGCCCCAGCCGTAGCGGACGGTGCAGAACAGCACGAACAGGGCAGAGCCCAGAGGCAGCATCACATTGCTGACCATAAAGTCCTCGCTGTCCAGAATGTCATGACCGGCAATGGGACGAACACCGCTCCACAGATTGTAGCCCAGCAGACAGGGCAGGCTCAGCAGGAAAATGCCGACGCAGCAGATCAGGCAGGCTTTCTTCCGGCTCCAGAGCGTAAGCTCGCCGACGCAGCAGACGATATTCTCAAACACCGCCAGCACCGTGGAGAAGGCGGCGAAGGTCATGAACAGGAAGAACAGGCTCCCCCAGAACCGACCCAGGGCAATGTGGTTGAACACGTTGGGGAGGGTCATGAAAATCAGAGCCGGGCCGCTGTTCACGTCCACGCCGTAGGCAAAGCAGGCAGGGAAGATGATGAGGCCGGAGCACAGAGCCACCATGGTGTCCAGCAGGCTTACCCGGACGGCTTCGCCCATGAGCGCCCGCTCCTTGCCGATGTAGCTGCCGAAAATGGCCATGGCGCCGATGCCCAGGCTCAGGGTGAAGAAGGACTGGTTCATGGCACCGACAATCACGTTTCCTACGCCGATTTCCAGCATCCGGTCAAAATCCGGCACCAGGTAGAAGGCCAGGCCCGCGCCGCCGCCGGCCAGGGTCATGCTGTGCAGGGAGAGCAGGAGCATCAGGACGATCAGAGCCATCATCATGACCTTCGTAACCCGCTCCAGACCTTTCTGGATGCCGATGGAAATGATGGAAAAGCCCAGAACCACAACGATTGCCATGTGGACGGTCATCGTGCCGGGGTTTGCCAGCATTTCCCCGAACTTGGCCTCCACCGCGGTGGTGTCCAGTCCCACAAAAACGCCTCTGGCGGTGTCCACAAAGTACTGGAGCATCCAGCCGGCCACGGTGGTGTAGAACATCATCAGCATGACGTTTCCGAGCAGGCACACATAGCCGTGCCAGCCCCATTTGCTGCCGGGCTTCAGAGTCTGGTACATTTTCAGGGGGCTTTTCTGAGCAGCCCGACCCATGGCAAATTCCATGGTCAGCACCGGCACCCCCAGCACCAGCAGAAACAGCAGATAAATCAGAACGAAAGCGCCGCCGCCGTACTGGCCGGTCATCCAGGGGAATTTCCAGACGTTGCCGATGCCGATGGCGCAGCCCGCGCTCAATAAAAGAAAGCCTAACCGGCTTCCCAGGTGTTCACGTTGCATATTACTTCCTCCAAACCGAAATCTCCTAAGGAACCTCTGAATAAATCGTCTGCGGCTGGATAGCGGATCTTTTTCCCTATCCGCGCGGCTTAAAAAGTGGGAAATACATACAGTATTCCTCCACTTTTCAAGCCTTCGGCTAGAGAAAAATCTCTTGCTCCCAGCTCTTGCCGATTTAATCAGAGCTTCCCTAAGGAAACTCTGAATAAATTGTCCTTGACAAATCTGTCTACTTATTGTAGTATATAGTTGTCTACAAGAAATAGACAAAGGAGGAATCCCAATGGCAGACTATCATTTAGGCGAAATCGAATCCATCTTTGCGGATATTATCTGGTCAAACGCACCCCTGACCTCCCGTCAGTTGGCAGAGCTGGCGGAGCAGCGGCTTCGCTGGAAGCGGACGACTACCTACACGGTGCTCAAGCGGCTGTGTGATCGGGGGCTGTTTCAGAACCAGGGCGGCACGGTGACGGCGCTGGTCAGCCGGGAGGAGTTCTATGCCCGGCAAAGCGAACAGTACGTCCAGGATGCCTTCCAGGGCTCCCTGCCGGCCTTCCTGGCGGCTTTTGGAAGCCGGAAGAGGCTGGATGACCGGGAAATCGACGAAATCCAGAAGCTCATCGATTCCATGCGGAGGTAGCGTTATGACGGCGATTTTTGAAAGGGTACTCAATATGAGCCTGACGGGCAGTATCGTGATTGCTGTGGTGCTGCTGGCACGGCTGCTTCTGAGACGGGCTCCGAAAATTTATTCCTACATGCTTTGGGCGGTGGTTCTTTTCCGGCTGCTGTGCCCCATTTCCCTGAGCGCGGGGCTGTCCGTTCTGAAACCTCTGCCTGTGACGACTTCTCAGGGGCTGAGCACCGTCACCTATCGGCCGGTGGAGCCGGTTATTCCGGCTTCCGGGGAGCTAGGACAGGAGGCCGCAAGGCCGGAACCTGCCGAGACGGTAAAAGCGAAAACCGGCGCTCAGGCGATGACGCTGGCAGCTGCCGTTTGGCTGACGGTTGGCGGGGCGTTGGCAGGGTGCAGTCTGGTGCAGTACATTGTCCTTCGCCGAAAGCTTCGGGAGGCGGCGCCCTATCGGGGAGAGGTGTACCTATCCGATTCCATCGCCACGCCCTTCGTCATGGGGGTGATCGCCCCGAAAATCTACCTGCCATCGGACACGCCAATAGCGGAGCGGCGGTTCATCATCGCCCACGAGCGGCATCACCTGCATCGGGGTGACCCCCTGTGGAAGCTGCTGGGCTATTTGGCTCTGTGCGTCCACTGGTTCAATCCCCTGGTGTGGCTGGCCTTCTTCCTGGGCGGGAAGGATATGGAAATGAGCTGCGACGAGGCGGTTCTCAACCGGCTGGGGGAGGACATCCGGGCGGATTATTCCCAGGCGCTTCTGCGCCTTGCCACCCACAAGCGGCTGATTGCCGGTATGCCCCTGGCCTTCGGCGAGGGAGAGACCAAGGGTCGGGTGCGGAATATGGCTCGCTGGCGGCGGCCTAAGGTCTGGGTCAGCGGAATCTGCGCGGTTCTGTGCCTGGCGGTGCTGGCCGTCTGCGCCCTGAATCCCCAGAAGGCGGACAGCACGCCCGTGGGTGCCGTTGTAACGGCCGAAGAGCGCTTGAATATCCGAGCGAAAGCCAGTGCCAGCAGTGTCGTTGTCGGCAGCTATGAGCACGGCACAGCCATTACCATCCTGGAAAGGAAGGGCAGCTGGGGACGCACCGACCGGGGCTGGATTGCCCTGGATTATGTCACGCTTTCGGAAAACGCCATCTCAGGCATCACTGGCGAGGCAAGCATCGGCATCTGGGATCTGTATTACACCCTCCCGGAGGGCTGCGTCCAGATGACACTGGAAGCCAGCCAGGAGCGAAATGAACAGGAACTGCGGGAAGGAAACACGGTCATCGGCGGTGTCCGGGCTTTCAAAATCCCAAGTGACATCTCCGGCGCGGACTGGCTGGAGGAGCTGGCGTTCCCGGAGTGGGGCATGGAGAATGTGGGCTATTTCACCAGCGGAACCCTGGACAGCGGCTATACGGTGGAATTTTTCAGCGACGTGCCCGAGGGTCAGCCCAAAACTCTTTTGAATCGACACAATGTCTATTTGTGGGAAAACAGGATTTATGACGTGTGGTTTAACGAGTATACTGTCAGCCCGGAAGTTGAGAGCGCTATCCTGAATACCCTCAGCTTCGGCAGTGAGACGGCCATTCCTTCGTCTTTGCCCGTTGATCTGGCAATGCTTCCGGAGAGTGTGAGCCTGAAGTCCGGCGAGAATGGCGCAATCCTCTTTGTGAAGGACGGGGAAACTGTCGGCCAAATTGACACCTATGACATTCCGGATTCTGTGGAGAACCCGTATGCGGATTTTGATTGGCTGGCAGAGGCCGGAATATCGGATGTGAATGACGATGAGTTGATTCGATCCGGTGGTTCCTCACTCTATGGCGACTGGGAACTCCACGCAGAAAGCGACGTGCCGCCCGGTCAGCCCCAGACGGTAAACCGGATGCACACCTTCTTTATCGCCGGTCGGAAGGTCTACGACGTTTGGTTTGACTTGATGAAGATTTCGGCAGGGGAATACGGGAATCTCATGTCGCTTATGGTCAATGGAGAGCCGGAAGAGACCACTGTTGTCACCCAGCCCCCTCAGGAAGGCTCCGAGTATTGGGGCGAGAGCTTCCTGAGCAATGATGGCACGGTTTCCTTCCAGGCGGATGTGTACTACGACCCGGCTCAGCTGACTGGGGAGGGCGTTATGACCCAGGCGGAACTGATCTCGGCGGTGAAGCGGGAGATGCAGGCCGGAACCATGGACGGCTTCGGTCTTGGCACCAAGGAAATGGGCTACACCGACGTGGAATGCTTCGTGAATCTGACCGGGCTTCATCTGGAGCAGCGTCAGGAAAAGCCGGTGCTGGTGGTGGAGGGCTTTGTTATTTACAAGTTCTCTGATGGCAACTCCATCGGCCAGGAGCTGGGCATTCGCGATCTGATGGCTCTGGATGCCAGAGACGGAAGCTTCCTGTCCGGCTTCGGAAAAGTGAGCTAAAGCAGAAGCCCCCCGGCTTGCGCCGGGGGCTTTCTATTGACAAAACAGGCGCATTGGAGTAAGATGCTTCCTATCGAAAAAGAGAGAAGGAACGCATATGTACGGCTTGGGAACGATCATCAACACGGGAGCCATTGTGGCCGGGGGTCTGGCCGGGATTCTGTTCGGCAGATTTTTGAAGGAAAACGTCCAGGACACCCTGAGCAAGTGCTGTGGGGTCAGCACCCTGATGATCGGCATTGCCGGGGCGTTGGAGAAAATGCTCACCCTGGAAAACGGGGCGATTTCCAGCGGCGGCAGTATGCTTCTGGTGCTGTGCCTGACTGTCGGCGGGGTTATCGGAGAGCTTCTGAATCTGGAGGGAGCCTTTGAGTGCTTCGGCCGGTGGCTGAAGGAGAAGACAGGCAACGCCAAGGACAAGGGCTTTGTGAACGCCTTCGTCACCGCCTCCTTAACGGTTTGCATCGGAGCTATGGCCATCGTCGGCTCTATTCAGGACGGCCTGACAGGAGACGATTCCGTCCTTGCGACGAAAGCGGTGCTGGATTTCATCATCATTATGGTTATGAGCTGCTCCCTGGGCCCTGGGGCGGCGTTCTCCGCAATCCCGGTCGCAATCCTGCAAGGAAGCGTCACCGCCCTGGCGGGGCTTGTGCGGCCTGTGATGACGGAGGCCGCACTGAACAATCTCTCCCTGGTGGGCTCGGTGCTGATTTTCTGCGTGGGCATCAACCTGCTCTGGGGCAAAAAGATACGGGTGGCCAACCTGCTGCCCGCCATCGTGCTGGCGGTAGCTGCCGCCTTCCTCTGAGAATAGACCGGGGCCGATGATCGACCCCATACAAATATAAAAGAAGCTGCCATTGCAAGTCGGTGCGCACACCGGCGTGGGAACCCGCTTCTCCCTAGGGGGACGGATTGCCACACCAGTGCTGCGGCACTGATTCGCAATGACAGCTTTATTGTTTCTTGCTCCCTTTTGCGGGAAAGATGTCTGGCCGGGCGGCTATTTAACCCCGCTCGAATTTTCCCTTCTTCACACTGGGAAGCTTGATGAGGTTTGCCAGGGCGCAGCCCAGGAAGGCAAACAGCGTACCAAGCACCATGGAAACCAGCACATCGGAGGGATAGTGTACATACAGATACAGCCGGGAGAAGGACACGGCAATGGCAATGATCAGCGCCGGAATGCCCATTTTCTTGCTGTATTTCAGCAGCACCACCGCTGCCTCAAAGGAGGCGATGGTATGGCCGGAGGGGAAGGAGAAGTCGCTCTGCTCCTTAATTAACAGGTTGATGGTAACGCCCAGCTGGGCCTGTAAATCATAGGGTCGTATCCGGGCAACCAAGGGCTTCAGGGTGATGTTGCACACCAGAAGCCCAAGAATCAGGGCGAAGAGCATGGAAATCCCGATTTTTCGGGTTTTGGGGAGAATCAGCATGAGCACCGCCCAGGCAATCCAGAACACGCCTCCCTCGCCGAAGAGGGTGATGATGGGCATGATCTTGTCCATCAGGGGAGACTGGAGATTGGCCTGAATCCAGTCCAGAATGGGCAGGTCAAAGGAAAGGGCCAGTTGATTCAGAAAGGCTGCCATGGGTCACGCTCCTTCCGTTGCCGCGGTGGTTTCCGCAGTGGTTTCGCCGGTGGTTTCGGCGGAGGCTGAGGGGATGGTGGTCTGCTCGCCGGGGTTCTGGAACAGGGCATACAGGGTCATGGGCTTCAGGGTCACGCCGTCGGGGATGGAAACCTTGCCCTCGTCGTCGGGCTGGAACTGAAGGTTATAGACCTTGGCACCGTTTTCGTCCTGGTCGATGGTGACCCAGCCGGTGAAGACCTTACCCTCGGGGGTGGACACCACAGGAGTCACAATTTCCTTGGCGTCGGTACCGAAGAACTGGCTGTAGACCTCGTTCTCACCGTTCATGAAGGTCAGGCGCACCCGGCCTACGGGCTGGGACACGTCTACGTTGGTGGAGTTGAAGCACATCCACTTGCCGGCGTCGTTCTTCCGGAAGAACAGGCTGGAGGCATAGGGGAAGGTTTTGATGGTGCCGTCGGTACGGGTGACGTTCACGTCCAGAGTGACCCGAACGGAGAAGATATCCCCGTTGTACAGGGCGAAATTCGTGACGTTCATATTGTCCAGGGTGAAGCCGTTGTTGCTCTGGACCCACAGATTGTCTTTGGTAATGCTGGTCAGAGACTTGTAGGCCTCGCCGGTGGGGTCAAAAATCTGGGCGGCATGGCCACGGTCGTTGTCCACAGCCAGCATCCAGTTGCAGTAGGTTTCTGCTGCCTTGACGGCGGCGGCCCGCTGGTCATCGTTCATGGTGTTGCTTTCCAGACGCTCGGTGAAGGTTCGGGTGGCCTCGTCGTAGGTGACTTCCATCTGAGTGCCGCTCTTGTCGAAGATGGTGACCACAGGCTGAGCCATCAGGCCGTCCACCTGCTGGGTGCACATGCTGGCACCGGTGGTGCCCTCAGGCAGGTAATCCTCCGCCCGGGTGGTGGCAACCTGGATGATGGTGTTGTCGTCCAGGGGAACGTCGTTGATAAAGGCGGTATGCCCGTCCAGCTTGACCACATAGTAGGTGCCTGCCCGGTCAAAGTAGACCTCCACAGAGCCCAGCTGCCAGTCGGGGATTTTCTTCAGATCCTCCAGCTTGTCGGTGCCGGTGGCCTTGTTCTTGTCCGTCAGGGTGAAGGAGGCAACCTTTTCGCTGCCCAGGCGAACCACATACTTCTTGTCGCCGGACAGGCCTGCGGAGGTTTCCAGATACGTCAGCTTCTGATCGCCTACCTTGTTCTTCATGTAGGTGACGTAGGCGTCCTTACCCTCGTAGGCGGAATCCTTGGCACCGGCGGATTCATACAGGGCACCCCAGTCAGGATTGGTGAACAGCTGGGTGAAGACCTGCTCCGCCTTGGGGGCGGGCTGCGCCAGCTCAAAGTCGGTGAGCCAGCCGTGGAGCCAGTTCAGGCCGATGAAGGTGCCCAGGAAGAACACCAGAATGAAAAGGAAATACAGGGTGTAGAAAATCACGCCGCCCAGCCGGGGGCCGGATTTCTTCTTCTGGCTGACGGGCGGCTCTTGGGCGGGCATAGGCCGTCTGGCGGCAGGCCGCTGGGCGTTGGGGCTGCCCGCCGGACGCTGTCCGGCCGCAGGCCGGGCACCGGGGGTTCCGGTGGGACGCTGGCCGCCGGCACGTTGGGCGTTTGCCGGATGGGGGGGCATACCGCCGCCGGGTCGCTGACCGCCGGCAGAGGCGGCGGGACGCTGGGTATTGGGGCTGACCCCGGACCGCTGGGAATTGGGGACACCTGCCGGGCGGGAGGCCGGGGCAGGCCGCCGGACATTCTGGGAAGCCGGAGCCGTGGGGGCAGTCTGGACAGGACGCTTGACCGGCTCCTGGGGGGCGGCGGGCTTTGCGGGCTCCTTGGTTTCCTCGGGATCCTCAATGTCGTCCAGGAAGCTCAGGTCGAAGTCCAGCCCTAAGTCCAGGTCGTTGAAGGAAAAGGGCTTTTCCTTGGGTGCGGGCTGGGTGTCGTCCATATCCAGATTCAGATCATCCATATCAAAATCATTGTGCTTTTTCATGGTTACACCCCCTTATTAAGATGCTGCCCGAACCAGCCAGTAGTTGGGCATCCGTCTGGGCTTGGACTGAATCAGAGACGGGGTGTTGACGAAAATGGCATCCTGGGAAGCGGTGCCCAGCTTGCCGTTCACATCCCGATACATCATGATGGAAGAAGAGCCGCCGTCCATGTTGCAGGCGTTGACGGCACCGTACTCCTGCATTACGTTGACCATATCCGCGTAGGTAGCGCCCAGGGAGCCTACCTGACGGCCGTCGGCGCAGACGATAATCACGGTGCCGTCGCTGCGCTGACCGATGGCGGTTCTGGGATTCATGCCGGACTTGTCGTTGTAGGCCTCCAGATTCACCTCGCCGTTCATAATCAGAACGGGGCCGAAGCAGCAGCCGTCCCGGATTTTCAGGTTTTCCGCCTCGGACTGGCTCAGATTGGTCTTGGAAACCACCAGAATGTTGTCCTCGTTGAAGCCGGCGAAGCCCTCCAAACCGGGCTGCTTGCCGGAGGTCCAGACCACCTTGCCCTCGGATACCACAAGACCCAGAGGGGTGCTGCCGACGGCGGCACTGACCGTGCCGTCGTCAAAGAAGGCACCAGCGTTGATGGCAGCAATCACATCCGGATTTTCCTCCATGACCTCCGTCAGACGTTTGCCGGGGATGGAGGTGGAGAACTTTTCGGTGGAGGTGCCCATATAGACCTGAGAGGGATCCCGGATGAGCATAATGTGGGCGGTGTAGGTATCGCCGTACCGGGTCTCGGTGCGGACACCGTCGGGGTAGTTGTCCCACTCGTTGGTATTGCCGGTGATGACGTTGTTGGCCTGCACCACAATCTGGGAAATGTCGGTGACATCGTCCTCCAGTCCGTCGGAGACGCTGCTGGTGCGGATCTCGTCCACGGTGTCCTGACCGATGAACAGGGCAGGTACCCACTTGGTGGCACTGGCCTCAATCAGGGTCATGGTCAGACGGTCACGGGCGGCAGGGGAAGGGCCGTTGAACACCAGGTTCAGCACCAGCACCAGAGCGGCGGCAGCCAGAATGACCACAGTGAACAGCACCAGGAAGAATCTGCGGATGATGCGGCCCAGCAGACCGCTGCCCTTTTTCTTTTTCTTCTTGGTCGGCATGGCACCCTCGGTGCCGGGAACCGGATTTGTGTTTTTCTTGTTCATAGACGTAACCTCTTACTTGGATTTTTCCGGAGCAAAGACCCAGCGCTGCTGGATCATATAACTGACAATGTACAGAACCGTCATCACAACGGCATACAGGAAGGTGCGCAGCCCATTGGAATTTTCGCTGATTCCCAGCAGAATATAGGTTTCCTGGGTCAGAAGCACCTGCAAAGCCATCTGGGGCAGAGCCAGGGCATAGTAGCGGAGCAGAGCCTTGCCGGTGCTGACGTGGGTCTGGAAGACCAGCTTCTTATTCAGGAAGAAGTTCAGCAGAGAGGAAACCACTCTGGCGCCAACGCCGGCGCAGGCTGTCAGAGCCATGCCGGTCAGGGGCAGGGCAGAACTAAGCAGGGAGTAGCCGCCGATGTCCACCGCCGCGCTGGCAAGGGAGCTCAGGGTGTAGCGGAAGAAATGAGCCAGAATCAGCTTGTAAATCCGCCAGGAGTCGTGAATCACCCGGAAATGGGAGCTTTTGTTCTCCTCAATATAAACCGTGCGGATTTTCTGCTCGTCAAAGGGAATGCCCTGATCCTTGAAGGCCAGCAGCATATTGGTCTCATATTCAAACCGATCGCCGTACACCTCCGCCAGCTGGTTAAGATAGCTTGCGGGAATGGCGCGCAGTCCTGTCTGGGTGTCGGAAATCGTCATGCCCACGAAGACTTTGAAGATAGCCGAGGTGGTGCGGTTGCCGAACCGGCTTCTGGGGGGCACATCCGGCTGGGAAAAGTCCCGGCAGCCCAGGACAACACAGCCGGTTTCCAGCATTTTCTCACAGCAGGCGCGGGTATCCTCCGGATGATGCTGATTGTCGCCGTCCACGGTGACAACGCCCAGACTGTCCGGCCGGTTCTGGAGAACATACCGGAAGGCGTTCTTCAGCGCCGCGCCCTTGCCCTTATTGACCTCGTGGTGCAGCAGGGTGATTTCCGGGTGCTGGGCTGCCAGGTCGTGGAAGTAGTGCAGATTCTCGGGCTTGCTGCCGTCGTTGATCAGGATAATATCGGAAAAACCATATTCCAGCAGTCCGTCCACCACGGCGACCAGCTTGTCGTCGGGATCCAGGGAGGGCAGAACCACGGAAACGCGGGATAAGTCGTTCATATTCATACCGCCTCTTTCCAAATGCGCATAAAACTTGACAATAAAGCTTATATAGTATAACACACAACTTGCCGTTTGCAAAGGGTTTTAAGAAAAAGTTAAAGGAAAAAGTCGTAAGATCTGGCTTTTGACGGAAAGGAGGAAGGTCACCGCTGCACAAAAAGGGGGGCGGCCTATGGCCGCCCCTACAGATTCTATGGTTAGATTTGCGCTGTTTCAAAGCACCTTGGACAGGAAGTCCTTCAGTCTGGCATTCTGGGGATTGCCGAAAACCTGGGCAGGGGAGCCCTGCTCCAGAATTTTGCCGCCGTCCATGAACAGCACCCGGTTGCCAACCTCCCGGGCAAAGCCCATCTCATGGGTGACCACCACCATGGTCATGCCGTCGGCAGCCAGCTCCTTCATGACGTTCAGCACCTCGCCTACCATTTCCGGATCCAGGGCGGAGGTGGGCTCGTCGAACAGCATCACCTTGGGATTCATGGCCAGAGCCCGGACAATGGCAATCCGCTGCTTCTGACCACCGGAAAGCTGGTTGGGATAGGCATCAGCCTTTTCCTCCAGACCTACCCGCTTCAGAAGCTGCATGGCTTTCTCGTTGGCCTCTGCCTGGGTCATGAGGCCTGTGCGCACGGGAGCCAGGGTGATGTTTTTCAGAATGGTCATGTTGGGGAAGAGGTTAAAGTGCTGGAACACCATACCCATCTGCCGGCGCACCTTGTCGATGTCCGTTTTGGGGCTGGTGATTTCCACCCCATCGAAGGTGATGGAACCGGCACTTGGCTCTTCCAGCAGGTTCAGGCTGCGCAGGAAGGTGGACTTGCCGGAGCCGGAGGGGCCGATGATGACCACCTTGTCTCCGGGATAAATGTGCTCGGAGATATTGTCCAGCACCAGATGATCGCCGAAGGATTTGCTCAGGTTTTTAACGTCTATCACTTTGACGCAGCCTCCTTTCCAGAATGCTCAGCAGCCAGCTGAAAATCATGACGAGAACCAGATAGATGAGGGCAATGCCCAGCAGCGGGAACATCTGCTCGTAGGTTCTGCCGTAGATGGCCTGAGCGGCGTAGACCAGCTCCTTGCCGCCGATGACGGTAATCAGGGAGGTGTCCTTCAATAGAATAATGAACTCGTTGCCCAGAGCCGGGAGAATGGCCTTGAAGGCCTGGGGAATGACGATAAAGCGCATGGTGTCGATATAGTTCAGACCCAGGCTCCGACCTGCCTCCGCCTGACCGGGATCCAGAGCCATCAGGCCGCCCCGGATGATTTCGGAGACATAGGCACCGGAGTTGATGCCCAGGGTCAGCGCGCCGACCATGGTGTAGTTCCGGGAGGAGGAGAAGATGACAAAGCCCATAATGAGCAGCTGCACCATCATAGGCGTGCCCCGGATGACCGTGGTGTAAACCTGGCAGATACCGTTGAGAACGCCCAGCACCGGATTGTGCTTGCCGGTGCGCTGCTGGTCGTGGGCGGTACGAACCATGGCCACCAGCACACCCAGCAGGATACCGATGGTCAGTGCCATGGCGGTGACCATCAGGGTGGTGCCCACACCGTTAAAGTATTGCTTCCAGCGACTGCCGTCGATGAAAGCCTGATAGAATTTGACGTAGAATTCCTGCCATCCGGTGGCCTCACCGGCCCGAAGCAGGGCCTTCCAGGCTTCGTACTGTTCCACAAGCTCACTCCTAAATATATGTTTTGGGTAATTGTTTCCGGGAAAGAGCCTCTCCAGGGCTTCTTCACGCAGACAATTAACGCATCGTATCAGGGGCGGCAAAAGCCGTCCCTGATACAAAGAAAGTGCACGGAAAAGGGAAATTATTCGGCAGAGATGTACTTGCCAACGATGGCGTCAAGAGTACCGTCGGCAGTCAGCTCAGCCAGGGCACCGTTGATGGCATCCAGAAGAGCGGTGTTGTCCTTGTTCACGCCGATGGCGTAGTTCTCGGTGACATACTCGGTGTCCAGAATGGTCAGACCGGGGTTAGCCTCCACATAGGCTTCGGCAGGAGCGGCATCGATGACCACGCAGTCAACCTGGCCGTTCATCAGAGCCTGAACGGCGGAAGCGCCGTTGTCGTAAGCGGTGATATGATCGTCGCCGTAATCATCGGAGGTGTAGATGTAGCCGGTGGTGCCCCGCTGGGTGCCGATCATCTTTTCACCCAGGTTGTCCAGGGTCACGTCGGAGCCTTCCTTGACGATGACCACCTGCACGCCGGTGGCGTAGCTGTCGGTGAAGTTCATGACCAGCTTCCGGTCATCGGTGACGGTGACACCGGCCATCACGATGTCGGACTTGTTCTGCTGAACAGCCAGCAGAGCGGCGTCAAAGTCCATGTCGTCCACTTCCAGCTCCAGACCCAGCTTCTTGGCGATGGCGTCGGCAACCTCCACGTCGATGCCCTCAATAGAGCCGTCATCGGCAACCATTTCGTAGGGAGGGAAGGAAGCGTTGGTGGACATAATCAGCTTGCCGGCCTCGATGGTCTTGACCTCGGCGGCGGGGGCTTCGGTGTCCGCGGCGGCAGCCGTGGTCTCGGCAGCGGCGGCAGGGGCGGTGGTGGCGGCGGGGGCCTCGGTCTTGGCGCCGCAGGCAGCCAGGCTCATCATCAGAACCAGGACCAGAGCCAGAGAAAGCATCTTTTTCATAATCATTATCTCCTTTTCTCGTTTCCAAGTGTTTCGCTTGGAGAATTGATGAATGAATTATACCGCGGCGAAGGGGATACGTCAAGGATTGATGTGAACAATTCTGAGGAAAATATTCCGATTCTTCTGATATCAATGCACAAAAATATACAAAACAGACTGGAATATACGAATATTCAAAGGACGTATGCAAGACTGAAACTGAAAGAATATGCAACGATGAATGGATATAATACAAGCTTTCGGAATATTTGCCCCTGTTGGCAGCGGAACGCCCAGGAATGAAAGAACCCCGGCGCGGTTGACCAGACCGTACCGGGGTTCCCTCAGAGAAAAAGAGAGGTAAGAAAATGAAAAAGAATGATTTGCTCTTGCTGTCTTTATTATAGCCGGGGGGTATTAAAAAATAAGGGGTTAAATATTAAGGAAGTATTAAGCACGTAAAAAAGCGGAAGTTGTTTTTGTACAACATGTATAGTTGTGAATTTTTTGTTGCTTTTTTCTACTGCCCCTTGACATTTTTGAGGAATGGGATATAGTAAGGACAAAAGAATTTAGCACTCGAAACGATAGAGTGCTAATCCGCCAAGCAAGAAAGAAGGATGACTTATGAATCTTGATATCTATACGAATAAATCCAAAGAGGCCATCCAGTCCGCCCAACAGCTGATGTCTCAGAACCACAACCCCCAGCTGGAGCAGATCCATCTGCTGGTGGCTCTGCTGGAGCAGGAGGATGGGCTGGTTCCCCAGCTTCTGAAAAAGATGGACGTTACTCTGGAGAGCTTCCGGGCGGCAGCCCGGGCAGAGCTTCAAAAGCTGCCCGGTGTCAGCGGCAGCGTGAGCCTTGACCAGGTTCAGGCGGATTCCAGTGTGATCTCCGCCCTGAACGCGGCTGAGGAGCAGGCAAAGTCCATGAAGGACGAGTACGTCTCCGTGGAGCATTTGCTTCTGGGTCTGATGGAAGCCGCCCAGGGCGGCGTGAAGCGGCTCTTTGACACCTATCGGGTCACCAAGGAGGCTGTGCTTCAGGCCTTGCAGGCCGTCCGCGGCAATCAGCGGGTTACCACCGACAGCCCGGAGGGCACCTATGAGGCTCTGGAGAAGTACGGCACGGATCTGGTGAAGAAGGCTCGAGAGCAGAAGATGGATCCGGTCATCGGCCGTGACGAGGAGATCCGGAATGTCATCCGGATTCTGTCCCGGAAGACCAAGAACAACCCTGTGCTTATCGGTGAGCCTGGCGTGGGCAAAACCGCTATTGTGGAGGGTCTGGCTCAGCGGATCGTCAAGAAAGAGGTTCCTACCTCTTTGCAGGATAAGAGCGTGTTCTCTCTGGATATGGGCGCGCTGGTGGCCGGCGCCAAGTACCGGGGCGAATTCGAGGAGCGGTTAAAGGCCGTTCTGAACGAGGTCAAGCAGTCCGAGGGTCGGATTCTGCTGTTCATCGATGAGCTGCATACCATTGTGGGCGCCGGCAAAACCGAGGGCAGCATGGATGCGGGCAACCTCTTGAAGCCTATGCTGGCCCGTGGTGAGCTGCACTGCATCGGCGCTACCACTCTGGACGAGTACCGGCAGTATATTGAGAAGGATCCGGCTCTGGAGCGCCGGTTCCAGCCGGTCATGGTCAACGAGCCTACGGTGGAGGACACCATCGCCATCCTGCGTGGCCTGAAAGAGCGGTACGAGAACTTCCACGGCGTGAAAATCACGGATCCCGCCATCATTGCCGCCGCAACCCTTTCTCATCGGTATATCACCGACCGGTTCCTGCCGGACAAGGCCATCGACCTGATCGATGAGGCCTGCGCCCAGCTGCGCACCGAGCAGGACTCCATGCCCACGGAGCTGGACAGCGTGAATCGTCACATTATCCAGCTGCAAATTGAGGAGGAGTCCTTAAAGAAGGAAGAAGACGAGCTTTCCAAGAGCCGTCTGGCTCAGATTCGCAAGGAGCTGGCTGAGGAGCAGGAGAGCTTCAACGCCAAGAAGGCCCAGTGGGAGAACGAAAAGAACTCCCTGGAGAAGGTTCAGAAGATCCGCAAGGACATTGAAGATCTGCACCGTCAGATCGAGGCTGCCGAGCAGAGCTATGACCTGGGCAAGGCTGCCGAGCTGAAATACGGCCGTCTGCCTCAGCTGCAAAAGCAGCTGGAGGAGCAGGAGCGGCGGAACCAGCAGGAGGGCGACAGTGCCCTGGTGCATGAGAAGGTCACCGACGAGGAGATCGCCAAGATCGTGGAGCGTTGGACGGGCATTCCCGTCAGCCGCCTGGTTCAGGGCGAGCGGGAGAAGCTGCTCCATCTGGACGAGACGCTCCATAAGCGGGTGGTCGGCCAGGATGAGGCCGTTCAGGCCGTCACCGAGGCCATCCAGAGAAGCCGGGCAGGTATTCAGGATCCCAACCGGCCCATTGGCTCCTTCCTCTTCCTGGGCCCCACGGGTGTCGGTAAGACTGAGCTTGCCAAGGCACTGGCGGAAGCCCTCTTTGACGATGAGAACAATCTGGTGCGGATCGATATGTCCGAGTATATGGAGAAATTCTCCGTCTCCCGGCTTATCGGCGCGCCTCCAGGATATGTGGGCTATGAGGAGGGCGGCCAGCTGACCGAAGCGGTTCGCAGGAAGCCTTATTCCGTAGTCCTGTTCGATGAAGTGGAGAAGGCCCATCCGGATGTGTTCAACATTCTGCTGCAGGTGCTGGATGACGGTCGGATCACCGACTCTCAGGGCCGTACCGTGGACTTCAAGAATACGGTGCTGATCCTGACCTCCAACCTGGGCTCTCAGGAACTGCTGGGCGGCATCAAGGCCGACGGCGAAATTTCCGAGGATGCCAAGGAGCGGGTGATGGCATTGCTGCACCGTTCCTTCCGTCCCGAGTTCCTGAACCGGCTGGATGAGATCGTCTTCTACAAGCCTCTGACCAAGGAGAATATCACCAGAATCATCGACTTGCAGATTGCCAAGCTCAATAACCGTCTGGCAGATCAGCAGATTACCTGCGTCCTGACGGACGCGGCGAAGACCTTCATCGTTGACGAGGCCTATGACCCCGAATTCGGTGCCCGTCCTCTGCGTCGGTATGTCCAGCATACCGTGGAGACCATGCTGAGCAAGAAGCTGCTGGAAGGTGCCGTCACCACCGGCTCCACCGTTACGGTGGACTGTGTGGACGGCCAGCTGGAAATCCGGTAAACCAAAGAATCCAAAACCCCCGCCGAGGCGCAAGCCTCGGCGGGGGGTTGTCGTTTCATAGAATCCCTTCCATGGCATCCAATGTGACGTAATCCAGTGGGATATGGCCTATGGCGGCGGCCATGTCCGTGTAGGAGCTGCCGCAGCTGCCATAAATCCTTTGTGTCATGGACAGGGTCAGAAGCTCCACAAAGGCGGCCCGGATGCCCTCGGCGGTGTCCCTGCCCAGAGTCTCACTGTCATTGAAGAAGACAATTTCGACGTCCTGATTGTACTTGTCCGCAAAGAACTGCCGCACGGCGGCATCGTCCGTGGCAAGGTAGAACCGGGTGTCGGAGTCTTCCTTCAGACGGGCTTCCAGCACCCGGCAGAACAGCTCCGTAGGACTTTGCCGGATGCTCACGCTGTGGTCGGTGCGGCGGATGTGCAGGCCGATGACCCGGTGGGTTCCACCCTGGGTGATTTTTTCGATTTTCTCCCGGGCCAGTGCTTCCAGCTCCGGCGCGGGGGTGAAAATGGAGCAGTCCACATCCCGGGAATCCCGGTGGAAGGTCTCGCAGGTTTCATAGTAGGTTTTATCCTGGGGAATCAGGTTTCCTGCCTGTTTGAGCTTCATCACCTGGTCGTTGCCCACCCGATGCCGGTATCCCAGGCGCAGTCGGTAGTAGGCAAGCTTTGCCGCCAGGCTGTCTTCTCCCGTCACGTCCACCACCCGGATGCCCCGGGGCAGGGAGAACAGGGCCTTGGCCGGGCAGTTCAGCTCCTCATTTGCCGTCCATTTGACGATCAGCTTCCCGTGCTGGGGACGAATCAGCTGGTAGGCGGAGGCGATGACCCGCATCCGGTTGCACAGGCCTCCGATGGGTTCTACATAGACTTTCATATTCAGACGCTCCAAGGTAGGGTCTATCTGAAAACCGGGAATATGACCAACGGCGAGGGATTTTCCGCCTGA
>OLHA01000845.1_pt1 | contig 17297 bp, 13 predicted proteins | sample 1605961 | NCBI WGS metagenome assembly OLHA01 (sample SAMN03283288) | human gut metagenome | biome: human-associated habitat; material: feces | host: Homo sapiens | place: Peru | collected 2012
CAGGTGGAAAAGACCCGCTGTTTGGGCGTGTTGACGGTTTTCAGATAGACCCTAAGGAAGGGAACGGGGATGACCGGCGCGGTCATCCCCGTTTGCGAATATCAGGCGAACAGCTCCGGGTAGAAATACTCGGCCATGGTCCGGCAGGCGTTTGCCGCACGGATGTCCTGCATAACGCAGACCAGAGGAATCACCAGGAATTTGTTGTTGACCACCGCGGGGATCTCGGAGCAGGCAGGGTTGCCGGTGATGTAGGCAATCTTCTCCTCCACGGTCTGGGAGCCGTAGTCATTGATGATGATGATATCGGGATTGGCGGCCACCAGAGTCTCCACGGAGGTGTTGAACCAGCGGGAATCCGCCTGACCCCGGGTGGTGTTGATGCCGCCTGCCAGCTCGATCAGGTTGCTTTCCAGGCCGGAGGAGGTGGTGTAGATCTGATCCTCCTTGCTGCTGTCGAAGACGAAGACCTTGGGCTTGTCCGCCTCGGCAACGCCCGCCACCTTGCCGTTGGTGTCGGCGATGGAGGCTTTCATGTCCGCAATCAGAGCGGCGGCCTTGTCCTCCACCTTGAAGATCTTGCCCAGATTCTCGATGTCGGTGTAAATGTCCTCCACGGTTTCATCGGGGACGATGGTGCCGGTGATGGTCAGGCAGTTGATGCCCTCGCTTTCCAGCTGCTCGTAAGTGCCCCAGGAGGTGTCCTTGAAGGCGCTGATCTGACCAATCAGCAGGTCTGCCCCGCTGGCAACGGCATTCTCGTTGGAACGCTCAATTTCCGGAATGTTCGCGAAGGCATCGCTCAGCTCTTCCAGAGGAACCTCGGCAGGGTTGGTGTGGACATTCTTGCCCACAATGTAGTCGCCCAGACCCAGCATGACCATGTTCTCGGCGGAGTACAGGTTGGCGCACAGCACGCCGGTGGGCATGGCGGTGAAGGTGACGGTGCGGTCGCCGTTCTGGATGACCACGGTGCCGTAGTCCTCGGCGGCGGTTTCGGCGGCAGCGGTGGTTTCGGCAGCCGGGGCAGTGGTTTCGGCGGCAGCGGTGGTGGCCTGGGGCTGGGTGCTGACGCAGCCGGACAGGCAGGACAGAGCCAGAATCAGAGCCAGGGTCAGGCAAATGATCTTTTTCATGGGTTTTGTTCCTTTCTACAAACAAAATGTGCGCCCTTTCCGAAAAAAGGGCGCACGAATTTCAGGTTATCTCGTACACTCCGGTTCCGGCAGAGCTGTGTCACGGATTCCGGGATGTATCTGACTTAGCTGTCTGGGCAGCATCACAGTGACCGACTCGCGGAGCGTCTCACTCCCTTCCAGAGCCCGGGATCCTTTTCAATTGCCTGTCCATTATACGGAAACCCGGGGGAAAGGTCAATTGTGGGAACCGATGATTTTTACGGGGAGCGAAAGGGGAAATTCGGGAAAACTGCCGTGGAATCAGTCGGAAAGCCGCATACGGCAGGCATTCCGGTGCGCCTTAGCTGCCGGCGGAAAGCCGGGTGCCCTCCGGAAGAAGCACATAGTCTACCTGAGCAAGGTCAATGGGCTCCTCGTTCCGCTCTCCCAGCAGCTGAATCTGAGAGCCGTCCTTCAGGACTGCGCAGGCGAAGTGCCCGTGCCACACGTAAAAGTCCGCATAGGGCAGGCGGTCACCGGCCTCGGTCTGGGAGGAGGAATCCCAGGTGACGTGGCTGCTGAATTTGCGCAGCCGGAAGGAGGAAACCGGGAATTCCTCGATCACGTCCGTTCCGTCCGCCAGCCAGCCGGTGGAGGCCTTCAGGGTGGTGGGCGCGGACAGCAGCTCCAGCTCCCGGTAGTCGGTGTTGGTTTCGTCGAAGGTGACGGAAAAATGCCAGTCGCCCTCGGTCAGAATCCGGGAGGATTCCCGCCAACGATCCACATACAGGTCGGTAACGTTCAGCTCCCAGACAGAGCCCAGCTCGTAGGGACGCAGACCGTCCTGGACGGTCACAGAGTATTCCTCCAGCAGATCCACGGTGTTGGCAAGGCCGTCTCCGTCCGGAACCACGCTGGAATACCCGCCGCCGCTGAGGAACTGCCGGTCGGCAGTGGTAAAGGAATTCCGGTCAAAGCCCAGGTTCAGACCTTCCAGCTCCACGTCCTCCGGGGCGGTGAGGCTGAACAGAATCCGGGCAACATATCCGTCGGTCTCCACGGATTTCACGGCCAGGGTGTAGCCGTTCTGGGTGGCACCGGCGGAAATGGCTGCCTGAGCCTCCACGTCCGCCTGGGTGGGGATTCTGGGCTGGATGGCAAAATCAATGGCATCGGCTGCCAGTTCCAGCTGCCGGTCGGTCATGGGTTTTCGCTCCACGGAGACTACCCCGCCGTCTTCGCTGTAAAATTCCGGATTCACGTCCAGCTGGAGGGTCATCAGGGCTTCCCCGCGGTTGCAGAGAATGTAGCCCCGCTCCTGGTTGGGGGAGCGAAGGAGCAGCACCTGGCTTCCGGCGGCGGTGGTGTAGTTCCGCTCCGTCCAGGTTCCGTCATCCACCAGGGTCACGAAATCCCGGCTGAAGCTGTCCTGCCGGTTCCAGAAAAGCTGGCCCAGGGTGTAGGTCACTTCATAGCCCTGATCCGTCGGGAAGCGGATGTCCATGCTCAGGGTAAAGTTCCCGCTTTCATAGCAGTGTCCGCCGGTAACATCTACGCTGACACCCGGAACGTCCCGGACGAACCGCTCCACTCCCAGACCGTTACACAGCTTCCGGACGGTGGGGAAATCCAGAAGTTGGCCTTCCGGCTTCAGGCCGTACCGCTCCGCAAGCTCCTGAGCCTTGGCGTTCATCACATCCAGGTAGTTGCCCCAGTAGCCCTCGGGCAGGGTACCGGCCTGGCTCATTTCCTCACCCCGGGCGGTATACTCGGATTCAAAGGCGTAGAAATCCGCGCAGGCTTGGTAGGCTTTGGAGCCTTCCAGCCCTGCCAGGGACAAGGTGGTGGTGCTGACGGTGTGGGGATCCTTCACATAGACTCCGTCTACCTCGGAATAGTCCCGGGTCTCGCTGCCGGTGCTGATTTTCACGCTGGACATGCCCAGCACATACACGATGGCACAGCCCACCAGCAGAAGCATCAGGGCAATCAGCGCGGCGATGAGCAGAGGATACCGGGTCTTTTTGCGCTTGGGAGCCGACCTGGCGGCGGGGGAGAGGACAGCGACCTCGGCCTCCTGGATTAAGTCGTCGCCGATGTACTGAAGCCCCAGAAAAATGTCCTTTCCGTTCATACAAAGATTCCCTCCTTTTCCAGGTAAGTGCAGAGCTTTGCCCGGGTGCGGCTCAGCCGCATCTGCACGGCACTTTCGCTGAGTCCGTACCGGACGGCAATTTCCGCGATGGTGTCCACATACCAGTACCGGCGCAGAAATACCACCCGGTTTTCCGGGGTCAGGGTGCGCAGAAAGGCGTCCAGGAGCATTCCCAGTTCCTTTCCGTCCCGCTGCCGCTCCCGCTGGGTATCCGGGATGCACAGCTCCATTTCCTGGGTCAGACTGACTACCTCCGCCTTGCGCTTGGCGGCGTTCTTCCAGTCCAGCCTGTCCAGGGAGAAATTCCGGCAGATTTTGGCAAGATAGGCGAAAAGATGCTGGGGTCTGCGGGGAGGAATCGTATTCCAGGCTTTCAGATAGGTGTCGCTGACGCTTTCCTCCGCATCCTGACCGCTGCGCAGAATGCCGTCTGCCAGGTGGTACAGCCGCCGTCCGTAGGTGTCGTCGGTGTGACGGATGGCGTCCTCATTCCGAGCCAGGAACAGCGTAATGATTTGCATGTCTTCCATAGGGGTTCACCTCACTCGTTTTTTTTTGTTCCTCACCCTAATAGACGGATTCCGAAGGGAAAAACTCACACCCAAAAGAAAAATATGGATTATTTTCTTAGGGCCTATCTGAAAACCGGAAATATGAGAGGCGGCGAGGGATTTTCCGCCTGATGAAGCCATTTTTTTGCAGGAATACTCTGGGTATTGCAAGAAAAAATGGTGCCCAGCAGGTGGAAAAGACCCGCTGTTGGGCGTGTTGACGGTTTCCAGATAGACCCTATTATCTCCCATTTCACCGGGAAACGCAAGGGCGTTCCGGCAAAGGAGCAGCCCAGGGCGTCCTCTTGGGGAGCACCCTGGGCTTTCAGAATCGATGATTACAGATACCTTCCGGTAAGGCTGGCTTCGCAGTGCCGAATTTCCTCCGGAGTTCCGGCGGCGACGATCCGGCCGCCGGCCTCGCCTCCGCCGGGGCCCATGTCGATGACGTAATCGGCGTTGCGAATCACGTCCAGGTCATGCTCAATGACGATGACCGTGGCTCCGCTGTCGAGAAGTGCCTGGAAAACCCCCAGCAGAACCCGCACGTCCAGAGGGTGCAGGCCGATGGAGGGCTCGTCAAAGAGGAACACCGAGCTATTCTGGGTTTTGCCGATTTCACTGGCCAGCTTCAAGCGCTGGGCTTCGCCGCCGGACAGGCTGGGGGTTTCCTCGCCCAATGTCAGATAGCCCAGACCCAGCCGCTTGAGAACGGACAGCTTCTGGCTGACGGACTTCATCTCCTTGCAGAAGTCCAGGGCGGAATTCACATCCATGTCCATCAGCTCCGGCAGGGAGACGGCCTGGCCTGCCTTGTTTGTCAGCTTCAGGTCATAGGCGGCCCTGCCATACCGGGAGCCCCGGCAGTCCGGACAGGGGATGGTCACGTCCGGCAAAAACTGCACGTCCAGACTGACCACGCCGGTGCCGTCACAGCCCGGACAGCGCAGGGAGCCGGTGTTGTAGGAAAAGTCGCTGGCTGTGTACCCCTTCTGCCTGGCCTTGGCGGATCTGGCGTAGAGCTTGCGCAGATCGTCGTGGACACCGGCGTAGGTAGCCACCGTGGAGCGGACATTGATGCCGATGGGGGTGGCATCGATGAGCTTGACGTGGGCAATACCCTCGGCCTCCAGGGCACGGACGTGGCCGGGCAGCGGGCGGCCGTCGATCCGAGCCTGGAGGGCGGGAACCAGACTTTCCAGCACCAGGGTGGTTTTTCCGGAGCCGGAGACTCCGGTGACCAGGGTGAGCCGCCCCTTGGGAATCTCCACCTCCAGAGGCTTGACGGTATGAATTTGGCCTGTGGACAGGCGGATTTTTCCGTTTGCAAACAGATTGTCCTTGGAGGCGCGGTTCCGGAGCTTTGTTTCGGCTGTTCCGGAGAGAAAGGGGCCGATCTGGGAAGCGGGATCGGCCTCAATGGCGGGGATGGTTCCCTGGGCGATGACGTGACCGCCCCCGGCTCCCGCCTCCGGGCCCATTTCCACAATCCAGTCCGCTTCCTTGAGAATCTGGGTGTCATGGTCTACGAGAATGACGGAGTTGCCATCGGCTACCAGGTCGTGCATGACCCCGGTCAGACCCACAATATTGGACGGGTGCAGGCCGATAGAGGGTTCGTCCAGCACATAGAGCACACCGGTGGTGCGGTTGCGAACGGCTCGGGCCAGCTGCATTCGCTGGCGTTCGCCGGTGGACAGGGTGGCGGCGGAGCGATCCAGGGCCAGGTAGCCGAGGCCTAAGTCCATCAGCCGCTTGGCGGTGCTGAGGAAGGCCTCGCAAATGCTTTCCGCCATAGGCCGCATTTCCTCCGGCAGGCTGCCGGGCACACCCGAAACCCAGCTCACCAACTGGGAAAGAGTCATGGCACAGGCCTGATCCAGGGAAAGTCCTCGCAGCTTCGGCGCCCGGGCGGCGGCGGAAAGCCGGGTGCCGTGGCACTCCGGGCAGAGATCCTCCCGGAGAAATTTTTCCACCCGCTTCATGCCCTTCTCGTCCTTGACCTTGGCCAGGGCGTTTTCCACGGTGTAGACGGCGTTGAAATAGGTAAAATCAAGCTCCGCAAAGTCGTTGGAGTCGGATTTTTTCGGGTGGTAGAGAATGTGTTTTTTCTCCGCGGGGCCATGATAGACAATTTCTTTCTCCTTGTCCGTCAGATCACGAAAGGGCACGTCCGTGCGCACGCCCATGGCTCGGCAAACATCCGTCATCAGCGACCACATGAGACTGTTCCAGGGAGCCACCGCCCCCTGGTCGATGGTGAGGCTGTCGTCCGGCACCAGGGCATCCAGGTTCACGGTGCGCACGGTGCCCGTGCCGCCGCAGACCTCACAGGCTCCCTGGGAGTTGAAGGCCAGCTCCTCTGCCGACGGCGCATAGAAACGCGCGCCGCATTCCGGGCAGACCAGCTCCTTCCCGGCGGCCACCAGCAGGGACGGGGTCAGATAGTGGCCATTGGGGCAGCGGTGGCTGGCAAGCCGGGAGTACATAAGCCGCAGACTGTTCAGCAGTTCCGTGCCCGTTCCGAAGGTGCTGCGGATGCCGGGCACGCCGGGACGCTGATGCAGAGCCAGCGCGGCGGGAACATATAACACTTCATCCACACTGGCCTTGGCCGCCTGGGTCATCCGGCGGCGGGTATAGGTGGACAGAGCCTCCAGATAGCGCCGGGAGCCTTCGGCGTAGAGCACGCCCAAAGCAAGGGACGACTTGCCGGAGCCGGATACGCCTGCGATTCCCACGATTTCCCCCAGGGGGATGTCTACGTCTATATTTTTCAGGTTGTGAACCTTTGCGCCGCGGATCTGGATTTTGTCAATCATGGAATTGCCTCCTAAGCTGCCGTTTGTACCAGGCATTATAATCAAATTGCCGGAGAAAATCAATTCCTTTGACATCCGGGGGCAGAGCGATTTGATTGCCGCACCGGAATGGAAAAGGACTCTCCCATGGGCTAAAAACATGCCACTGGCATGTTTTCTTAACGCCCTTTCGAGTCCCGCCTTTCCTTTTGGGAGTGGCGGTACGCCAAAAGGGACTCGTTACACTAAGGTGTTGCCGCCGTCGAGCCGGCGGCAAGCAACAGTCCACCGGACTATTGCATTTGAATTTTCGAGTCCCTTTTATTGAGAATACAAAAACGGTGTATCCCGGATGGGATACACCAGAAATAAGACGTTTCCATTCCATCCACACCCCTACGGGGTGCGTCTGGAATGAAAAAGGACTCTCCCACGGGCTAAAAACATGCCACTGGCATGTTTTCTTAACGCCCTTTCGAGTCCCGCCTGGAGTATCAAAAATAGCGTATCCCGAATGGGATACGCTATTTTTGGTACGCCAGAAGGGACTCGAACCCCCAACCCTCGGAACCGGAATCCGATGCTCTATCCATTGAGCCACTGGCGCATTTCTGAAAGCCCGATTATTATAGCAGGATTTCCCGGATTTGTAAAGAGGAAATGGAAAAAATTTTTACTCCCAGCGGATTCTTTTTGCGCAAACGGTTGTTTTTCCCAATAGAATGTGTTATAATCCAGAAAAATCCTGCTAAAAGGAGAAAACTATGGCCTCTTCTCAGAATTTCCGCACTGCCTTCAACGGCTTCAACCGGGAGGATGTGGTGCATTACTTAGAATATATCAACACCAAGCACACCAATCAGCTCAATCAGCTTACCGCCGAAAACGAGAGCCTGCGAGAGCGGCTGGAGAGACTGCCGGACGCGGAAAGTCAGCGGCTGCTGGTGGAATCGCTGGAAGAAAAGTGCCGGAACCTGACCGGCCAGCTGGAAGAGGCCACTTCCCGGGCACAGACCCTGGAACGGCAGCTGGCAGCGGCTCAGAGCCAGTGCGCCGAATTGACGCAGGCAGCGCAGGCAGCTCAGCCGGAGCCGGAGACCGGATTGACCCCCACGGCCAGCGACGAGCTGGAGGCTTATCGCCGGGCGGAGCGCATCGAGCGGGAGGCCAAGGAGCGGTCGGAGCTGGTGTACTATCAGGCCAACAGCGTCCTCAGCCAGACCACCGCCAAGGTGGACAGCCTTTCCGCCGACATCACCCAGATGGCCGACCAGGTCGTGAGCCAGCTGACCCAGCTTCAGGCGGCGGTGAGCTCCGGCAAGCAGGCCTTGCAGGAGGCCTCCTCCATTATGGGAACCATCCGTCCGAACCAGAATTGACGTTTTGGGGTTGTCTCGTTAAGAGCCCCTATGGGTCAAAATAGCCAAAATATACAATGTCATTGCGAACCAGTGACCGATGTCACTGGTGTGGCAATCCCCCGGATAGGCGTAAAATCCAAGATTTCCTAACGTAGATGTTTGAAAATCAGGGGGATTGCCACGCCAGTGTGAGCACTGGCTCGCAATGACATTGTTCTATTTGGGCTCTTTGCTATTTTGAGACAGCTCCTTTTTGGAGGAATTCCATGAAAGTTACGAAACCCGACTATTTTGACCGTTTTCGCTGCCTGGCGGGGGAATGCCCGGACAGCTGCTGCAAGGACTGGCAGGTGCAGGTGGACGAAGCTTCTGCCCGGCGTTACCGTGCTCTGCCGGGGGCTTTGGGAGAGGAACTCCGGGCGGCTCTCCGACAGGAGGACGGGGAAACCTATCTGACCGTTCGGGACGGACGGTGTCCTATGTGGCGGCGGGACGGCCTGTGTCGGATTCAGGCAGAGCTGGGGGAGAGTGCGTTGTGCGAAACCTGCCGCCAGTTTCCCCGGCTGACCCACGACTATGGAGATTTTGTGGAGCTTGGGCTGGAACTTAGCTGCCCGGAGGCGGCCAGGTGGATTCTGGATGAAAAGAGCTGCGATGTGACGGAGAAGAATCCCGGCGGGGAAGCCCCGGAATATGACCGGGAGGCCATGGCGGTTCTGAAACGCACCCGGACCCAGGCGTTGGCAATTTTGGAGGAACCGGATATTTCTAAGGCGCTGGCTCTGCTGCTTTTTTACGGCTGCCAGGCGCAGGATGAGCTGGACGGGGAAGAGGAGCGACCCTTTGACCGGGGAGCGGCCTGGGAAACGGCCAGAGCCATGGCTCAGCCCGGAGACCCGGCGGCGGTGCTGGAATTCTTCTCCGGTCTGGAAATTCTGACGGATGCCTGGCGGCAGCGGTTAAAGACGCCGGAGTCTGGGGACTGGGACTGCCGGACAGGAAATTTGCTCCGATATCTGGTGAATCGGTACTGGCTTCAGGCGGTGTCGGATTACGACCTGTACAGCCGGGTGAAATTCATGGTGATTTCCGCTCTGGTGCTTCGGACTCTGGGAGGAGATTTCCGGGAAACGGCTCAGCTTTTTTCCAAGGAAATCGAAAATGACGCGGAGAATCTGGATGCCATTCTGGATGCCGCCTATGAAAACCCGGCGTTTACCGATGCCAAGCTGCTGGGAATGCTGCTATAAAAATGCGCCGCAGGCATTGCCTGCGGCGCACACTATTTTGCTTATTTTTCCAGAATCACAGCGCAGTCGGCATTGGCCAGGGCGTTCTTGATATAGGCGGCGGCATCGGCGGGGGACAGCTTCACCTGCTCACCGGTTGCCATATTCTTCACGGAGCACACACCCTCGGCGATTTCGTCCTCGCCCAGAAGCACCACGAAGGGAACCTCCAGCTTGTTGGCGTAGGCCATCTTCTGCTTGAACTTCTTCTGCTCGCCGTAGAGCTGTACCCGCAGACCGGCGGAGCGGATGGTTTCGGCCAGGGCGATGGCGGCGGCAGGGCTGTCGGTCATGGGCAGCACCAGAGCATCCGCCGGGGCGGAGGGAAGGGCGGGGTTCAAAAGCCCCTGCTCGTCCAGCACATAGAAAAGCCGGGTCAGACCGATGGAAATGCCCACGCCGGGCAGAGCCTTGTCGATATAATAGCCTGCCAGATTGTCGTACCGGCCGCCGGAGCACACGGAACCGATTTCCGGATGGTCAAGAAGGGTGGTCTCATAGACCGTGCCGGTGTAGTAGTCCAGCCCCCGGGCGATGGTCAGGTCAACGGCGAAGTTGGCCTCCGGCACGCCGAAGGCGGCCAGGTTCACGGTGACGGCCCTCAGCTCGGAAAGACCCTGGTCGAACATTTCGTTCCGGCCGGCGTAGCCCTCCAGGGCGGACAGCACCTGGGCATTGGAGCCGGTGATGGCGATGAAGCGGAGAATTTCGTCCGCCTGATCCTCCGTCAGGCCGCAGTCCTCCAGGAGAATCCGCTTGACCTTTTCGGCGCCGATCTTATCCAGCTTGTCCACGGTGCGCATAATGTCTCCGGACTTTTCGGACAGACCCAGCATGGCGTAAAATCCGTTGAGAATCTTCCGGTTGTTCACCCGGATCTGGAACCGGCTCAGGCCGAAGCCACGGAAAACCTTGTAGATAATGGCGGGAATCTCCGCCTCGTTGAGAATGTCCAGCTTGCCGTCGCCAATGATGTCGATGTCCGCCTGATAGAACTCCCGGAACCGACCCCGCTGAGCCCGCTCTCCCCGGTAGACCTTGCTGATCTGGAACCGGCGGAAGGGGAAGGCCAGCTCGTTATAGTGAAGGGCAACATACTTGGCCAGAGGTACGGTCAGGTCAAAGCGCAGAGCCAGGTCGCTGTCGCCCTTGGTAAAGCGGTAAATCTGCTTTTCGGTTTCACCGCCGCCTTTGGCAAGAAGAATCTGGGCATCCTCGATGACCGGGGTGTCCAGAGGGGCGAAGCCGTAGGAGGCGTAGGTGGTGCGCAGAATTTCCAGCATTTTCTCGAAGCGAATCTGCTTGCCGGGAAGCAGCTCCATGAAGCCGGACAGGGTGCGGGGCTTGATGATATCCATGATCTATGTTCCTTTCTCGTTGAAAAAAGGCCGCAAAGGGCCTTGGGGGATTGAGGTGGAAGAGGAAAGCGGTTTTATTTTGTTTGAGCACATCGTCCCGAGAAGGAGGCTCGCAATGCTGCGGAATGGGCCCGATGAGGGCATCGGCCCCTACGGGGTTTGCGAGAGCCTTCTGGATGTTAGAGTGCCCTTGCCCTCATCCGTCTCGCGCTTGCGGGGGACGCGCGAGCCACCTTCCCCGCGGGGGAAGGCAGGGGAGACGGATTGCCACGTCGGCCGCTGGCCTCCTCGCAATGACATGCGATATTTCAGAACTTGTTCTTATTATGCAGCATTTCCCGCCAGTCCAGATCGCCCCGCTGAAGCCCCATGATGAGCATTTCCGCGGAGGCCAGGTTGGTGGCGATGGGCACGTTCTGCTTGTCGCAGTGACGGATGGTCTCGATCATCTGGGCATCGTCCCAGGGCTCGGTGGTATTGGGATCGGTGAACAGCAGCACCAGGTCGATCTCGTTATAGGCGATTCTGGCGTTGATCTGCTGATGGCCGCCCTGCTTGTGGGACAGAAGCAAGGTAATGGGCAGACCGGTATTGTCGGCAATGAGCCGACCGGTGGTGGCGGTGGCGAAGAGGTTGTGCTTCATAAGCACGCTCTTGTAGGCGGTGCAGAACTGAACCATCAGTTCCTTTTTCTTGTCGTGTGCCAGAAATGCAATATTCATAAGGGTCACTCCTTTTCAGAAGAATAAATTCATCATCGCAGGGAAATCGGCTCGTGAAGCCCCTGAATCCGTCGGGAAATCCGGCGGCAGGCCTTGGCGGCGGGGCAGCGGGGGGCATAGCGCAGAAGAGGCTTGCCAAAGGAGGCGGCGAGGGTCACGCAGGGATCCTCAGGGACAATGCCCGCCAGGGGCAGCCCGGCGGTGTCCATCACATCGTCAATGGTGAGCCTTACGGTGCTGAGCATATCCCGATCCACCCGGTTGACGATGAGGCGCACGTCCCGCTTGCCTTGCAGCTCCAGAAGATCGCCCACTCTTGCCGCGTCCCGGACGGAGGCGGGGCCGCAGCCGGTGACCAGCAGGAACCGGTCGGCGGCTCCGGCGGTGAGCCGGAAGCCCGCGTCCACCCCGGCAGGGGCGTCCAGCAGAATCGTGTCGAATTCCCGCCGGGCATCCAGAAGCATCCGGAAGAAAGCCTCCGGGTCGATGTCGTCGGCGGTGCAGTTCATGGGGGCGGTGAGAAAAGCAAGACTGGGGTAGCTGCCATGCCGGGCGGCATCGCTCAGGGAATAGTGACCGGAGGCCACATCCAGAAAGGACAGGGGGCTGCTTTCGGACATTCCCAGGGAGATATCCAGATTGCGAAGTCCCACATCGCAGTCGATGCAAAGAACCCGTTTTCCGGACTCGGCCAGGGCGGTGGCCAGCCCCGCGCAGACGGAGGTCTTTCCCGTTCCGCCCTTCCCGGACAGCACCGCCAGAACTTCGCTCAAGGCCAATCTCCCCCATTTCATAGTTTACCGCTATTATACAGGGAAAACGTACAAATTGCAAGGGGAAAATCGGCATTTTCAAAAAGATTTTCATCAAAATTAACAAAAACTATGGATTCCATAAGGAAAAATTATTTCGCCGGAAAGCACCGGCGCACAGACAAAAATTTCCCGTATCCGCAAAAAGGGGTTGCGCCCCGGTAGGAACTGAGCTATAATAAAAGGGTAAAAAACGGGCATCCGCCCGATAATTGGAGGAATGATTCCCATGTTCAATGCTATGATCGAAACTCTGAAGGCCAATCCCCGGAAGATCGTGTTCACTGAGGGCCACGATGCCCGTATTCTGGAAGCTACCGACCGGCTGGTCAAGGGCGGCTTCCTGACCCCCATCCTCGTCGGCAACGTGGACGAGGTTAAGGCCAACGCCGCTAAGGGCGGCTTCAACATCGAGGGTGTGGAGATTCTCGACCCCGCTACCTATCCTGAGATGGACAAGATGGTAGACAAGATGGTGGAGCTGCGCAAGGGCAAGATGTCCGCCGAGGACTGCCGGAAGGCACTTAGCAAGGGTAACTACTTCGGCACCATGCTGGTGAAGATGGGCTACGCCGACTCCCTGCTGGGCGGCGCTACCTATTCTACCGCCGATACCGTCCGTCCCGCTTTGCAGCTGGTCAAGACCAAGAAGGGTGCCCACCTGGTGTCCTCCTGCTTCATTCTGGTTCGGGGCGACGAGAAGCTGGCCATGGGCGACTGCGCCATCAACCTGAGCTACGAGGACAGCGTTGACAAGGAAGGCAACGTGACCCTGACCGCCGCTCAGAAGCTGGCGGAAGTGGCCATCGAGTCCGCCCGCACCGCCAAGGTCTTCGGCATTGACCCCAAGGTTGCCATGCTGAGCTTCTCCACCAACGGCTCCGGCAAGGGCGGCACCGTGAAGCTGAGCCACGACGCTACCATCGTGGCCAAGGAAATGGCTCCCGATCTGGCCATCGACGGCGAGATGCAGTTCGATGCTGCCGTGGCTCCCGAGGTCGGTCAGCTGAAGTTCCCCGGCTCTGCTGTGGCAGGCCATGCCAACACCTTCATCTTCCCCAACATCGAGGCCGGCAACATCGGCTACAAGATCGCCCAGCGTCTGGGCGGCTTCGAGGCCTACGGCCCCATCCTGCAGGGTCTGGCCGCTCCCATCAACGACCTGTCCCGTGGCTGCAACGCCGACGAGGTCTACAAGATGGCAATCATCACCGCCGCAATGGTGTAAGCGAGATTTTTTCCATACAGCACAGGGAGCCGGGCAATGCCCGGCTCCTTTTTCGTTGCGGACAGCTTTGATAAAATGCCAAGGGCCTGGGCGGCAAACGCTTGCGCCAGATCTGTCGGAGGATTCTTAGGAATTTCTTAGGAAAGTTCCTGTGGACTTGGATGCCGGAATCCTGTAAAATAACAGAAACGAGCAGGGGAGGGATTCTTTTGGCAGAAAAAATTCTGATTGCGGACGATGAACGGGAAATCACCGAACTGATTGCCCTTTATCTGGAAAACGAGCATTTCACCGTGTTTCAGTGCCACACGGCCCAGGAAGCCCTGGACTGCATCGACAAAGAATGTCCGGATCTGGCAATTCTGGATGTGATGCTGCCGGATCGGAGCGGCTTTGAGATCTGCAAACGGATTCGCCGGGAATATACCTTCCCGGTGATTATGCTGACCGCGAAAATCGCGGAGGTTGACCGGATTACCGGCCTTACCCTGGGCGCGGACGATTATGTGACCAAGCCCTTCCTGCCGCTGGAGCTGGTGGCTCGGGTGAAGGCCCAGCTTCGCCGGTACACCCGGTACAATGCCGGAGCAAAACCTGAGGAGAATGTGATTGGGCTTAGGGGTCTGGTGCTCAACATCAAAACCCATGAATGCACCTTGAACGAAAAGCCGCTGGCTCTGACCCCGACGGAATTTGGGATTCTGACAATTCTATGCCGGAACCCCGGCAGCACGGTCAGCTCGGAAGCACTGTTCCACGGTGTCTGGGGGGAGGAATACTATTCCAAGAACAATAACACCATTACGGTGCATATCCGGCATCTGCGGGAAAAGATGGGCGATTCCTTTGAATGCCCGAAGTATATCAAAACGGTCTGGGGAGTGGGGTATAAAATTGAAAACTAAAATCAACACCGCCGGCAAGGTGATTCTGATTTCTGCCACTGCCGTTGGGCTGTTCTGGGGCTTGTTTGCTTTTTTGGATGTTGCCCTGGACAGGCAGGTGGCAGGCTGGTTTCAGGACAGGTTCTTCACGGATATGGGCTACGCCTATTGGAGCAACGGCGGGTGCATTGAAGTGCGGATTCTCAAGTGGAATCAGCTGAAGCAATTTCTGCTGGCTGCCGGTCTGGTACTGGCGGCGGTATGGGCACTGTCCATCATAACCGCCGTGATTGTTTCCGGAAATCGGGCCGAGGGGAAAACCGCGAAGAACATCGGACGGATGCTCAGACAGTATTTTACCCGGGAAGAAAATGCCGAGCCGTTTCCCCCGAAATACGAAGAGGTGGCGGATTATGCCGCGGTGTTGAAAGGCCAGATGAACCGCAAAGAGGAAATGCTGGTTGCGGAATCCACCCGGAAGAACGACCTGATTGCCTACCTTGCCCATGATCTGAAAACCCCATTGACCTCCGTAATCGGATACCTGAGTCTGCTGAAAGAGGCTCCGGACATGCCCCGGGAGCAGGAAGCCAGGTACACGAATATCGCACTGGAAAAAGCAATGCGCCTGGAAAGCCTGATTAACGAATTTTTTGAGATTACCCGGTACAATCTGCATGAGATTGTTTTGGAGGAAGAGCGTTTTGACCTTGGCTACATGCTGATGCAGATGGCGGAGGAATTCTATCCTGTGCTGGAGCCTCGGGGCAAGTCTGTCACAATCCACCAAACGGAAGATCTGCTCATTACGGCGGATCCGGACAAGCTGGCTCGTGTGTTCAATAATATTCTGAAAAACGCCGCTGCCTACAGCTATGACAATACGGAAATCGAGATTCATGCGCAGCTGCAAAACGACACCGTCCAAGTGTCCGTCTCCAATTTCGGCAGGACGATTCCGCCGCAAAAGCTGGAACGGATTTTTGAAAAGTTCTACCGTCTGGACGATGCCCGGTCTGCCCATACCGGCGGCGCGGGACTGGGGCTTGCCATTGCCAAGGACATTGTGGATGCCCACGGGGGAAGCATTTGCGTGACCAGCCGGAACCAGGTCACTACCTTTACGGTGGTGCTGCCTGTCCATAACACATAGGCGCGCCCGGTGCTTGCCGATTGAATTAGGAATTTTTTAGGAGTTTCCTTAGCATTCCTTAACGAAGGGGACGCACCCATTTGCTATAATCACATCGTAGGATAACCCAAGTAACGAAAGGATGTGTCCGCAGATGAAACGAATGAAAAAAAGCCTGAGCGGTATCCTTGCCGCCGTCCTATGGATTTCCGCCATGTCCGGCTGCGCCGCCGAAAAGCCTGACAGTGTCTTCCAGCAGAATATGACGGCGGCAACCGCGCCGCTGGACGAAAAAATTCTCCTGACCGACACCGTGACCAGCCAGGACGGAACCGCGGAGTATACCATCTGTCTGAACCAGCAATTGACCTCCCCTCCGCTGCCCATTGCGCAGGCGGTTCCCCACCGCCTTACCGGAGAAGATGTGAAGCGTGTGGCGCAGGCACTATTCGCGGACGCCCCATTCTACGAACGGGAGCATGAGGAGAATGGGGTCTATTCCAAAGAACAGCTTCAGAAGCGGATCCGGTGGATGACGGAGCTTGCTACCCGGGAGGCATTGACAGAACTCTACGGCGGTGAGGAATATGTGGAGGACACCCTGGAAAGCCTCAGGTTTTGGCTTCAGAAATATACGGTTCAGATGGAGACGGCACCAACGGAAAATCCCCATACCCCTTGCGAATGGACCTTCCAAAAAGACAGGCACTATGCCGCCTCCTACAATTCCTGGGGCGACGATTGGATTATTGCAACCGTGGATTTCGGCGAAGTGAACTATAACGTGTTTGCGGTTAGAAGAGACGCAGGCCGGGACAAACTGAACAGAATTTCCGTCCAGTTCGGTGACGGATTGGGGAATGCGGACGTGGAAATGCGCTACCTGCGCGCCAAGCTGTGCCGGACGCCAAAGCCGACCCGGGAGCAGATGGATTCGCTGAAGGAAAAGGCACAGGCCATGCTGAACCGGATGGGAATGGGGCAGTGGGAAATCTCTTTTGCGGACGTAATCGAAGAACACTATGGGGCCGCGACAGAATACGAGGTGCGGCTTTGCGCAACGCCGGTGTTCCAGGGGGTTCCCGCGCTCTATGGGCAGCAGATCCCTTGCCTGGCGGGCAATGTGGCTTCCGATTATCACATCAGTACGGCGACGTTCCATTTTTCCGCCAACGGAGAGCTGAGTTATTTTGACCTGGATGCACCGCTGGAAATCAAAAGCATTGTCAACAACGGCGCGGCGATTCTTCCTATGGAAACATTGCTGGAACGCACGAAGGAATATCTGGCTCGCTACGGTGTGGATTCCCAGTATCTGGTCTTTTTCCCCATGGAATGGCATCAAAAGCCCCTGAGCTGCAAGGTTTCCGTAGATCGGTTGGAATTCGGCCTTCTTCGTACCGCTGCGGAAAAGAAAGACGGCAGCTTTTACTATACGCCTGCCTTTGGCGTATATGGCAGGGTTTCCTATTACGACAAGGAAAGCGGAGAACCCGTCCGACTGCCTTCCGGTTTTCCCGATGTGGAAATCGACAGACCGCTGATTTGGGTCAATGCCGTGGACGGAAGCCTGATAGAAGAGGCCTAGGGAGTCGCTGATTAAATCGGTTTTGCGGCTGCCCGGTTCCGATGACCGAAAAAGAGGCACAGGCGGAAAGATTTGTCGGAATCGATGATAGACAAATAAAGGAAGATATGCTATGCTTACGGCATGATCCTGACATTAAGGGGCAAGCCCCCTGCGTGAAAGGTGTGCATACTTCGTCAGCTGCGGAAAAATTCCGGGGCTGTGCCGTCGTTGCCGCACCGTCAGGGTCGCGGCAGTTTTCTTTTTATACTGAACTCCAATTAAAATCTTTAAAAAAGATTTTAATTGCCTGAAGGGC
>OLHA01000853.1_pt1 | contig 17237 bp, 15 predicted proteins | sample 1605961 | NCBI WGS metagenome assembly OLHA01 (sample SAMN03283288) | human gut metagenome | biome: human-associated habitat; material: feces | host: Homo sapiens | place: Peru | collected 2012
ACAATACTTGCAGGGTGACTTGCCGGGAAGATAGGTAATGCCAACATGATAAGAACCGCTTCGCTTACGCGAGGCGGTTTTTCGTATAAAAAGCCCTCCCGCCGGGAGGGCTTTTTTGCTGCAACGGTCAGAACAGCAGGGCCAGATTCTCCTGGAAGGTCCTGCGGACGCTGTCCACATGGGTCCGGACGGCGGCCTCAGCCCCGGCGGCGTCCCGAAGGCGGATGGCCTCCAGAATGGCCTTGTGCTCCTGAAGGGAGTGGGTGTTCCGCCCGGGGACCAGGATGGTCTTCATGTTGTATTTACGCATTTGCTGCTTGAGCTTGATCAGAATGTCTGTTGCCGTTTTGTTGGGACAGGCGTCGTAGATAATGGCGTGGAACTGCTGGTTCAGGGCGGAATAGCCCATCAGGTCCCCGTCCTTCTGCCGCTGGCCCATCTGGGTGATGATGCCTTCCAGCCGCTGGAATTGGGCCTCCGTGATGCAGGGCACCGCCAGCCGGACAATAAAGCCCTCCAGCTCTACCCGCAGCTGCAGGTAGTCCAGCACCTCCTGGGAGGAGTAGCTGCGGACCTTGGCCCCCTTGTTCATCTCGATGGTCACATAGCCATCGTTTTCCAGCATCAGCAGGGCCTTTTTGATGGTATTGCGGCTGACGTTGTATTCGTTTGCCAGTTCTACCTCCGGCAGGCTGGCAGAGGTGGAATAGACGCCCCGGAGGATCTTATCCTTTAGGGACTCGTAGACCGTTGCGGTCGAATTGGTTTTAGCCATGAAATTACCCCAATCTTCTGCTTCTGTTCTTCATATCGAAACATTATTGTTCAACAATCAATTCAGTTTGATTATAACATTGCAACGGGAAAAGTCAAGATTTGATTTACAAAATGGACGTTGTGCAGAATAAACAAAATCGGATATGCTGTTTTGTAGCAGTCTACAAAGTCTTTGGAAAACGGAAATACGACTTGACAAGGAAACAAAATTGTTCTACAATTCAGCCATACAAGAAAATTGCTCTACAATATTGAAAACCAAAGCAAGCAAAGGAGACAATGGATCATGGATTGCAAAGAACTCATCAAGGGTGCCTACGACTTGCACGTGCACTCCGCCCCCGATGTGCTGCCCAGAAAAATGAACGACATCGAGATGGCGAAGCGCATCCGGGAAAGCGGCATGGGGGGCTACGCCATTAAGAGCCACTTCTTCTGCACCAGCGAGCGGGCAGAGCTGATGCACGAACTGTACCCCGATGTAGACTACATCGGCACCATCACCCTCAATAGCTCCGTAGGGGGCATCAACCCCACGGCCATGGAGATGGCCGCCCGCAGCGGGGTCAAGCTGGTCTGGTTCCCCACCTGCGACAGCGAGCACGAGCGGGCCCACACCTTCAACGGGGACCCCAACAAGAAGCTGCCCTTCTGGGCCCGGATCATCCTGGAGATGAAGGAGGCGGGGATCGAGGCCCCCACCATCAACTGCCTGGACGAGAAGGGAAATCTGAAGCAGAATGTGCTGGACACCCTGGACATCATCGCCAAGTACAACATCATCCTGACCACCGGCCATATTTCCCACCAGGAGGCCTACAAGCTGATCCCGGAGGCAGCCAAGCGTGGCGTGAAGAACATGATCATCACCCATGTGACCTTCCCCACCACCTGCTACTCCATTGACGATCAGAAGATGTTCGCCTCCTACGGGGCCAAGATGGAGCACTGCTACACCACCTGGGCCACCGGGAAAAGCGACTGGCAGACGGAGGTGGAGCAGATCCGGGCCCTGGGGGCGGAAAACGTAGTCCTGGGTACCGATCTGGGCCAGCCTGCCGCCGTATATCCCGATGAGGGTATGCTGGCCTGGGCCGAAAAGCTCACCGCCGAGGGCTTCTCCGCTGAGGAGATCCGCACCATGATGGTTCACAATCCCAGAAAGCTTCTGGGTAAAGACTAAGGGAGGAAACGAAACATGATCGAAGGAAAAAAGGTTCTGGTGGTCAGCGCCCATGCCGCTGACTATGTCTGGCGGGCCGGCGGCACCATTGCCAAATATATCAAGCACGGTGCCCAGGTCCATGTGGTGGTGCTGAGCTTCGGCGTCCGGGGCGAGAGCAACGACCTGTGGAAGAAGGAAGGCGCAACCTACGAAAGTGTAAAGGAAGAGCGCTTCGGCGAGACCAAACAGGCCGCCCAGATCCTGGGCATTGAGAACATCGAGTTCTGGGATCTGCCGGACTACCCCATGGGCCCCACATTGCAGCAGGATGAGACCCGGGAGCGGATGATCCGGAAGATCCGGCAGGTCCAGCCGGACATCATCATCACCCACGACAAAAACGGCGAGGACATTCTGAACCCGGATCACAACAACGTGGCCCAGTTCGTATTTGCTTGCAGCATCCAGTCCAACTCCAACGGCTATCGCCTGGAGGGCACCAAGACCACCAAGCAGATGCGGCTCTTTGGCTTTGAGCCCCACCAGACGGAGCTGAGCAAGTATGTGCCCGGAGAGCTCATTGACATCAGCGAGGTCTACGACCAGAAGGTAGCGGCCATGCAGTGCTTCAAGGCCCAGAAGCACCTGATCAATTACTACACCGAGCGGGCCCATCTGCGGGGCAACCACCTGCGCCGGATCTCCGGCAACAACAGCTACCAGTACGGCGAGAGCTTCAGCACCTTCTTCCCGGTAGCCGGGGACGAATTGGTTTGAAAACAGTTTTCTACATATAAAGAGGGAGAATTATCATGAAAAAAGTCATTGCTCTGATCCTTGCCCTGGCCGCCCTGACCGCCATTCTGGCAGGCTGCGGCTCCAGTGAGACGGCCCCCGTGGCCTCTGCCGCCCAGACTACCGCCCAAGCCTCCGGCGAGGTGGATGCCTACAGCGTAGGCGGCAACCTGACCCTGGGCACCGCCTCCTCCACCGGCACCTTCTATTATGTGGGCGCCGCCATCGGCAACGCCGTTTCCGACGCGGGCAAGCTGAATGTCCTGGTCCAGGCCACTGCCGGTTCCAACGAGAATGTGGCCATGGCTCAGAGCGGCGATATCGACCTGGGCATGGCCAACTGCGATGCCCTGTACGCCGCCTACAACGGCACCATGGGCTATGCCGACGCGGGCAAGCAGGACATCCAGGAGGTAGCCGCCCTGTATGAGTCCCAGCTCCATGTGTTTGTCACCGAGAAGAGCGGCATTACCGACATCAGCCAGCTCAAGGGCAAGAAGGTCTGCGTCGGTTCTCAGGGCACCAGCTATCTGTTCATCAACGAGGCCATTCTGAATGCCTACGGCATTGCGCTCTCCGATGTGACCCCCTTCTATATGAGCTATGCCGAGGCTGCCGAGGCCCTGGCCAACGGCGACATCGACGCGGCCTTCCAGACCGGCGGCTACCCCATTGCCGGTATCCAGCAGTATGCCGCAACCACCGCCTTCCGGATGCTGCCCCTGAGTGATGAGGTCATCCAGAAGGTCAATGCGGAGTACCCCTTCGCCAAGCCCTCCACCATTCCCGCAAAGACCTATGAAAACCAGAGCAACGAGGATGCTGTGGCCACCCTGTCCTACATGACCTGCCTGTTCTGCTCCAGCAAGGCCAATGACGACCAGGTCTACGCCTTTGTGAAGCTGATGATGGAGACCCTGGATACCTACAAGGATACCAACAGCTCCACCCAGCAGATCTCCCCGGAGACCGTGGCCACCCAGTACATCCCCTTCAACGCCGGTGCCGAGCGCTATTACAAGGAAGCCGGTTTGCTGAAATGATTTCTGTTTCCGGGGCCCGGTCCCTTTGGCCCGGGCCCCGGAAGGTAAAAAAATGAGGAGGAGAATTTATGAGTGACCAGCCCAAGGGCCAGACCGTGGAAACGGTGTCCGGCATGGACAAATTCTGCGGTTGCCTCAGTGTTGCAGTGGCCATTGTCCTGACCCTGTTTCACCTGCTGGCGGCATCCCCACTGCTGACCCTGAACAATACCAGCCAGGCCGTGATCCACGGCGCGCTGATCGTTTCCTACTTCCTGCTGACAAAGCCCATGAAGTGGAAGAAGCTTTCCCGGCCCGTTGATTTCCTGTTTATCATTATTACTGTTATCGCCGCCTATGAGGTCATCGCCATGCGGAACAACAACGCAGCCTCCGCGAACCTCTACAGCCCCTTCCAGCAGTATATCTCCATGATCTTCGTGGTGGTGGCCCTGATCGTGGCCTACCGGGCCCTGGGTCCTGTGCTGCCCACATTGAGCCTGCTGTTCTTGGTGTATACCCTTATCGGCCGGTACCTGCCCGGGGCCTTTGCCACGGCCAAGGTGACCATGACCCGGATGGGCACCTACCTGATGGTCAGCAGCGAGGGCCTCTTCGGCAGCGCTCTGAGTACGGCGGCAAACTTCATCTTCCTGTTCGTCATCTTCGGCTCCGTGCTGGCCTTCATCGGCGCGGGAGAGTTCTTTGTGGATATCTCCTTTGCGGCCTTTGGCAAATTCTGCGGCGGCCCTGCCCAGGCGGCGGTTTATTCCTCTATGCTCATGGGCATGGTCAACGGCTCCGGTGCCGCCAACGTGGTCACCACCGGCACCTTTACCATCCCTCTGATGAAGAAGACCGGCTTCGACAAGGATACGGCCGGTGCCATTGAGGCGGTGGCCTCCAACGGCGGCCAGATCATGCCTCCTGTCATGGGCGCCGTGGCCTTCCTGATGGCGGATGCCACCAGCCTGCCCTACACCACCATCTGCCTGGCGGCCCTGATGCCTGCGGTCATGTATTACCTGACCCTGTCTGTCTCCATCTTCTCCTACTCCCATAAGAACCACATTCCCGTGAAGGCCCCGGACCCCGATGCCCCCACGGTGTGGCAGATCTTCAAGAAGGGCTGGTTTTATTTCCTGCCCATCGTGGCTCTGGTCGGCCTGATGACCATGGGCCTGAGCACCCAGCGCTCCGCCCTGCTGACCATTATCCTGTGCGTGGTCATCGGTCTGCTGACCAACCCCAAGAAGTTCACCCCACAGAATCTGAAACAGCTGTGCGTGGACTCCGCCAAGTCCATTATGACCGTGTCCATTGCCTGTATGATCGCCGGTGTCATCGTAGGTGCCATTAACATTACGGGCCTGGGCCTGCGGATCTCCGGTCTCATCACCGCTCTGTCCGGCGGCAAGGTTTTCGTCATGGGCATCCTGACGGCCATCGTCTGTATCCTGCTGGGCATGGGCCTGCCTACCTCCGCCTGCTATATCGTGCTGGCGGTGCTGGTGGCCCCCGCCATGGTGAGCCTGGGTGTGGCTACGGTATCTGCCCATATGTTCATCCTGTACTATGGTGTAGTGGCGGCCATTACCCCGCCTGTGGCCCTGGCGGTCTTCGCGGCCATCGGCATCTCCGGCGGTGATATGTGGAAGACCGGCCTGCAGTCCATCAAGCTGGCGGCGGCAGGCTTCGTGATCCCCTTTATTTTCCTCTACAATACGGAGCTTCTCTGCTTCGACAGCGCCACGGCTACCTTTGCCCTGACCCCCTCGGTGATCCTGTGCGTGGTCACGGCCCTTATCGGCTGCGCTTTTATGGCCCTGTCCCTCTTCGGTTGGATGGGCCGGGACCTGAAAGTCCCTGAGCGACTGGTCCTGCTGGCCTGCGGCGTGTGCCTGATGCTGAAGGACCCGGCAATTTTGAATCTGGTTGGTTTGATCATCGGCGGCGGGATCCTGGCAGCCGCTGTGATCTCCGGTAAAAAGAAAGAAGGACAATTGCAATGCTGAATCCCTGTGCCCCTTTGCTCAGCGATGAGATCATCCGCCGGGCAAAAAATCTGAACGTTCCCCTGCTGCTGGACGGTGTGAAGGCGGCAAAAATCGATATTCCAAATGGCGGCTGCATGGATATGCACATCAATGCCGTAGAGCGGGGCATGACCGTGGTGGGCACCGCACTGACGGTGGAGACTGCCAACGGGGACAATTTCCCTATCCATGTGGCCAGCTACAGCTTTGACGCCAAGGGCTATGTGATGGTCATCGACGGCAAGGCTTACGAGGGCCGGGCCTATTTCGGCGACCTCATCATGGGGGCCTGCCAGGCCGTGGGCTTCGAGGGCATGGTCATCGACGGCTGTACCCGGGACCGGGACGGCAACATTGAGCTGAATTTCCCTGTCTATAGCCGGGGCTTCATGCCCCGGGGCCCCATCAAGAAGGACGAGGGCAATATCAATACCCCCATCCAGTGCGGCGGTGTCCGGGTAAACCCCGGCGACCTGGTGATGGGCGACTCCGATGGTGTCTGCGTCATCCCGGTGGAGTACATCGAGACAGTGCTGGCCGAGGCGGAGAAGAAGAAGGCCTACGAGGACAAGCGCACCGAGACCATTGCCGCCTACCGGCAGGCAAAGAAAGAGGGCACTCCCCTGCCCCAGCTGGCCCCCCAGTGGGTCCTGGACATGATGAAGTAATCCAGACACATATACTCCCATTTTTTACGGGGCAGGCATCTCCTTGGCAGAGCAGAGATGCCTGCCCTCCTTGCTTTTTGGAGGCAGCTATGGCAGAGAGCTTTTTTATCGCAGTGAACGCCGTCATTCCCTTCTTTTGTTATCTGGCCCTGGGCTATGGGGCCAAATGCCTGGGAAAGGTGGATACACCTTTTCTGGATCGGCTGACCAAGCTGATCTTTTCTATCATGTTCCCCTTTATGACCTTCAACAACATTTATGCCGCCAGCCGGGATGCCATTCCCAGCCGGATGCTGCTGCTTTTTGTGGGACTGGCCATTCTGGCGGTGGAGGGCCTGGGACTTTGGCTGGTGCCGAAGCTCATCCGGGAAAATTCCCGCCGGGGGGTCCTGATCCAGGCACTGTACCGCAGCAACTTCGTCCTCTTCGGCATTCCCCTGACGGCTACCCTCTATGGGGCGGATCAGACCTCTATAGCGGCTATGCTGGCGGCGGAGGTACTCACCATTTACAACATCACCTCCGTCATCATCCTGGAGCTGTTCAACAGCCAGGGGGGAAGGATCCGGCCGAAAGCCCTGGTTGGAAAGCTCCTGCGCAATCCCATGCTCCAGGGCTGCTGTGTGGGCCTGGTGTTTTTCTTCCTGGGCATCCGACTTCCCAAGTGCCTGGAAAGTCCCATTTCCAGCTTCGCCAATATGACCACGCCCCTGGCCATGTTCGCCCTGGGGGGCACCATGGAGTTTGACGCTCTGCGGCGTAACCTCCGGGTGCTTCTGCACACCGTGGCGGCGAAGCTCTTGCTGGTCCCCCTGGTCCTGGTGGGACTGGGCTATGCCCTGGGCCTGCGGGGAGTCGAGCTCTTTCTGGTGGTGGCGGTCTTCGGCACCCCGGTGGCCTCCGGCTCCTACCCTATGGCCATGAACATGGGCGGCGACGGCCCCCTGGCCGGGCAGCTGGTGTTTATCAGCACCCTGGCGGCAGTACCGACCCTGTTTCTGTGGATCTTCGCCATGAGCGCGCTGGGGTTGCTGTAAGGGGCAAAAGAAAACAGGCGCTCCTGGAACTGGCTTCCGGGAGCGTTTTTCTATGTTCCCCCCGCAAGGAAAATTTGCATTGGGATATTGACAAATGGCAAGTGACTAATATATAATTAATTCGTATAAGTGAATTGTTTACCAAAGGATATGACCTGGATTTGCTGTGGAGCTGAGGACGGATCATAGGTGATTCCCGCCGGAAAACAAAGAACATAAAAGGAGGCATACGAATGAAGAATTATGTAGAGGTCAATTCCCAACGGCTGTGGGCACGGCTGAATGAGATCGGGCATATTGGCAGCGATCCTCGGGGAGGGATCAGCCGCTTCGCCTGGGAGCCCGCCTATAAGGAGGCGGTGACGCTCCTCGTCCGATGGATCGAGGAGGCGGGGCTGACTGCAAGGATCGACACGGTGGGCAATGTTTTTGCCCGGCTGGAGGGCTTAGACCCGGAGGCACCTGCCATTTTGAGTGGTTCTCACCTGGATACAGTCCCCCAGGGTGGATGCTTTGATGGGCTGTCCGGCGTGATGGGGGCCCTGGAGTCCCTGATCGCTATTCGGGAATCCGGCCTTCCCCACAGAAGACCCCTGGAAATGGTAGCGTTTATCAATGAAGAGGCCAGCCAGTTCCTGGGCGGGACCTTTGGAAGCAAGGCCATGTGCGGTATGCTGCCGGAGGACTATGCCTTTCACCTACAGAATCGTCAGACCGGCCAGCTTCTCAGCGATGCTATGAGAGAGTTTGGAATGGGCCTGGACCCGGATAAGCTGGCGCAGAGCAGAATTGACCCCAAGGCCTATTGTGGCTTCCTGGAAATGCACATTGAGCAGGGCCGGTATCTTCTGGACGGGAATAAGCCCTTTTCCATTGTCAGTGCTGTAGCCGGGATCAAGCAGTTCTATATTACCTTCCAAGGCACTGCCGCCCATGCCGGAGGCATGGCAATGTCGGACCGTCATGACGCTCTGGCCACGGCGGCGGCGGTGATTTCCGCGGTGGAGACCTTGGCAAAGAATTGCAGTGCGAATACCCGGGGCACCGTTGGGTATATCTCTGTCCTGCCCTGTGAGCACAATATCATTGCGGAGAAGGCGACGATCTCTGTTGACTTCCGGGAGGTAGAAGATGCAAAATGGGAAAAGCTCTACACGGATCTGATGGAGGTGACCCGGCGGGAATGCGAAAAACGTCAGGTAGAGTGGAGTGTAGAGTCTACCTGTGATCTGCGGCCTGCCCATTGTGCGCCGGAGCTGGTCCACATCCTGGAGGAGGCCGCAACTGGCAGCGGCTATGAAAAGGAACGGATGATCAGCTTCCCGGCCCATGACGCCATGAATATGTCCAGGATCATGCCTATGGGTATGCTGTTCCTGCGAAGCTCCAACGGTGGCTTGAGCCATTGCCCCGAGGAGTACACGACCCAGGAAGACCTGACTTTGGGCACACAGGTGCTGGCAAACGCCCTGTATCTGGCGTCTAATCGGGATTTTCAGAAATAAGCGAAAGGAGATCAGGTGTATGACAGCGGATCATTTGTTTATTCACGCCATTGTGATCACCATGCGGGGAAACGGTGTGGGGATTATAGAGGACGGGGCGGTTGCGGTGACAGGAAGCCGGATCAGTGCCGTTGGACCGACGGAGGAGATCCTGGCGGAGTGGACGGGCCACAGAGTGATCAATGCCGCCGGAAAGGTAATTATGCCGGGGCTCATCGATGCCCACATCCATACAGGAGACGGCCTGGTCCGGGGCGTCTCCCAGGACCTCAATAACTGGATGCAGCACGGGTTGTGGCCTTTTGAGCAGGAGCTGCGGAAGGATACAGACGCGGTATGCAAGGGATCTTTGATGAACATTGTGGAGGCATTGAAGGCGGGTACCACCACCTTCTGTGACTTTGACACTCCTATGACTCAAATCGTACAAAATCATGTCAGAGTGGGGACCCGGGCCAGAGTTGCGGAGCTCATCAGCGAGCTGCCCGAGGAAAACAAGACCGCAGTGGGGGAGCTCTATGAATTTGATCCGGCCCAGGGCAACCGGAAGTTCCTCAGGAATATGGATTTGATCCGGGAATGGAACGGACGGGAAAACGGTAGGATCACCTGCATGCTGGGTCCTCAGGGGCCGGATATGTGCAGCAAGGAGCTGCTGCTGGAGATACAGGAGGCAGCCTTCCGCCTGGATACCGGGATCCATATGCATGTCTCCCAGGGAGACAGAGAAATCAACCAGATGCTGAAGCGGTACGGAAAACGCTCGATCCCCTTCCTGGATGAAATTGGCTACCTGAATCACCGGCTCATGGCTGTGCATCTGACGGAGGCGACCCGGGAGGAGACCCAGCTGTTGGCTTCCAGGGGGGCGGGAATGGTGCTGTGCAGCGGCAGTATTGCCATTATCGATGGGATCATTCCCCCGGCGGCGGAGTTCCTGGAGGTCAGCAGCAGGCTGGCGCTTGGCTCTGATCAGGCCCCCGGGAACAACTGCAACAATATGTTCAACGAGATGAAATTTACCGCTATCCTGAATAAGTGCAAGGCTCGGAACCCCTCGGTGTTCCCGGCGGGAAAGGTTCTGCGGATGGCGACCATTGAGGCAGCGAAGGCCATCGGCCTGGGAGACGAGATTGGCTCTTTGGAGGTCGGAAAGAAGGCGGACCTGCTGATGATCGATATGACCCAGCCCTGTCTTTCCCCAATTATTCTCCATCCGGTACGTAACGTGGTTCCCAATTTGGTGTATTCTGCGAAGGGAAGCGAAGTGGAACTGGTGATGGTTGATGGCCGCATTCTTGTTGAGGACTTCCGGGTCCTTTCCGTAGACGAGAAGCAAGTCGTTCGGGATGCGCAGGAGGCGGTAGAGCGGATCTGCAAGGCGGCAGAAGTGCCGTTTTCCAAAATTCCCGAGTCCAGACTGCACGCCATGATGCAAAATGGAGAACTGTGAGGTAGTCGTTATGAAATATGATCTGATTGTTTACAATGCAAGAATTGTAACAGAGGACGAAGTATTCCTGGGATATGTGTGCGTTTCTGATGGGAAAATAGGGGCCATCGGTCGGGGAACATCGGACCATGAGGCGGTGTGTTCCGTGGATGCGAAGGGAATGCTGATGCTTCCGGGCGCAATCGACACCCATCCCCATTTCTTTGAACCCGGAGCAGAGGAGCGGGAGGACCTGGAGCACGGTACCCGGGCGGCGGCCTCCGGAGGCTTTACCACGGTACTGGATATGCCCAACACCCCGGAGCACCCGGTGCTGGACCCGGCGGCCTTTGCGCTAAAGCGGGACCGGGCCAAGCAGGAGGCCCTGATCGACTACGCCTTCTGGGGGGCGGCGACACCGGAAAACATAGACCAGTTCGAGGCTCTGCGCAAGCTGGGCTGCGTGGGCTTTAAGGCCTTCACGGTATACGCTGGCCCCAATTATCCCTTCTCCGACGAATACAGTCAGCTGCGGGAAATGGAAAAAATCGCGTCCTTCCAGGGGATCTTTGGAGCCCATGCCGAGGACAGGACCCTTGTGAAGGGCTTTTCGGAGGCACACCGGGAGGAACCCTGGTCCCTGGCGGTGCATGACGCCAGCCGCCCCTGGATCGCGGAGTTGACGGCCATCAATACCCTGCTGCTTTACGCGGAAAAGACGGGGTGCAAGCTTCATATCTGCCATATGTCTATTCCCGAGGGGGCCGAGCTGATTGCCCGGGCCCGCCGGAACGGGGTGGATGTGACGGTGGAGACCTGTAGCCACTACCTGACGCTGAATTACCAGGACCAGGCGCAGCTGGGGACCTTCGCCATGATCAACCCGCCCCTGCGGAGCCGGGAGCGCATGGAGCGCCTGTGGGACTATGTGCTGGACGGGACGATCGACTACTTGGGTACGGATCATGCGCCCTATCTGCTGTCGGATAAGCTGCCGCCGGACGGGGATCTGCGGAAGGCCGCCTGCGGTGCGCCGGAGATCGATGTGGCGATCCCCTTACTCCTGGAGGAAGGCGTTCGGAACCGGAATATGCCCCTGGGACGCTTTGCTGCCTTTACGGCAACCAACGCCGCCAAACGCTTCGGCTTGTATCCCAGAAAAGGCGTATTGGCCGTTGGGTCAGACGCGGATTTCTACCTGGCGGATATGGACACAAGCTGGACCTTCTCCCGGAGAAACAGCTTCTCCAAAAGCAAACTGGACAGATTCGCCCATGAGGGCAGAACCTTCCATTGCCGTGTTGTCTCTACCTGGGTCCGGGGCAACGAGGTATACCGGGATGGGCAGATCCTTCGGGAGCCTGGCTACGGACGTATGATCCTTCCTCAGTGGGAGAAGACCGAATAAGGAAACAATGGGCAGCCCTCGGACCTGTGTCTCGTGGGGCTGCCCATTGTTTGTAGAGTTCAGATGACCGCGCTTTGTCCTTCGGGAGCAGGACCCGTGGATTCCCGGACGATCAGCTGCGGTTCACTGGCAAGCTTGAGAACGTCGGAATCCTCCGAAGCCTTCAGCACCATGTCCACCGCCAGTTCACAAAGGGCCTCTGTGCAGTAGGAGACGGTGGTGAGCTTGGGACGGGTCATGGAGGAGAGATAGATGTTATCAAAGCCGCAGATGGAGATGTCCTGGGGAATCCGCTTGCTTTCGCAGTTCAGCACGCTGGACAGTGCGCCGAAGGCCACAAGGTCATTGACGCCGATGACGGCGGTGATCTGGGGCTCCTCCCGCAACAGACGCTCCATGATGGAATAGCCCGCCTCCGCCTCAGACTGGCCGGAGTCGCCCAAGGCCCCGGTGAATACCTGGAGAGTCTCGGGAGGCAGTCCCGCGTCCCGGATGGCGCAGCGCACGCCCTCCAGTCGCTTCGCCCGGGTCAGAGAAACCGAGGAAACGGAGCTCATGAGAAAGGCGATCCGCCGGTGGCCCAGCCCCAGAAGATGCTTCGCCACCAGCTGCCCACACTGGAAGCCATTCAGACTGATGGTATTCAGGGGAATTTCGCCGGACTGCTCACTGAGCAAGACCACAGGGATGGTATAGGACAGCTGGGTCACCCGCTTGACCCAGTTCGGGGTAAAGAGGTAGACGATCCCGTCTACACGCCGTTCTTCGCACAGATCCAGGTAGGCCTTTTCCCGGTCGGGATTCCGGTAGGTGCAGCACAGAATCACGTTATAGCCGAGCTTGACCGTGTAGCGCTCAATATACTGCATCAGCATTGGGTAATAGGGGTTGTCCATTGTCGGGAGAAAAACCCCCAAAAGCTTGGACTGGCTTGTTTTTAGCCCCCTGGCGAAGGAGTTGGGGACATATTGCAGCTGTCTGGCGGCATCCAGGACCTTTTTCCGAGTTTCCTCCGGCAAGGTGACATTCGGCGTGTTGTTCATGACAAAAGAAACCGTTGTCTGGGATACGCCCGCGAGCTTAGCGACATCTTTGGATGTGGCCCGTTTCATGGCAAGACCTCCGATATGATTAATAAATAGATTACTTAATCTCATTATACGCAATCTGACGGCTACTTGCAAGAGCAAATTCAACAAGGATTACTTTTGCCCAAAAATTATTTTATGCATTCTGTAATTTTGACTATTGACATTCCACAAAAACTACTATATAATTAAACCATCAATTAAAACGTATTAACGTTTAGATTAATAGGAGGAGTTATCTATGAATCTCAACAACTATGTGGCGGTGGTCACCGGCGGTACCAGCGGAATCGGAGAGGCTACGGTCCGTCTCTTTATTGAGCGGGGCGCAAAGGTCGTGATCGTTGGCCGCAGCGAAGAGCGGGGCAAGGCTCTGGAGGAGGAGCTGGGAGAGCGCGCCTGGTTCTACAAGGCGGATGTCAGCGATTCCAGCCAGGTCCAGGCACTGTTCCAGGCTGTAGGCGAGAAGTACGGCGTGGTAGACGTGCTGTTTAACAACGCCGCCTATTCCCTGAGCAAGACCCTCTGGGACACCACCGAGGAGGACTGGGACCGGGTCATGAACGTGAATCTGAAGGGCTACTTCCTCTGTGCCAAGTACGCTCTGCCTCTTATGAAGAAGAGCAGCCACGGCTCCATCATCTGCACCGGCAGTGAGCTGGGCGTGGTGGGCTGCGTGGAGAGCCTGGCCTACAACACCTCCAAAGGCGGCATCATCCAGTTTGCCAAGAGTCTGGCTCTGGAGCTGGCCCCCTTCGGCATTCGTGTCAATGTGGTCTGCCCCTCCGGCACGGAGACCCCTGCTTTTATCAAGGATATGTCCCGCACCGGCAATTACGAGGCCGAGGTCGCCAGGCTGGTGGCCAGCTATCCTCTGAAGCGTCTGGGCCAGCCCATCGATATGGCTTACGCGGTGGCCTTCTTCGCCAGCGAGGAGTCTTCCTTCATTACCGGCACCCATCTGATGGTCGATGGCGGCTACACCGCCCAATAAGCATACAATAGAAAACCAGAGAGCACGAAAGGAGTTACCCCATGGAAAAAAAGAATGACACCCTCCAATCTCAGGGAGAGCTGAAACGGAAGCTGGGCCTGGGCGCGGCCCTGGCCGTGGCGGTCGGTACGACAGTTGGTTCCGGCATTTTCTCCTCCCTGGCGGAGGTGGCAGGAGCCTCCGGCTCCGCAATTATGATGATTGCCAGCTTTATTATCGGCGGCCTGATCATGATCCCTCAGAATCTGCTCTATGCGGAGCTGGCCTCCGCTTATCCGGAGGACGGTGGGCAGTATACCTGGCTGAGGGAAGCTGGCTGGCGTCCTGTCGCGTTCCTGAACGGCTGGCTGGCCTTCTGGGCGACGGACCCTTCTACCTGCTCGGTGATGTCTTTGGCCATCGCCAGCTATCTGGCCTTCTTTATTCCGGCCCTGGCGGGGATCGGTATTAAGATCGTGGCGATCCTGCTGATCATTGGTTTTACCGCACTGCATTATCGTTCTGTAGAAGCCGGCGCCCGGTTCCAGGCCTTTATTACCAGCCTGAAGCTGCTGCCCTTCTTCCTGCTGGTTGGTGTGGGACTGTTTTATATGAACGGCGAACTGCTCTCTGTGCCTGCTGTTACAGGTGCTCCTGTAGGCATTGCCGCATTGCTCGCCGGTGTATCCGCTACCACCTGGTCTTATGATGGTGCGATCGGTGCGTGCTATATGGCAGGAGAGGTCAAGGATCCGAATAAGACAATGCCCAAGGTAATGATCTACTGCATTGCAATCGTCATTCTCCTGTACGCCGGTCTTTCCACCATTGCGGCCGGCCTGATTCCCCTGGGTGAACTTGCCGCATCCGATGCCCCCATTGCGCTGGCGTTCTCGAAAATCCCTGTGATTGGTTCTACCGCCGGTGTTGTTACCGCTGTGATGGCAATCATTGTGATTACCGGCTCTGTTTCTGGTGCAACCATGTATCAGCCCCGTCTGGAGTACGCAATGGCAAAGGACGGCCTGTGGTACAGCCGTTTTGCCGAGGTGCATCCGAAGTACAATACGCCTTCCTTCGCACTGATGGCACAGGCAGTTTACGCCATTATCCTTGTTTGTGTTTCCGGCATCAATGATTTGCTGGGCTACTTCACGTTTATCTGCCTGGTGAAAAACATGCTGGTATTCTGCACCATGTTTGTCCACCGCAAGAAAGCCGACTACAAGCCTGGCTGGAGCTGCCCGGCTTGGAAGGTCATGACGGTCATTGCTATTTTCGCCAATGGGATCCTCCTGGTTTCCACCTTCCTGTGGGCTCCTACCGCTGCTCTGATCGCCAGCGGCGTTGCGCTGGTCACAGGCCTGCCTGCTTACTACTTCTTTGATAAAAGAAGCAAGGCCAAGGCAAAATGATTCACGAATGACTGATAGGCTGCCGTGCATTTGTACGGCAGCCTTCCCCCAAAATAAGGAGATATCTCTCATGGAAATTACTAAAATTTCGACAGCCAAGGCGGCACAGCCCGGCGGATGGTATTCCCAGGCATTTCGGGTTGGGAACCTGATTTATACGGCAGGCATCACCGGCACGGACCCCGAAACAGGAAAGCTTGCAGCACCTGATGACATTGTTGCCCAGACACACCAGATCATGAAAAATATGCAAGCCATTCTGGAGGAAGCTGGGTCGGATATGGACCACGTTTTTAAGACCCTGGTATTTGTAGCGGACATTGACCAGTTTGCTTTGTTCAATGAAACCTATCGGCAGTACTTTCCGAAGGATCCACCGGCGAGAAGTACGATGCAGGTTGGGAAATTCAACGGGGGAATGGCTATTGAGATTGAAGCCATTGCCGTCGTAAAATAAGCCGGAAACGGAAGGCCGGGAGGTAGAATCAATGACTGTTATGGAACGAATGGCACGGTCCGTTGTGGTGCCGGTGGTTGTTTTGGAGCGGGTGGAGGATGCGGTCCCTACGGCCCAGGCCCTGCTGGCCGGTGGGGTGGACACCATGGAGATCACCTTCCGCACCTCCTGCGCTCCGGAGTGCCTGCGGGCGGTGGCGGAACACTGCCCCCAGATGCTGGTAGGCGCGGGGACGGTGTGCAATAAGGCTCAGGCGGAGCTGGCGGTGGAGATGGGGGCCCGGTTTATTGTGTCCCCTGGCTTCGATCCGGAGGTTGTGGAGTGGTGTGTTGCAAACAATATTGCGGTCACCCCCGGCTGTGTGACTCCTACGGAGATCATGATGGCCCTTCGCCATGGCCTGAAGGCTGTGAAGTTTTTCCCCGCCAAGGTTTACGGTGGGCTGAACGCCATGAAAAATCTGGCGGCCCCATTCGCGGGGGTGAAATTTCTGCCCACAGGCGGCATCGACAGCTCCAACATCCGGGAGTATGTAGAGGCCCCCTTCGTGTTCGCCGTCGGCGGCAGCTGGGTATGCCCCAAGGAAGTCATAGCCGCAAAGAATTGGGAGAAGATCACGGAGCTTTGCAGGGATGCCAGAAGAGCGGCGGGAAAGGACTTGTAATATGGCAAAAATCATTACCTTCGGTGAGCTGATGCTGCGGCTGCAGCCCTACAACTACGAGCGATTTGTCCAGTGCGACCATGTGGAATTCACCTTCGGCGGCGGCGAGGCCAACGTGGCGGTGTCCCTGGCAAATTTTGGGCTGGATGTGGCCTACGTCACCAAGCTTCCTGCCCACGCCATCGGTCAGGCGGCGGTGAACAGCCTGCGGCGCTACGGTGTGGATACCTCCAAAATCCTCCGGGGCGGCAACCGGGTGGGCATTTATTTCAATGAAAAGGGTGCTTCCCAGCGGGGTTCCGTGTGCATCTACGACCGGGCCCACTCTGCCATCCAGGAGGCCAAGCCGGAGGAATTCGACTGGGACGCCATCTTTGAGGGGGCCGAATGGTTCCACTTCACCGGCATCACCCCGGCCCTGGGGGAAAACATGGTGGCCGCCTGTCGGGATGCCTGTAAGGCCGCCAAGGCCCACGGCTGTAAAATCTCCTGCGACCTGAACTACCGGGGCAAGCTCTGGACCAGAGACCAGGCCCGGAAGGCTATGACGGAGCTGTGCCAGTATGTAGACGTGTGCATCTCCAACGAGGAGGATGCCAAGGATGTCTTCGGCATCGAGGCCGAAGCCACCGACATCTACGGCGGCAGCCTGAACCATGAGGGCTACAAGAGCGTTGCCAAGCAGCTGGCGGACAAGTTCCATTTTGAAATGGTCGCCATCACCCTCCGGGAAAGCCACTCCGCCTTTGACAACGGCTGGTCCGCCATGCTGTATAACGTGGCCAAGGACGAATA
>OLHA01000854.1_pt1 | contig 17236 bp, 14 predicted proteins | sample 1605961 | NCBI WGS metagenome assembly OLHA01 (sample SAMN03283288) | human gut metagenome | biome: human-associated habitat; material: feces | host: Homo sapiens | place: Peru | collected 2012
CTACTTACATTTGAATCTTGTTTACCACTTCCTTTATAAGTTGTGGAAGTATCTCCTGTATTTATATCCAAATTGTATTTAGCAAGTGCTGTTATTTTACCATTTGAATTAGATATTACATAGAAATGTTCATCTCCTATTTGGATATCTGTTCCTACTTTGGTCACATCTCCATTAGCTTGTATTTTAATTGTTTTTTTATTAACACTTATCTCTGATTTTGGAACTTCGATTACTGGACGGACACCGTTGTTATAGTCTATACTAGCTTCATCTCCACCAAGCAAACCACCACCTGGATTGTACGATGACCTACCTACTGCATATACAGTTCCACTGGTATTTGCAGTACTTGTCCAATATCCAAAATTACCGCTTAACCAACTTGGCGCTTGTGCACAGCTAGTGCCACTGCAACCTAACCTTATTAGTTCATCATATGATATTACCCTAGCTGATGATATTTTTGCTCCTAAAGTTTCTAAGTATGCTTTATAATTTTCTACGAAACTATAAAAGCGAGTTTGACTATTATATATTTCACATGGATAACTAGTACATGTGCTTGTCCAATAAGGAGTACTTTGTAAATAGTATTCTACTGTGCCCCCTGCATATCCTTGTTCCATTTCATAATGGTACCCAACAGCATGTGGACTTTGAATGCCTGTTCCTTTATAAGTTGTTGTTGAATCACCTGTATTTACATCCAAATTGTATTTAGCAAGCGCCACTACTTTAGTTGAATCACTTGATATTATATAGAAGTGTTCATTACCTATTTGTAAATCTGTTCCTACTGTATCAATATCTCCATTTGCTCTTATTACTTTTGGTTTTTGAATTATTAAATCTTCTCCTGTTACTGTTTGTCCTGCATCTTGTACGCATTCTATATTTATTATTAAATCATTTGTTTTCTCATCTGGGACTGCTGTGTAATCCCTATCATATTCTACTTTTATTGTTATTGTCTTTGATGCTCCTGCTGCTAACTTATCTCCTTTTTTTATCCCTGTTACTGTATAAGTAGATGACTCTGTTGCTGTTACACTTGCATCTATATTATTTACTATTGCTCCTATTGTTCCACCATTTTTTAATACTGCTGTATATGTTATTGAGTCTCCTGGTTTCCTTAAATTAACTTCAAATTCTATCGTTGTATTAAAAATCTTTGGACTACTTGCTTCTGTTGCTGCTCCTTCTACACTCGTTTTCTCTATACTTTCAAAATATACTTTCCAACTACTTGTTACCTCACTTATTCCATTTATTGTTAACCTAGTTGAAAATAGTGAGAACCCAGTTATTAATAATAATACTGCTACACTCATTGCAATTACAATTGTTCTTTTCTTACTTGGCATATATATCACTCCGTATACTATATAATTATTATCTCTTATTTTATAGTTTTTTGGCAATATTTTTTTAGAAAAAAAAAGAATTTTAATAAATTCTTTCGCACATACACATTTAAACTATTTACATAGACTATATTAGGTGATTTTATGTGTAATAACAATTGGTTTAGAAATCGCGGCAAATGGTGTTTTTGCTCTTGCATACTTATTATTCTTTTAATTTATCAAATAATTATTACTTTTTTCATTCTAACGCGATTTAATATTTTTCTTATATTTCTTTTTCTTATTCTTTTAGGCTTTTCCTTCTTTAGAATAATATGGTGAAATTATCATCTCTGTTTTATAAACAAAATCTACCATTTTACCCATTCTTTTACAATTATCATATTCATCATTTGTAAGTTCTACTTTATCAGGTAAAGCCATCAAAATAAAAAGTAATTTTCTCTCTTCTTTTAGTAAAGGATAATTTTTTTCATAGCGTTTTAAAATTTCTGTAAATTCATATTTTAAACCTACTCTTTTGTATAGTTTATATAAATCAAAAATAGGAATATCTATTTTAGCGTGCTCCCAACTTATAAGATATGAATTTTTATTTCGTAGGAAATGACTTAAATCAAGATTATTGTGTAAAACAACTAATCTTTTTTTATGACTTTCTTTTACTATTTCATACCACTCTTTTAATTCGTGCTCTGCAAAATTTAAGGATTGAAATATTTTACTTATATTTCTAGCTAATAAATATTCCGCTGGGCTAGGATAAACTTTAGTATCAATAATAGTTATTAGGTCATTATAATAACTGTTTAAATAAATAATATTATTAGTTATATCTTCATATATTTCTTTATAATCATCTTCATCAGTTTCTTTAAAATGTGTTGTTTTACTGTGAAGAAGAGAAACTAAATCAATTAGATCCATCATTTTTTGTTCGTCTGGGATGTCATACTCATCAATGTATTCCATTATTTGGTAATCATCATTATTACTATTCAAAATTTTGGGATAATAATTAAAATTGCGAGAAGCAAGATAATTATAAATCTTTAAATTATTACTCGCTTTTTCTTTTATAACATACCTATTATCATCAGTATCAATTATTGTTACTTTACCCTCTTTAGTATAACGATATGGTTTTATTGAATATTCTTTTAATAATTCATTAATCTTTTTCATTTATTGTGCTAGGTATAATTATCTTATCACCTAAATTTATTTCATTTAAATTATTATATTTCTCTAATATTTCTCTAGAAACTGAATATTTTTGTAAAATAGTATCAATACTATCTCCTTCTCTTACAATATAAACTTTATAAGTTTTATAACTTTCTTTTTGTTCACTAAAGTTACCAAATATAGAATTAACACTACTTATATCTTCATCTTCTATACATCTTTCTTTTTCTTCTATTTCCATCTTATCATCACTTTCTCTTTCTAAATCATTTTTTAATTCTTGTATAGGTGTTGATTTTATCTGAACTTCTTCTCTTTCTTCCATATTTTCTTCTTCTACGCTATTTTCTTCTACTATCTCTTCTTTTATTTCTTCTTTTTCTTCTAAATTATCAAGTAAAACATCAATATTAACTTTTAAAATATTAGAGTTTATTACTTCATAATAAAAATCATCTATATCTATTTTTAAATTTTTTAAAATATACTTGTTATCTAAGTTTATATCACATGGAAGAGTAAAATTAAATGTTTCGGTATTAGTACTTGTATCAGAAACTTTATATTCACCACTTATATAAAAGTTACCACTAACAAGATTATTTTCTTTCTCTTTAAGATCATGTTCTAAAGATATACTAGTAATTTCATGAACATTATTATTGAATAACATTTCTTTTTTAAATGGTATTATCTTTTTCATAACTTCCTCCTATTCCATTAAATTTATATGACAAAAAAAAGCGATTATTACTTAATCACTTTTTTTATGAGAATTTTTCCTGTTTTTAATAAACGTTTATAATCTTTCTTTTCAGAACTATCTATACTATTTTTAGCTTCTTCATTTTGTAAATTAATAGTACAAATTCTAATCCAAGATTTTTGATTATTTAAGAGTTGTGGTTTTTCTTGATTTATTCTTTTGATACTAGAAAAGTAAAATTCATCTAACATTAACTCATCTATATAGTATTCATAAAATGCTTCTTCATCACATAATAGTGATTTTAATACTTTATAATCAAGTTCTAAAGAATAAAACAGTTCATTCAAACTTTCATCTGATGGAAAAGATAAATATTCTTTATTTGAAAATTTTCTTGCTTCAAATTCTTCTTCTAATATTTCTTGCCAATTAAAATATGAAATGGTAGATGTATTAATAATTCTAATGAATTCATTGGCTATTTCATTTAAACCATTATATCTTAAGTAATCAGTTAATCTTAATAAATTATCCTTCATCTGTTCATTCATTATGGAATATTCATGACAATAAAGTAAGAATTGTTCTAATATTACTAAAAACCTACTACTTAATATTTTTTTATCAAAATAATCTTCTGGTTTGTTTGTAAAACATGTTGCTTGTAATAATTTCTTATAATAATATTCAATCATAGCACTACCTCTTTATTAATTTTTTAAATAAATCCATATAGTTTTTAACACTTATATATTCTATTTCTTTTTTTACTTCGATAGGAATATCATCTAAATCTTTAAGATTATCTTCAGGAATATAAATTGTTTTTACACCACTTCTTAAAGCTCCTATACTTTTTTCTTTTAAACCACCTATTGGTAAAATATTACCACGAAGGGTTATCTCTCCTGTAAAAGCAATTTTAGAATCTACTTTACGATTTGATAAGGAGGAAATAATAGCTGTCGTAAGCGCTATACCGGCACTAGGACCATCTTTAGGTGTTGCTCCTGAAGGAATGTGAACATGAACATCATTTTTAATAAATTTTTCATTATCTATCCCAAAGGCATTAGCGTTAGCTTTAATATAACTAAATGCTATTTGAGCACTTTCTTTAATAACATCCCCTAAAGATCCAGTTAAAACTAAATTACCATTTCCTTTATAATAATTAACTTCTATTTTAATTATATCTCCACCATAAATGGTATAAGCAAGGCCATTAACAACCCCTACTTCACTTTCTTCTACTTTTCCATAGTTATACATTTCTTTTCCTAAGTAACTAGATACATCACTTATAGTAACACTGTTATTAGTATTATTTTTTATTCTATCAGTAATAACTTTTCTAACAACTTCTTCTAATTTTCTTTCTAAATTTCTAACTCCCGCTTCTTTAGTATAGTATCTAATAATTTTTAAAATACTGTCATCAGTAAATAAAATATTAGATGCATTATGAGTTTTATATAAATGTGGAATTAAATATTTTTTAGCAATATCTAATTTTTCATATTCGGTATAACTGCTTAATTCAATAATCTCTAGTCTATCTTTTAAAGGTTCAGGAATAGTATCTAATGAATTAGCAGTTGCTAGAAACATAACATTAGATAGATCATATTCTTCTTCAATAAAATTATCAACAAAATATTTGTTTTGTTCAGGATCTAAAACTTCAAGTAAAGCACTAGCGGGATCCCCTTTGATGTTATTAGACATCTTATCTATTTCATCAATCAAGAAAACAGGATTATTAACACCACATTTTTTCATTCCTTGAATTATTTTTCCTGGCATCGCTCCCAAATATGTTCTTCTATGTCCTTTTATTTCTGCTTCGTCATCAACGCCACCGACACTTATTTTAACAAATTTACGATTAATACTCTGCGCTATACTACGAGCAAGAGAAGTTTTACCAACCCCTGGAGGTCCTACTAAACAAATTATAGGGCTTTCCACATTATGAGAATTAATTTTAACCGCTAAGTATTCTATTATTCTATTTTTTACACGTTCTAATCCGAAGTGATTTTTATTTAAAACATCAAGTACTTCTTCTAAGTTATTATTATCTTCAGTATAATTATTCCAAGGTAAATCTAATAACCAATCTATATAATTTTTAATAACTCCTACTTCAGGAGATGTTTGATTTAAACTTTCATATCTTTTTAATTCATTATTTAGCTTATCAACTATTTTATTATTATTTAACTTACTAATTTTATTTTTAATTTTTTCTATTTCATCATCTTTAGAACTAACTTCACCTAGTTCTTCTTTAATAACTTTTAGTTTTTCACGTAACAAATAATCTTTTTGCGTATCATCCATATTCTTTTTTACTTTTAAATCTATTTCTTTTTCAATTTCATAAGATTCTTTTTCACTATAGATATCTTCTAAGATCATTTCTCCTCTTACCATAGAATCAATTTCATTCAAGTAATCTAGTAATCTTTTATTATCTATTAAAATGTTAGGCACAATAATATCTGTTAATTTTGACAAACTACTTATATTAGGAATAATTGATAAAATACTATTACTAATATAAGACACCTTTTTTATATATACTTCAAGTTCTCGTTTAATTTTATTTATCATTATTTTTTCCATTTTAGAATCTATTTCTTTATCTTCTATATTAGTAACAATTGATTCTAAAACTTCATTACGGCGTTTTAAATTTAAATATTCATTTACATACGCTCTATTAATACCTTTAATAATAACTCTAGTTTTGCCATTAGGAAGTTCTATTTTATTAGTTATTTTAGCCACTACTCCCATTTTTGGTAAATCTTTTTCCTCAGGTATTTCCTCAAGGGGATTTAAAGAACTAACTACAAGTAACATATTATCATGAAATAGTTCTGATACATCAATTATATTTTTACTTAAGTCATTATCAAATTCTAATCTAATCTCGTTATTAGGAAGCAATATAAGCCCTCTTAATAAAATAACTGGCAAGTTTGTTTTTATCAAAAAGATCACCTCCATAAAATTGATTTTTATTATATAGCAAAAAAAATGAAAAGTCTATATATTTTTAAACTTTCCATTTTTTGTTATTAAATTACTAACTTAAGTTTGATTTTGAGATTGTTATAACTGGACGAATACCATTTTTTGTAGAATTTACTACACCCATAGCTGGAGCATAGTAACCTGGTTCATAAACAGCACATGTCTGATATTGATTATCTTTATCAGAAGAGCTAGGATATTTATAATATACCCAGTACCCATTAAGACCCTTAACAAGATTTTGTGTTAACCAATCTGGAGCAATTTCACTTTCATTCTGATTTTTTGTATGTTGTTGGTCTATTTGGTAATAAGTAGGCAAGGTTATCTTACTTTTATCTGTAATTTTAGTCCAATTACTAGTTCGTTGGGCTAAAGTTTTATTAGCTGTAATTGGACCTTTATCATGATTTCCAAAATCACCCCAATCGGCTTCTGTACCACCGGCAGCTAAATAGTCTTCTTTTGTTACCATGTAAATTTCTCCACCTTCTACTACTCCTTTGCCGTTTTCTCCAATATTTCTATCCATTATTAATGATACCTCACCAGATTGAGCCAATCTTCCTTCAGTTATTGTTGTTGTATCACCATCTTCTAACAAATAAAATGAATTTTTTTCTCCATCTCCCAATTCACAAATATACTTTGTACCAATAGTTAGAGTATCATTATCAACACTTACACATAACGAGTTTGATAAGTATTTTGAAATTGTCTCTTCATCCATAACTACCATTTTATTATTTTTATAACTTATAGAATAACCATTAATATCAATATTAAGTCCTTCAACCATTCCATTTTTTATAATAATCTTACCTGAAACAGGTTTGTTTCCACTCATTTCAACGTTAATTTTTTGTTCTACACCAACTTCACAGTTTTGATATGTTGGAGTACTTTTACAAATTTCCGGGTCAACAACATATACTCCACCTAAATTTCCATTTTCATCTACTATGTAAGTCCCATCAAAAATTTTTGTTCCATCAATTCTTACTTCAGTAACTTTTTGTTCTAAAGCTTTTACATAGTTATCTGCAGAACGTTCTGCTGCTCCTTTCTTCGCATTCTTTATTGTGTTCATTACTATTGGTGTAGCAATAAGTGCGATGATTGCTAATACTACTATTACCGCTAGTAATTCGATTAAAGTAAAGCCTTTTCTTTTCATATTTTTTCTACCTCCTATACTTTACACTTTAATTATACCCTATTTTATTTTAATTAAACATACAGTCATAATACAACTTTTTGTACTTATACACCAACTCCATTCTTATAAAGGACATAACAAAAAAACGCAAAGAAATCTAGACCATAAAAAAGTCTAGAAACTTTGTGTTTTCTTTATCTTTCATTATTATAGTATGATTAAATAACCCCCCCCCAGGTTGGTATTTTTTCTATTTTTTTAACAACTACTTTAACCATACTACCACTATCCTTTACTATATTAATTATACATAATTATTTTTTGTTTTTCAACAAAATTAGAAAAAAAATCACACTTAAATGTGCGACTTATTTTAAAATCCTCTTTTTCTTAAGAAAGAAGGAATTGATGCATCATCATCGTCATCTGTTGAATTAGCTGTTTGATTTCTAATTTCTTCACGAGCTGTTTGTGAATAAGCATGATATAAAGGATCTGTTTTATCTTCAAATCCTGTTGCTATTACAGTAACAATTATTTCATCATTTAAATTTTCATTAATAACAGCACCAAAGATTGTATTAATATCTGTATTAGCACTTGTTCTAATTACTTCAGCAGCTTCTTCTACTTCAAATAAAGTAAGGTTAGAACCACCAGTAACATTAATAATTGCATCTGTAGCACCACTTATACTTGTTTCTAGTAATGGACTTTCTACAGCTTGTTTAGCAGCTTCTGTAGCTCTATTTTCTCCAACACCAATACCAATACCAATTAAAGCATTACCTCTTTTTTCCATAACTGCTTTAACATCAGCAAAGTCTAAGTTGATTAATCCTGCAACGGCAATTAAATCTGATATTGATTGTACACCACGTCTTAAAACATTATCTACTTCTTTGAATGAATCTAGAAGTGGTGTTGATTTATCTATAATTTCTCTTAATTTATCATTTGGTATAACAATTAGAGTATCTACATGTTTTTTTAATTCCTCTAATCCTGCTGTTGCATGTTCCATTCTTTTTTTACCTTCAAATGAGAATGGTTTAGTTACAATACCTACAGTAAGAGCACCCATTTCTTGGGCAATAGAAGCAATTACAGGAGCAGCACCTGTACCAGTTCCTCCACCCATTCCACAAGTAACGAATACCATATCAGCTCCTTCTAAAGCTTTTTGTATTTCATCTTTAGATTCTAAAGCTGCATCCTTACCAATTTGTGGATTAGCTCCAGCTCCTAATCCATTAGTTAATTCTTTTCCTATTTGAATCTTAACAGGAGCTTGTGAATTATTTAATACTTGCAAATCTGTATTTGCTACTATAAATTCTACTCCCTTAACACCTGATTCAATCATTCTATTTACAGCATTGTTTCCTCCGCCACCTACACCAATTACTTTTATTTTTGCTAATTGATCCATTTCTAATCCACCAAACATGTTTTTCCTCCTCTATTCGCCAAAGAAATAGCCAAAGACCTTTCCTAGCATCGTTTCGTTTGTAATATTATTTATTATACCCCTTTTTGGTGTTTCTAATTCCTCCATATCGGAAGAACTTACCATAGTGAAATCTTTTCCTTTTATTCTTAATTTATTTATAAAATATACTATATTTCCAATACATACTGAATACTTATTATTTCTAATACCAACTACTTTTAAATCACCTATGATTACATCTTTACCAAAGACATCTTCAGCAATATAATCAAAATGTGCCATATTACTAGTTCCACCAGTTATAATTACATAATCAATATCTCTTGGTGTTAAAATACTAATTTCTTTTCTAGCAAGAGTTAAAATTTCTTCAATTCTTGACATAGCTATTTCTGATGCTTCAAATTGATTTATTTTAATTGTTTCATTTTCTGAATTAACTTCATACATTTCACTAGCACTAGCATATTTTTTATGAGCTAAAGCAAATTTTTCTTTTATTTTACGAGCTTCACTAACAGTTATTTTATATATGTATGATAAATCATTATCAATGTTTTTACCACCCATCGCAATAATAGAACTTTTAACAATTATTCCTTTATTGTATAAAGAAACCGTTGTTGTTTCAGCTCCTATATCTATTATAGCACCAATTTGTGAATTCATTTCTTTAAACCTATAAGCATAACTATTACCTATTGGATTTAAAGAAATATCTATAATTTCTACTCCTACACTATCCATTAGACTTACTACAGAATAAATGTTTTTCTTTGGCGTAGTTGCCATAACAGCTCGAGCTGTTAAAGTTTTACCAACCATTCCCTTAGGGTCAGAAATACCCTCTTTATCATCAACATTAAAGTCAATTGGTAACATTGTTACCATTTCTTTTCCGGGCATCAATTTTTGATTCATGGCATTTTGAAGTACCTTAATAACATCATCACCAGTTATAACATTATCTTCACCTTGAACATCAATAGAACCCTTTGTAACCATAAATTCTGCAAAGTATGAAGGAACAGATACAACTACTTTTTTTATCTTAATTCCTAACATTGCTTCAATTTCATCTAAAGCACTTTTAACAGATAATGAAGCTGCTTCAAAATCAGTAATTAAACCTTTTTTTATTCCCTTTGATTTAACAGAAGAAGCGGCAAGCAAATTTAATTTACCTTTATATAGTTCACATACTGCAACCTTAATAGTATCAGAACCAATATCAACACTACTATAAATATGTTTCACTATATCATCTCCTATAATCTATCACAATTATACTATATATTTAAAAAAAAGTAAAAGAAAAATTAGAAATTTCTCTCTAATTATCTAAAATCTTAAAATATTCACCAGAATCTAAATATAAAATTCCTTTTTTAGAATTAAAATTTTTTATAATATTAATATAGTTGTTTATGTTCTCTATTTTATTTAAAGTTATATAAACATAGTTACCATCATCCATCATAAATAAAAATCTTTCTGTATCTACATCATTAGGATCATATTTAATTTCAGAAATTCTTTCCAAGATTTCTTTATTTATTTTTTGCACAGATTTAACAAAGTTAGGATAAACAGTATCAGGCACATAATTAATTAAAGTAGCACAGTCATAATAACCATCTATTTCATTTCCATCAAACAAAATTGTTTTAGATGTTGTACTGTTATAAAACAAAGGTTGATTTTCTTTAACTTTTATTTTTAATTTAGTAAATCCTCTAAGTGATACCGAAGCTGATAAAATTAATTTATTTTTTTCTAATCTTCTTTTTACAATCCATGGAAAATTACTTATCACTAAAGGATAATTATCAACTTTAGCTAGTTCTATTATATCTTGATCTTTATAAAAACTATTACCACTTATATAAATATTAGTAATTTTAAGAGACCTTATTGTTACTATAATTAAAAATAATATTAATAACAATAATAAGACTGGCACTACTTTAATTTTTCTTCTTTTTGCTTTATATTTTTTTACCCTTGTTTGCTTATTATTGTAAGCATTTCCAGCTACTTTTTTAGCCATAAAATCACCTTTTTATTCTACTATTTCTTGTTCTACTTTCAAATCTATATTATATTTTTCTTTTACTTTATCTTTAATTTCATTAATCAATTTTTTTATATCTTCACCAGTAGCATTACCAGTATTAATAATGAAATTAGCATGTTTTTCACTTACTTTGGCACCACCAATGCTTTTTCCTTTGTAACCAATTTCTTCAATCAATCTTCCAGCATAATCACCTTCAGGATTTCGAAAAACTGAACCAGCACTTGGATATTCTAATGGTTGGGTTTCTAATCTTCTTTTTTTACGATCATTTATTACTTCTAATATTAAAGCTCTATCACCTTTTCGTAGTTGAAGAGTAGCTTCTAAGCAAATATAACCTTTATTTTTTTGTAAAAATGAAGTTCTATAATGAAAATCTAATTCACAATTATACATTGTTTTAACTTCTAAATTTGGGGTTAAAACTTTAATACTTTTTACAATATAACCCATATCACTTTTATAGGCTCCAGCATTCATATAAACAGCTCCACCTACAGTACCTGGAATACCTGTTGCAAAATCTAGACCAACAAGTCCTAGATTACAAGTTTTAGTTGCTAAACGCATTAAATTATATCCTGCACCTACTGTAATTGTGGTACCACTTATTTTCAAATTCTTAAATTCACTTAATTTTATAATAACACCATCATAACCATTACTACTAAAAATCAAATTAGACCCATTTCCTAAAATTTTAAATTTAATACTATTTTCATTTAGATAATTAATAACTTTTATTAATCTTTTGGTATCTTCAGGAGAAATCATTATAGCTTTTCCACCAACACGGTAAGTAGTATAATTTTTTAACATTATCTCTTCTACTTTACCACATTTTAGTTTTTTTAAATCTTTTATTAAGTTCATAATTTACTTCCTATCTATTAGCTTTTTTAAATTTTCATAGATAAAAGTAGCACTATTTTTAATACCACTATCATTTAAATTTTTCTTCATTTCAGCTAATTCTTTATCATTTTTAATTAGTTCATCTATTTTTCTAATTAAAATATCACCTTTTAAATCTTTTTCTTCTACTATTATAGCACATTTTTTATTAACTAAATCCATCGCATTTTTATATTGATGATTATCTGGAACATAAGGACTAGGAATTAAAATTGATGGAACACACAAAGCTTCTATTTCACTTAAAGTAGATGCTCCAGCACGACTAACCATAATATCTGCTTTTTTCATAATTCTAGTTAAATCTTCAATATAAGGAACTACTTTAACATTGCTTGGAACTTTTATTTTACTAAATGATTCATAAGAATTATTACCTGTTACGTATAAAACTTCATAATCTTTATTATTAAATAGTTTAATGGAATTCTTAAAAAATTCATTCACTTTAGAAGCTCCTAGAGAACCCATTACAATAAGAACTAACTTTTTATGTTCACTTAATCCAAATTTACTTTTAGAAATCGCATCTTTTTTGATAGCTTCTTCACTACAAGGATTTCCTGTATATAAAACTTTACCACTTTTAAATAGTTCTCTTGATGATTCAAAAGATATTCCTATCAAATCTACATACCTACTCAAAAATTTATTACATCTACCAGGGATACTATTTTGTTCATGAATAAATGTTGGATATCCTAATCTATGAGCCGCATATATTACAGGACCTGTTACATATCCACCAACGCCTATTACAACATCTGGCTTAAATTCACTAATTATTTTTTTACATTCTTTATATCCTTTATAAAAATACTTAATTGTTTTTACATTGCGATACATTTTTTTACGATAAAATCCATATATTTCAATAGACTTAAAAGGAATACCCTTACTAGGTATTATATCTTTTTCCATTCTATCATGAGTACCTATATATAAAAACTCGCTATTTGGTTCACGTTCTTTAATTTTATTAATAATTGCTAAAGCAGGATATATATGCCCACCTGTTCCTCCTGCACTAATAATAACTCTCATTATCATCACACCCTATTTTAATTATACTATAATTTATTCAACTAAACAACTATTTAGAATTAATGGCTAATAATACCAACATATTAAAAGGTACACAATCAATGTGCACCCTAGTTTTTTATATCTCTTTTACAGTAAGTTATAAATGTAATAAATAAGATTACTAATATATATGTGATAGCCACTAAAATTGAACTACCAACATTTATATTAATAAAATGATTATTTGGATTATAAAGAACCTCGTAGAAATTTAATAAGACAAGCGGTATATAAGTAAATATTTGATTGAAATATATAATATACGATAATCCAAATGATACAAATATTAATACTAACACAATAACTACTGATATAGTTGAAAGTAGTGTTATAGATGATAATCCAAATAAGATTACCAAGAACAACAATGATATTACTATTTCATATAAAGTATTTTTTAGTGTGAAAAGAAGATATGGAACTTCTGTAATTACCCCGCTGTTATTAAATACTAAAGGAATATTATAATTATCAAAACCATACATAATTCCACCTAATAAATATGTTGATAAAATTCCTAATAGATAAACTATCAAAAATGTACCAATCATAACAATAAGTTTAGATAATAAAATTTTATATCTTTTATATGGTTTAGTAAGTAGTAATCTGACTGTTCCATTTTTATGTTCACTAGCAACTATTCCTCCACATAATATAGCAGTTATAATAAGACTAACAATAGCCATAAAATATGAATTATTCATAGCTTGTCTAGCACTATATGGTGTCATTAACATTTTATTTTGAAATGTTAATGGTTTAATATTATTATCTAAATAGTACCAATATTCTTTATTTCTATTTACATCTTCATCAATAAGTTTTTTACTAGCGTTATAATATTCTTCATAAGTTAGATATATACTACCAAAATTAGAACTATATTTAAATTCTTCTTCCGTATCTAAGATAGTATACTTGTAATATAAAGTATTTGGTAATTCATTACATATTAAATATCGCCAATCAGTTTGATCTTTGATTTCATTATCTATTATGTAATTATAAATTTTTATTTTTTCCTCTACCATACTTTTGTTTTCAGTTAACTGGTGTAACCTACTAATAGCGTTATAGTTTGGTAACTTAGCGTTTTTTTCTATCAATTTAATATCATTTTCCAAAGTTTTTAGTGATTCTTTCTCATTCTCAACTTCCAATTTTATATAATCATAATAATAACCATTATCAATAATATTTTGCAGTTTTTCTATTTGTTTATCAATTTCTTCAATCGCTTTTTCGGCAGCTTCCTTTGATTCAATACTAAATTCTATCGTCCTAAGTTCTTTCATATTAACACCATCTAAATACATATTTAGAGGAATTTTTGAATTCTTTAGATTAGATATTTTATTATAAACATTATCTTTCCAATCGTTTACTTTTAAATCAAGAGACCACATATATTTATTATTTTCAATAGTCATTTCGTAAGATTTTAATCTATATAAATTATCAACGCTTGGATTATTTTTATATTCTTCTTCAAGTTGTTTTCTTGTACTTTCGGCCTTAGCTAATAATCTATCAGTATCAATTCTTGCATATTCATCAGGTAAATTTCTATTATATAAAAATTCCGAAAATTTAATTATGCCAAAACTTGAAGCTAAAATTATTAACAAAATAACAATTATTTTCTTTATATTTAATAGTTTTTTTAATTCAAAATTAATCAATCTCAATATCTTCATACTATCACCTTAATTGTCCTTTTGAACCATGTAATTTTTCAATAAAGACATCTTCTAACGATTTATTTTCTTGTTTTAAATCACATACATTTACTTTATCAATAAATCTACCATTATCAATTAAAATTACATCATCACAAACTTTTTCCATTTCCTCTAAAATGTGACTACACAAAATAATTGTTGTTGAGGTTTTTTCGTTTATTAATTTTAATAATTCTCTTAACTCTTTAATCCCAAAAGGATCTAATCCATTAGTAGGTTCATCTAAAATAAGAATACTAGGCTTATTCACTAAAGCACAAGCAATCCCAAGTCTTTGTTTCATACCTAGCGAATAAGTTTTTACTTTATCATCAATTCGGTTACCTAGTTTTACTAACTGAATCAAACTATTAATATAATCTTTATCTTTCACTCTATTAAGTTCTGCATATAACTCTAAATTTTTTCTACCACTTAAATTATTATATATATCAGGATTTTCAATAATACAACCTATTTTTGCTAAACACCTTTCCAAATCTTTCTTAACTGAAAGACCATCTATATAAATATTACCAGCAGTAATGTGATAAAGTCCCAACATGGTTTTAATCATTGTACTTTTACCCGCACCATTTGGACCAACAATACCGGTAATTTTTCCTTTTTCTACCGAAAATGAAAGATTATGAAGAATAGTCTTTCTACCTATCTTTTTAGTCAAATCTTCAAATTTGATAATTTCACTCATAAGACACCTCTTACCTACTATTTTATCATTTAAAATATATCATTAACACTACAATAATGTCAATGTTTTTATTAAAGTGAAAGTGTGTTATAATGAAATTGGTGAGAAAGTGAAATCAATAATTACTAATAATGAAAAAGAATATATCATAAATAAATCCAAGTTTATCACAAAATTATATAAAGTAACAACAGAAAAACAAATTGTTGATATACTTGATAATATAAAAAAAGAATATAAAGATTCTACACATATTTGCTATGCATATATAATTGATAATATAAAAAGATTTAATGATGATGGTGAACCAGGGGGTACAGCAGGAATGCCTATTTTAAATGTACTAGAAAATAATGAGTTAAACTATGTATTTGCAGTAGTTATAAGATATTTTGGTGGTATTAAATTAGGCACTGGTGGACTAGTTAGAGCTTATTCAAACTCAGTAAGTGAAACTTTAAAAAACAATATCAAAGATTTAGAACAAAATATTAGAATAGAAATATTATTTGACTATTCTAACTCTAAAAAAATAGACTTCTTATTAAAAGATATTTCAAAAGATAAATACTTTGGTAATAATGTTAGATATGAATTTTATATACCATTTCAAACATATAATACAATGAAAAATGAACTAAATAATTTATGTATTAAAGTAATAGAAAAAGAACAATTGTGGATGTAACAATTGTTCTTTTTTGATAATTCGTGTTACTATCAAAAATGCACTCAAATTACCTACAACAATATAATTAATATTCCCCATTAATTTAATTATATGTTCTAATTTATTAATAGGAAAACCTGTTTTAATATTATCTTTAAACCTCTTAACTTTATAATAGAATATACTATTTAAAATCATACTATCTTTATCAAATACTTCATAAAAACTTCCTGATTTTATAAATATAATATAGTCTTGATATTTACATCTATATTTATAATATACTTCTAACATAAAATCTCCTTAAGTTTTATACTAGGCTTAAGTCAATGTGCCTTTATGACACATCGACTTACCTGTGCCTACACTTTCGTTCGGCACCTTTATATATTTTGCTTTCGCAAAATATTAGATTCTAGATTCTAAGATGTAGTGCGCACAACTAATAGCTTTCGCAATACGACCAACCAGCACCACTGACGTTGCAGTCGCCTCCATCATCGGTCCCATTAACGTAACCACTCGAATCCGTATTCAAATAAACAGAGCCACCGCCGCAGCTGGAGCCGGTCGCACGGAAGACGCAGCTTATTCCCTCTATTTTTGCATCTTTTATTTGTTTTAAATTTAATACATTTCCTGTATAATCTGCTTCATTTTCTGCATATCCATAAAAAGAATTACCATTGTTGTCTCTTCCACCTCTTAAACAATATTCTTTGCCTTTTAATATTGCACATGCATATGATTCTGTTACCTTATTATCTTTATCTAATATATGTTTTAAGTAATAATTTTTTCCTAATGTACTTGCATCTTTTGTAAATTTAGATGTATCATTTGGGTTTATTATATCATCTTTTTTTATTGAGTCTTTTGACCATCTATATACTACTGTTGTTGATGATGCATTTCCTTTCTCTGTTGCTTCATATTTCTTTGTTGTTGGGTCATATGCAACTTCATAAGAACCTACTGTAATCTTTGAATCTGTTGTAACTTGACCATTGCTTATTTTTATAGTTCCTGATGTTGGTTTTGTTCCATTCATTTCTATTTTTATCTTCTTATCATCTGAACAACTTGCACTTTTATCTCTACATAGATTTCCATCACTTGTTA
>OLHA01000855.1_pt1 | contig 17219 bp, 15 predicted proteins | sample 1605961 | NCBI WGS metagenome assembly OLHA01 (sample SAMN03283288) | human gut metagenome | biome: human-associated habitat; material: feces | host: Homo sapiens | place: Peru | collected 2012
CCTTCTAAAATAATTTTATAGTATTCTTTATTATAACTTTTATAAAACTCAAGAACTATCTCTAAAGGATTATTTATATTTTGAGGATAATCCATCTTAGTATAATCCTTTTTAAAATAATCTATTAATTGGTAAATTAAATCTTCTTTTATAAATTTATGAATGTTTGATTCTATTTTTACTCTCTCAATAAATTTTTCAGTAGCAGATTTTTCCATGTTCGCCTCCAACAAATATATTAATAATAAATTTTGTTTTTTGATATATTATATCATATATATTTATACTTTCATAGGTTTATATAATGTTTTTTATTCTTTATTAGGTAATAATGTGCAATATAGATTGATAAATAAAATTACATAAAAGAGATTAATTTTTGTTAATCTCTTAAGTTATAAATATAGAAAAATAGGACTCCATCATTTAGACAGTGCCCTTGCAAAAATGTATTACCATTTTTTTATTACATAAACAATATAACATATTATTTTATTCGTGTCAAACAGTTTTATTATTCTAAGTTTAATAAATTTTTCTCTTAAAACTTGACTTTTTATAGATAACAGTAGAAAAGTCCACTTGTAACCGGACTTTTTTATGAGAAAACCGGACTTTTTTGCTTTTGATAATTGTTTAGTAGCATAAAATCATTTTTAAATTATTAACTTTAATATTTTTAATATATAACCACTTATTTCTATGGAAATAATTACTAATTTTCTTCTACTTCAAACTTAGTTTCGCTACCATTTTCATTAACTAATTTATTAATAGTTTCAGTAGCATTATTAAGCTTAGTTTCACAAAATTCTATTAATTTCATAGCCTCTGTATATTTAGTAATTGATTTGTCTAAATCAAGTTCTCCACTTTCAAGTTCATTAACAATTTTTTCAAGTTCCTTTATAGATTGTTCAAATGTTTTTTCTTTCATTTATTTACTCCTTTAACTGTTACATCTATATTACCATCTCTAATTATAACGTTTAAGTCATCATTAATATTTATATCTTTAGTATTCTTAACTATCTTACCATCTTTATATATTATTGAGTATCCTTTATCAAGTACATTCTTAGGATTTAATAACTCTAGTTTTATTTTTAAAGTATCAAGTCTCTTACTATTATTTTCAATAACTCTTTTAATACTAGAGTTCACGTCTTCACTAAGGCTTTCAAGTTTATCAACCTTACTTTCATATAATACTTTAGGATTATTAAGAATGTAATTACTTTTATATTTATCTACCAATTTATAACTATTATCAAGTTTAATTTTTATATTAGTATTTAATCTATCATATAAAATATCTAACTTTTGTTCTTTAATATCATATAATCTCATTGGATTATTAAGTATATAATTACTTTTATATTTCTTAATAAGTTCATTATAAGAATAAAGTCTATTTAATATAGCATTATTAACTCTTTCTCTCGTAGTTTTTAAATATTTAACTATATCTTCTTTATCACTAGTTGCTAGTATTGCAGCACCAGTAGGAGTTGGAGCTCTAAGGTCTGCTACAAAATCACTTATTGTAAAGTCTATTTCATGCCCTACACCACTTATTATTGGTATTTCTGACTTGTATATTGCTCTTGCAACTATCTCTTCATTAAAAGCCCATAAATCCTCTATAGATCCACCACCACGCCCAAGAATAATTGTATCAAGTGGAAAAGTATTAGCAAGTTCGATCATACGAACTATATTCTTACCAGCATCTTCTCCTTGAACAAGAGTTGGAAACACATATATTTCTACTAAAGGATAACGTTTATTAATAGTAGATATTACATCCCTAACAGCAGCACCAGTAGGTGCAGTTATAACACCAATCTTACGTGGAAGCCTATTTATTTTTTTCTTATGTTCAGGATTAAATAACCCTTCACTAGATAACTTCTTCTTAAGTTCTTCAAATAATTGGTATAAATTTCCAAGACCATCCTGCTGCATATCATCAACATATATTTGATAACTTCCAGTAGCCTCATAAACACTAACTTTACCATGTACTAAAACAGAATCTCCATCCTTAGGAACAAAATTAAGATATCTATTATAATTAAACATAACAGCATTTATTTTACTGCCTTCATCTTTAAGTGAAAAATATAAATGTCCTCTACTATGAAACTTAAGGTTGCTTATCTCTCCCTTAATATATACACTTCGAAGACTTTCATTATTATCAATAGTAAATTTAATAATTCTATTAATATCACTAATAGAAATATATTCTCTATTCATTTACTTCCTCATTATCACGAACTTTATCTAAAACAGCATTTATTAACTTAACAACTTTATCATCACTATACTTTTTAGCAAGTTCAACAGCTTCATTAATAACTACTACTTTAGGAGTATCATAATACATCATTTCATAAGTAGATAACCTAAGTATTGCTCTATCTGTTTTACCAAGTCTATCTAAATCCCAATTATCTAAATATTTACTAATAGTTTCATCTATCTTATCTTGGTTTTCTAAAACACCATTTACAATATCTTTAACATATTTATTATCCATCTCTAAATTTTCATGGAAAACATCTTCTAAATTATATTCAATGTTTTCTTTTTTATAAAAATCTATTTGATATAAGATAACCATAATCTTTTCTCTAGCTTCAGTTCTTGTTAATTTCATAAGTTCCTCCAAAAAATCTACTAAGATTATACCATTATTTCAAATAAAAAGATATTATTTTTAATATCTTTTCTATTTTTTAATAATAATTTTAATTTTATTTATTTTTACCAACTACTAACAATAGTAGATTTTTTATTTTTTACAATACATATTTCTTTCTGGATAATCGCTATTTCTACCATAAGGGCAATCACCAAACGAAATATCATATCTATTTCCATTATAAGTTACAGTTTTAATATTATTAGATCTAAATGAATAACTGCCTATATATTTAACAGAAGAAGGAATAGTAACATCAGACAATGAGTTATAAGCAAATGCATAATTGCCTATTGCGTATATTGATTTAGGAATAACAACAGATGTAAGTCTATCTGAGATACAATTTTTAATTTCTATATCAACTTTATCAATAGTATATTTTTCATCACTACTATAATCTAAAAACCTGATTTTATAATCATCAGCAACATTTGATTTTACATCTCTCAAGCAACTTGCATTAAAAGCAAATGATGAAATTCCAACAACTGTATTACCTTTTATTTTTGAAGGAATAATAACATCAGTGCCACAGCCAGTATCATATCCAGTTATAGAAACTTCTGTAGTTAAAACTTTTGAAGTTACTTTTAATCCAGAAAGCTCATAATTTATATAAGGCAACAACCCAGCTACTACAACCTGCTGTAAAGAATAACCATCTACCATTCCAGTAGAACAAACTTTAATAGCATTTTCTTCAATTGTTCCTCTTGAAACAAAATAGTTTTTGCACTTTGTTGTATCTACTACTTCAACTTTTTCAATCATCAAATATTTTAAATTTAAACCAAAAGATACATAATCATCTTTTGAAATTTCATCAAGAGCGATATCTTGAATTGTATACGCACCATTATCAACATTATATAAACCACCAGCACATAATGTCGTAGCTATATCTTCAGGAGCACCATCAGATATTAAATAATTCTTACATTTAGTAGCATCTTGTATTGTAATTGCCGGTGTTCCAATACCATCCTCACTTCCAGCCATAGCATAAGTAAAGCAAGATTCATCAGTGGCAGGTTCACCACATTCGTAATCATCTAAATTGCCATCTTCTAAATCATCAATAGTTAAATCATCAATAGTTTTTCCTTTTAAGCTTGCAACCCACTTACCATTAGATACTTTCATATCAGTTACTTTTCCATTATTGTTTAAAACAACACAATATTGAAGTTTCTTTCCTGTCATATCAAGTTTAGAACTATCTTCAGAATTAATCACTTTTGTTTTTTTACCACTTATTGCATTTGATAAATATTTCTTTTCAGATTCACTATATACTTTTTTAGCTTCTGTTAAAAATGTCTGTTTTTGCGCTCTATTATACATATTTATTACATTAGGTAGCGCTATTATTACTAGTATTGCCAAAATTGCAATAACAGCTAGTAACTCAACTAATGTAAAACCATTTTTATTCTTCATAACTCACCTACTATAACAAGTATAACATTTTTATAATTTTTATCAAATTAAAAAGTTCATAATATAATATGAACCTCCAATTATTTAACAACAAATTTAAGTTTATTTGGTATTGACGTTACACTGTAATCATTAAATTTATCCGCAGTTGCTTGATCTTTAGCATAACCAACTGTAGCAGCACTATATGCAAACATATTCTTTATGCTTTCAACTTTACTAATATCAAAACTACTTAAATCTAAAGTAGTAGCCTTAGAACCTTGAAACATACTAGCCATAGACGTAACCTTTGAAGTATCAAAATTGCTTACATTTAACTCAGTCGCTGCACTATTTAAAAACATCCAAGTCATGTCAGTTACATTACTAGTATCAAAGTTCTCTAATCCCTTTATAGTCTTAGCCTTAGAGTCCCAAAACATCCAATGCATTTGTGTAACTTTACTTGTATCAAAGCTACTAACATCAATATATTGCGCAGCAGTATCATAAAACATTCCCCACATAGAAGTAACATTGCTCGTATCAAAATTTCTTAAATCTAAAGAATCTAGTTTACTTCCACGAAACATATAGTTCATATTAGTTGCCTTACTTGTATTAAAATTCTCAATTCCTAATATTTTAGTAGCACTACAATTGCAAAACATATAAGCAATTTGTTCAACATTAGATGTATCAAAGCTTCTCAAATCTAAAAATGTTGCCTTACTGTCATGAAACATTTGAATCATATATTTTACTTTACTCGTATTAAAGCTACTTAAATCAATTGATTTTGCATTAGAACGCCAAAACATCCATCCCATATTATCAACATTCGAAGTATCAAAATTTGACAAATCTAACGAGTCAAATAAACTTCCGGCAAACATTTCTCTCATATTTGTAACTTTAGAAGTGTTAAAACTATCTAAATTAATAGTAGTAGCTTTTGTATTTCTAAACATTCCACACATAGTAGTTACATTTGATGTGTCAAATTTACTTACATCAATTGTTTCAGCCATGCTTCCATCAAACATACCCCACATATTATTAACTTTACTAGTGTTAAAGTTTGATAAATCCAATGATAAAACTTTAGAAGCGCTAAACATTCCTTGCATATTAGTAACATTGCTTGTATCAAAATTTGACAAATCTAATGAACTAACATTAACCCCATTAAACATATATGCCATAGTATAAACCTTGCTAGTATTAAAAGTATCAAGCCCAATAATTGTTGTTGCTTCAGCACTATTAAACATATTTCCCATATCAGTAACATTTATAGTATTGAAGCTTGATAAATCTATACTTTCTGCTTTACTACCATTAAACATACTAGACGCAGAGACTATTGGCTTTCCATTTATAGCAGTACAAACTTTACTAGTTACTGGTTCTGTACTTTCTTTATCAGTTAGAGTTACACCCCAACCATCAATATTTTTATTTCTCCATTCAGTACCAACCCATATTTGTTTATATCTATAAGTATATTGTCCTTGAATAAACTCAGCACCCTGTACTAAATCTCCATCATAGGTACACCATGTTGGGCTTGGCGAGTAATCATACACATCACAAGCTTCGCTTTCAACTTTATCAGATGTTAAATCTGTAATATCACTAAAACTACCCCTTATACAAAAATCTTTACTAGATACTCTAAAATCAGTAACATTACCTTCATTATCATACTTTATTCTATATACATATCCAGCTTTATTAATATCTAAATCATTATTTTTAGAAGATATAGAAGTTATTTTTCCTTCTTCATAAGAGCCAGTAGCTATCTTTTTATTTCCTTCTTTAAAAACAGTTCTTGCTTCATTTAAGAAAACTTCTTTACGAGCATTATTAAATATTTTTATTATACCTGGAATTGCAATGATAACTAAAATAGCTAATATTGCTATAACAGCAAGTAACTCAATTAACGTAAAACCTTTTCTACTTCTCATACTATTCACCTATTTTATTATAATATGTACCCCCTCCCCGGTCAAGAAAAAAGATGTTCGTACGTGACTCAACAAAAAAACTTCAAAATTTTGAAGTTTAATTTTCTTTATGAAATTTAGATACTAACTTTCTTAAGAAAGACTTTTCTTCTTTTCTTTCCTTCTTTAAGAAAGATGCTCTTTCACATAATGGACTATTGACAAAGAAATCATTAAGTATATCTATATATTCTTTACCTAATTTTTTAGATTTAATTTCTGCTAAAAAAGTAGAGATTTCTTTAGGAGTTGCAGAACTAAAAGCACCTTCAACTATATCAACTCCTTGAGGTTCATCTATAAATAAAATATTATTTATAGCAGCAACCTTCATTCTTTTACCAGTAGTAACTTCAGTAAATTTTCCATCTACATCTTGTCTAAAAAAGACTTCATTAAGTGGTATTTCATCTCTTCTCTTAAAATCTCTTTTTACATATACTTTAGATCCATCTTTAACTTCACTTTGCCAAAAGTTACACTTATCAAGTTCAAGTTTAAAATATCTTTTCATTCATACACCTCCTATAAAACTTTGTATATTTTAATATATATTAGATAAAAAGTCAAATTTACAAAAAAACTAATTTATTTCTAAATTAGTTTTAATACCCTATTAATTCAAAATTAGTAATATCTTCATTAATAAGTTTTACTATGTCTTTTCTATCTTCAAAAGACTTTTTAATATTATTTATTTTCTCATAAAATATATTTGTTTTATATTTTAATATATCTTTTATATTTTTGATTCCTATTTCATTTAAATAATCCAATATTTCAATTATTTCAAGTTCATTAACATAATAATTATTTATATCATCATCTTCTATATATTCTTCTATTTCTTTAATATCTTCATCATTTAAACCATATTTTTTAAAGTAATCCATCTTTTTTCTCCTCTTCTATATATCCTACATGAGAAGCAACTCTATCATATACATTTTTAGTTAGATACATTCCCTTAGTAACAGCATACATAATTTCATTCTTAGTAATTGGAACTCCTGCATCTTTTAATATTGAACATATTTTAAGAACTTTAAGTCTTGATACAATCACATCATCAATTACATATACATAATCATTATCACGTACTCTAAATTGTCTTTCTAAATCAAATATTTCTTTTTCATGGAAAACAGTTTCATCATAACATTCAGCTTCACTATCATGAACAATACTATCATATGATTCACTATTAGGTATTCTATCTAAAGATACAAAATTATCATCTACAAATTGTTGCATCTTACCTTGACTACTAAATTTAGGAATATTTTCTTTAGTTAACATACCAACTCTAGATTTAGAAAATATTTTTTCATAATATTCTCTTTGACTATACATACTTTTTAAATAATACATAAACATTATGTTATTTTGATCCATTGTTACAATAGCTGATGGATATCTCTTAGTATAATTACTAAAGAAATCTAAAGAAATATTCTTTCCATTTAATAAACCTATTTCAATTAAATTATCTAATCTATCTTCTATATTGCTTCCATATAAAGGTGTTAATGCTTGATTTTTAATACTACCATCATATAAACCATAACGTCTACATATATCATAGTTTTCAACTACTCTATAGTTTGGAGTAGTAAGTAGTTTAACAGCTTTATCTGATTCAACCGCGCTAATATCAAATCCTTTTTCTTTTAAGAATTTTTCATTTAACTCTATATCTTCAAGTGAAATCTTACGAGCAGCATAATAAAGTGAACGAGGATTTTCTTTAGGCCCAGGTTCCCCTTTACGTCTATGAGATTTCTTCTTTACTGGATTATTTACCCATACACCAGGAGTTTGAAAATATAAATCACTTAATTTTTTCTCAGACTCTAATCTTTTATAAGTTTGTGAAACAGTTTCTGCAGTACCAGCAACACATATAGATAGTATAGTAGCTAAAGAAAATTTACGAAGAATTCTATTATCTTTCATAAAACTTAAGATACTATTAATATTTTGAAGTTCGCATCTAGATTCTAATTCTTTTTTATTTCTATTAATAAAATCCATATCTTTTTTACTATTAAATCCATATGACGAGAATAAATTTTTTATATCATCAACACTTATTTTAGATATAGTTTTAGGTGTATTACTAAGTCTATCAGCATTATATTTAGTAAATTTAATAATTCCTTGTTTTTTAACTTCATTAGATATACTATCATCTTCTATAATACTATAGAATGCTTGAAAATCATTTTCATTAAGTATTTCTTCATTAAGTGGATCACTTACTTTTTCACTTAAACTTTCAAGCCCAAAAGTAAATTCGTTATATATATTTATTTTATTTTTATTCTCTTTAGATTCTGCATCTTTAACATTAATACTTTCATTCAAACTTTTTATCATTTGAATTAAGTTGCCTAAATAACCCTCTATAAATGCCTTTTGAGATTCAGTAAGAGCAGTATCTATTCCAGCATTTATTGCTTCATATACAATATTTATAATTCTAAAAGTTTCTTTAACTTCTTTTTTATCATAAGCAAACGAACCATACTTTACAAGATTATCAGTCATTTTATCAACATCCAACTTACCAATATTAGACCAATCTTCTGACATAGTATGTATAAATTCTTCACTTTCAAGTAAAACCATAGTTAATTTTTCAGTTTCTTCGTCTAACTTTAGTGAATTATTACGTAATCTTTCTATTTCAGCATATAAACTTTTAAGTTTTAAATTTATTATTTCTTCTAAAGTCATATTACACCTACCATTCTACCAAAGTATTATATATTCTAAGATATATAAGTAAGTTATCATTCTTTTTATCAAATAATTTTATTAGTGTTTCAGTATTACAACCAACTTCAAAAGATAATAAATCTAAATCAACATTCTTTTTATAAATTAATTTTAAACAATCATTTCTAATACTATAGAAAAAATCATCACTATTTTCTATTTTCATAATGTTACTTTATCTCCTTCCATTGGTATATTTAATTTTTCTTCTATACTTTTTCTTATTCCTTCTTGTTCATCATATAACTCTTCTGGTTTTGAAGTGGCAAGTTCTATGTAATCATTAATAGCTTCCTGATTTCTAGTAGCTATTCCTATAGCTCTATCATGTGCTTCTCCTATATGTGAAACATCTATAACTAGATTAAATCTATCTGAAAGAGTTACATATGAACAAGCCGTTTTAGAAACATTATTCATAATAACACTAAAATTAGATCCAGGACCTAATCTATATTCTTTTCTTTTAAGTCCTCTTCTACATTTATCAAATAAAGTTTCTACTTCAGTACTCTTAAATCCAGTAAAATCAAGTAAACACTTTCCTCTTCCATCAGCTAAGAATAATAATTTTTTATCTTCATCAGTTTTAGTTTCTTCTTCTTTTTTCTTTTCTTCTTCTTTCATCTTAACAAGACTACTAAACTGCATAATATAATTTTCTTCATCTGTTATACACAATTCTAAATATTGGGAATCACTAACAGATAATTTACCATCAACAGCTTTTTCTATTAAACCACTAATTTCTTTTGAATAATTTATTATTTCTAAATATAAAGACATAACTATTTCATTAGAATAATTTATAGCTTCTTCCGGTGATAACTCTCCAAAATCAAAAAGTCTAAATATTGAACTAGCGTAAGCAAGTTGCTTATCATTCTTATTTTTAATTAAATAACTATATGTTTTCTTAATATCATCAATAACAGGCATACTAATCATGAATCTATCATTTAATTTACTAATATCAACCATCTCTTCTTGAGGAGTTGTTTCATTAACTTTTATAGTCATCTCTTCTTCAATAGATTTTTCTTTTTCTTCTTTTAAACTTTCATCTATTTTTTTAACTGGAATTCTATCAAATGCATTTTTAGATAATACATCTAACTTTTCTTCTTCAGTTAAAGTACTTTTATCAAGAACACTTACTAAGAAATCTATATCTAAGTTAACACCATTTAAAAGACTAGTATATTGTTCTAATTCTTCTCTTATTGCTGAAACATTAAATGAACTAGATACTTTAGTATCAAAGTTTTTAACTTCATCAGATTCTAAAATTGATCTAATTGTTGATGTTACTTGAGGAGCTTCACTAGCATTTCTCATAACAAAAAAATCTATTAGTTTAAATTGAGAATCAAATAAAGGGTTTAATGATATTAAAGACTCTCTTTCTTTTAATATCATATCTAAACTAGGATTATCTCTAAGTTCACTAATAACTTCACTATAATTAGCTTTCTTTTCATAGTCTTCAAGTTGACTTTTTAACTCTTTAATATGTTTTTTTAAATACGCAGTAAACTTATCATAAGATGGTTTAACCTTTTCATTAGAATACATATCTTAAGTTCACCTACTCTCTATTATCAAACTAATTATAACAAAAAAACTTACTAAATACTAGTAAGTTCATTTTCTTTTTCTTTAAATTTTTCATCAACTATTTTATTGAATTTTTCAATCATTTCTTGAACTATATCAAGACACATATCTCTTTCATCTTCTCTTAGTTCTTCATCTTTTTTAATTTTGTTGTTTTCATCTTGTCTTATATTTCTAAGAGCAACTTTAGCTTCTTCTGCCATTGTTGATGCTTGTTTAACATAGTTACGTCTAGTTTCACCAGTTAACTCAGGTACTGTAAGCATAATTACTTCTCCATTATTAGTTGGAGCTATACCTAAATTAGCTTCATATATAGCTTTCTCTATATTTTTTAAAGATGATTTATCAAATGGTTTAATAGAAAGAACACGAGCTTCTGGAATAGAAATAGTAGCTAATGATTGAATTGGAGTTGGTGTGCCATAATAATCAACCATAATTTCATGTAAAATATTTGGATTAGCTCTTCCAGCTCTAATAGTAGTAAATCTACTCTCTAAGTTCTCAATAACCTTATTCATCTTATTTTTAATTTCATTTTCGTCTATCATTTTTCCTCCATCGATAAATTAATTATATAATATTTATGAGTTATAAATCAATATAAACTTAATTACTAATTTTTAAATAAATATCTATAATAATCATTCTCTAACATTAATCTTGATATTCTATATTTCATATATATATTATTTTTAATATCTTTTATTTCATCTAAAGACATATCTCCTTCTATATATTCATTCATATTAGAATATTTATAATCCTTAGTAACTATATTTCTATTGCCAAACACAATCATACCATCATTATTAGATAAAATATCTCTACCCATCATTAATCTAGAATCATACTCTACTCCAAATAAATTAAGTAATGTTGGTAAAATATCTATATTAGAACAATAGTTATCATTACTTTTATATTTGTTTATGTCTTTATTATATATTGTTAAAACAGATCTATACTTTTCAAACTCATTATCTCTTTTAAAAGTAGATATTTCATTCATTTCATCTATTGTTAAACCATATGGTACATGATCAGGAATTAACACTATAACAGTATCATCTAACTTCTTAGCTTTTTCTAACTTTTCAAATAATAAACCTATCATCTTATCAAGTTCTATTTGAGTTGATAAATAATATTTAACTGTATCACTATAATTATATTTACTTAACTTATCATAATTTTTAACTGACATTTTATTACTACTGTTATAAGGAGCATGTCCTGAAATAGTTAGATAATATGTCATAAATTTTTCTTCGCGAGTAAACTCATCAATACTAGCATTAACCATATCATAGTCACTTCTAGTATCTTTCATGTTAAGGCCATTTCCTATTCCTTTATAAACGCTAAATCCCATATTAGGATAATATTTATCTCTATCATAATAATTATATAAGTAATCATGATATGAATATGTTTTATATCCACGATTAGAAAAAACATTTCCTAAAGAATATGGATAATAACTCTTATTACAATTTTCTAAACTATGCACTATATCAGATGGAAAAAGAGATATATCACTCATATATTGTCCATCCGCAGTAGAAACAGGAAATAAAGGATTATAAAAATTATCAAAAGTAAATCCTTCACTATAAAGTTTATATAAGTTTGGTGTAATATCTTTATTAATCGCAATACTATTAAATGACTCGGCTAATATAAATATAACATTTTTATCTTTTAATAATCCAGTATATACATTTTTCTTAGTTGGCTCATTATTACTAATATAACTATTTATTTCTTTTATTTCTTCGTTATTTGTATCTTTAAACTCAATATTAGTAACATTATATTCATCACTACTATATTTTTTATCATTAATAGTTACTGAAAAACTTTTATCTTTAAATCCAAATACATATCTTTGAGTATCTAATCTAATAGAAGTTAATACTCCAAAAGAACTTAAATTCTTAATAGGAAAATTAACATTAGTATATAATTTTCTATATGAATATATATCACTATTATTATCGAAAAGCATAAAAAGAATTGGTATTAAATATAAAGGAAAAACAAGAATTAAATACTTATAACTAAATTTATTTTTTTCTTTATTTTTATTTATTAAATAACTTATTAAAATAAAAGGTATTATAAGCAAAACTATATCAAAAACATTATTCTTAATCATTTCAAATATATTATTAGAAAAATAAACAACTTTTATAGATTTAAATAATACATCCATTCTAATAAAAGATAAATAATTTATATAATATAAATAATTGGATATAAAAATAATGAAAAGACATGTATTTAAAAAATATAAAACAGCTTTTTTATTATTTAAAAATAAATATATAAAATACATAACAAATGAATATAATAAACTAAATAATATATGATAAATACTAATATTTTTATATGTCAAAAAAGAGAAAATAATTTCTTCTGTTAAAACAAATAAAAAGATATATAAGTATAATTTATATTTTTTAAAATTCTTCATATATTATATTTTATCACAAGCTATAAAAAAAGAATAGATTTTCTATTCTTTTATTCAGTAGCATAATCTTTACTACTATCTTTTGTTGGTTTAAATCCTGCTTCTATAAGTTCATCCATAGTAACATGTCCACCATTTAAAGCTTCTTTTATAGTATATTTTGTACCATTAACAGTTATTATTACTCTAGAACTCATATGGCAAGTAAAGTAATAGTTTTGATAGTAATATTCAATACCTGATGGGCAAGATAAATTTTGATCAATATATGTAATTGTTATCTTTTTCTTAGTTGGAGTATCAGGTTCTGTTGGTTCTGTTGGATCAACCGGTTCCACTGGCTCAATTGGATCTGGCTCAATTGGATCTGGTTTTTTTGGGTTACTAGGTTCAGGATCAGTCGTATCAGTAGGCTTTGGATTATTTACAAAACAACTAGAATACTTAGTAACATAATAACTCTTATCAGTTACATATTCAAAATCATTACCATCATACCCGCAAAATAAATATGCTTTAGATTCATCATAATCATCTCCACTATAAACGATTACCCCATCACATGCTGTACTCTTATATAAAACCTTTTTAATATATTTAATCTTACTATCTTGTAAGTCACTAAGACAAACATAATTTTGTTCAGTTAAAGTTTCAGGACAACCAACATCATCAACACTATCTATACAATAATCAGATATAAATATATTAGAAGCATTTTTAACTTCACTTTCTTGTACTGACATTTCCTTTCTAACACCATTATTATATAATCTAATAGCTGCTGGTACAGCTATTAAAGTCAAAATAGATATTAATGCTAGTACAACCAATAATTCTACTAATGTAAATCCACTTTTATTTTTCAAATATTTCACCTCTATTATTATTTTACCAAATAATTATACAATTTAAAACATAGATTTACAAGTTTATACTTTATTATTTACACTTCTAATTAACTCCATTTTAGCATCTATCATTTTATCCATCTTTTCACTTACATCATCTTTAGCTTCAGGATTAACATATCTAATACCTCTTGAAATATAAAATGTAGATTCATATTTTTTATTAAAGTTTGTTTCTATCTCACTATCTTTAATGCCAATGCTTTCTATCAATGAAAGAAAATTTTCATCAAATATATAATCACCTCTAAGAGAACCAGAGTCTATTAATTCACCCAAATAATTTAAATTTGCTCTATCCTTTCTTAATTCTCTTAAGTTTTTAGTAGCAAGAGCATCTAAAGTCAACAAAACATCTCTTTGCATTCTTAAATTAGAACTAAACGCAGAAGAAAATCTAAGTCTTGCAAGATCTCTTTTTGCATTATACATAGTTTTTAAGGCACTTCTATTTTTGCCTTTAGCACTTTCTAAAATTATACTTGAAACACCAAAATCCATATTATTTTCTCTCCAAACCCAACGACTTTTTTAATTTCATAATATCTCTATTTGAACTTTCTATATCATCTTTTACTTCTTTATTAGATATGTATGTAATACCTGAACTAGAACATTCTGCCATTGTATGTTCATGATTATAATACTCAACCATAGAAATTCTTTTGTCATTTAACAATTTTAAAAGCAAATTAATTCTAGAATTACATTGTAAAGTACCTGCACGAGATAATCTTATTATTGCTTTTTTAACTTCATTAAGAGTTTTTTTATCTTTCTTTAATTCTTCAATATCTCTTTTTAGTATTTCTACTAATCTTTTATATTCTTCTACATCTCTTAATCCATCACTTGAAAGTGGTAAAATCGAATTTATTTTTCCTAAAAGAGTTAACACTATTCTATTAGCGTACATATCTCTTAATGTTGCTTTTCTATATTTTTCAATTTTTTCAGCCTCATCAAGAATATTAAACATTACAGAAGTTTTAACATCAACAAGATCATTAGCATCACTAATAGCTCCCTCAATAGTAACACTTTCATCAGACATATAACTTTTAATAGTTTGTTCTATAATTACATCATTAACACTATCTAACATAATTATTCCTCACATTTCTTTTTAATTTTATCTAAAATAACTAAAGCCTCAATTGGAGTAACCTCTAAAGGATTTATTGTCTTAATATAATCTCTTAATTCATCACTTTTAGTATCTAAATCGAGTTGAAACTGAGTTATTTTTTTACGAGGCTTCAAATCATTATTTTCATATTCTTCTAATAATTCATTTGCTTTATCTATAACAGTTATTGGCAAGTTAGCAAGCTTTGCTACATTTATACCATAACTTTTATCTACAGGACCATCCATAACTTTATGAAGGAATGTAATATCTCCATCTGTTTCATCAATTGATACATGCACATTACGTATACCAGGAAGTTTATTTTCCATATCAGTAAGTTCATGATAATGTGTTGAAAATAATGTCTTACATTTAACTTTAGTAGCAATATAATCTATTATAGCTCCAGCTAAACTCATACCATCATACGTACTAGTACCACGACCTAACTCATCAAATAATATTAAGCTCTTTGATGTGGCATTTAATAAAGCATAAGCGCTCTCTTTCATTTCAACCATGAAAGTACTTTCTCCACCTACTAAATCATCACTTGCTCCTATACGAGTAAATATCTTATCAAATATAGGTAAATTACACTTAGTAGCTGGAACATATGAACCTATTTGATTAAGTATAGCTATAATACCAAACTCTCTCATATAAGTACTTTTACCACTCATATTAGGCCCAGTTATTATAAGTATATTAGTATTACTATCAAGAATAACATCATTATCAATATATTCTCCATCTATAACACTTTCAACAACCGGATGACGTCCACCAATAATTTCTACAATTCCTTCATCATTAATAGTTGGTTTTACAAAATTAGATTCTTCAGCTACTGTCGCAAAAGACTGCATAACATCATAATAAGCTATATAATTAGATACTTTTTGAAGACTGCTAATATACTTCTTAACTTCTTCTTTTATACTAGAAAACACATCATATTCTAAACTATTAAGTCTCTCTTCAGCATTAAGAATCAAATTCTCTTTTTCTTTTAATAATGGTGTTATATAACGTTCACAATTAGATATAGTTTGTTTTCTATCATATTGAAATTCAGGTTTAACCTGACTAACTTGTCCCTTAGGTACTTCAATATAATAACCAAATACTTTATTAAATCCAATTTTAAGACCCTTAATACCAGTTCTTTCTTTCTCTTCCATTTCAAACTTAGATATAAAGTCTTTACCACCACTCTTAATACTACGTAACTCATCTATCTCACTATTAAATCCATCTTTAATAATATTTCCTTCTTTAATAGTAAGTGGTACATCTTCCTTTATAGAACTTTCAAGTAAATTATATAAGTCATCAAAAGTTTCTAATTCCTTTTCTCCTAAAGATTTAAGAATATTATTTATATCAGGTATTACTTTAATACTAGTTTTTAATTGTAATAAATCACGAGCATTTAAGTTAGAACATACTACTTTACCAGTAAGTCTTTCTAAATCATATATTTCATATAAGAATGATTTAAGTTCACTCTTAAGTAAGAATTCATTTATTAGTTTTTCAGTAAGATTTTGTCTTCTTAAAATTTCATCTTTATTAATGCTAGGACTTATTAAATAACTCTTTAAAAGTCTACTACCCATCGCAGTCTTAGTTTTATCCATAAATCCAAGTAAACTATTTTGTCTATCTTTATTTCTTATAGTTTCAACTAATTCTAAGTTCTTAATACACTCTTTATCTAGTTCTAAGAATAATCCACTATCTATTACTTCTACTTCTTGTATATGACTTAAATCTTGTTTCAATGAGTTTGTTAAGTAATTTAAAAGTAATGATGTATTATTAATTAATTTAGAATCACTTACTCTTCCGAATATATCTTTTTTGTATAAACTTTCATCATTATAATAAGATATAAATATATTATAATTTGTTTTAAGTTTATGTATTAAATCAACATCAAAGTTATCATGAACAACTATTTCTTTAATATTTAAGTTTACTATATGACTTATTATCTTATCTTGATTCTTTTCTATAAATGTTGTATATACTTTACCACTAAGTAAATCAGCATAACTAAGTGCATATATATAATTATAATCTGTTACACTAGCTATATAGTTAAAATCTTTTTCATTTACTATTTCAGTACTAGTTAAAG
>OLHA01000856.1_pt1 | contig 17188 bp, 19 predicted proteins | sample 1605961 | NCBI WGS metagenome assembly OLHA01 (sample SAMN03283288) | human gut metagenome | biome: human-associated habitat; material: feces | host: Homo sapiens | place: Peru | collected 2012
TAAAATAAATATTATAGTTATAAAAGCGAAAATAGTCGAAACCGCTACAAAAACATATTGATTAAAATATATTCCCGTAATTATTAATAATGCCGCACCTAATCCCGCTCCTGAAGATATTCCCAAATTATAAGCGGATGCGAGAGGATTTCTTAATATTGATTGCACAACGACTCCCGTTAATGACAATGAAGCTCCGACAAAAAAAGCTAAAATTGAACGAGGCAATCTTATATTAAAAATAATATCCGCGTTAATTTTATTTTCAATTAAATTTGGATAAAATATTTTATAAAAGAATATCGATATTATTTCTTTTGGAGATATAAAAATACTTCCAATACATATAGACAATATAATTGAAGCAAAAACAAATATAAGAATTATTATAATTTTTTTTATCATATTATTATTTTATTACGCGTATATTATTTATCAATATCTTTAAACTCTTTCGGATAAGTCAATTTTGCCATTGAAAATAAAGCTTGTATAACATTATGATTTGGCAACAAACTTGATTTTATAAAATATACTTCTTTATTTTTAATAGCTTTTATATTCTGCCAAGATTTACGATTAAGAATTTCATTTATTGGATTATCTATATAATCTACGCTTGTAAAAATAATATCGGGATTTGCAGATAAAACGCTTTCTTCTGAAACCGCTATCCAAGAATTTTTATCTTCAAAAATATTTTTAGCTCCAATAATATTTATCATATCGTCCAAATAAACATTGCATCCGAAAGTATATAAATTCGGCATAGCTCCTATTTCAAAATAAACCGATTTTTTATTAGTTATTTTATCGCCAATAGATTTTATTTTTTCAATATTTATTTGCATTTTAGATATAACTTTTTTAGAAGCGTCTTTTAATTTTAAAACTTCTCCTAAAAAATAAATATCTTCTTCTATTGCGATTAAAGTATCGCTATTTGGAATAACGGCAACCGACAAACCAAGATTTTTTATAGCGTCTACGGAATTTTTAGCGGAAAAAACGCTAAATGTATTTACAAATATAATATCGGGTTTAAGAGATATAATTTTTTCAACATCGGGATTCATCATATCGAAAATTTGCATATTTGAAGTAGATATATTATTTTTTTCTAAAATTTCTTTTGAATAAGAATCTACCGAAATTATTTTATCTTCTTCTTCAATTTCAATTAAAATTTCCGTAATCGAAGGCGAAAGGCAAATTATTTTTTCAATTTTTTTTGGAATAATTATATCGTTTCCCGCTCTATCTTTTATTTTAGAAATTGAATTATTTTTATTATTATAATTACAAGAAATTATTATTAAAAAAATAATTAAAAATATTTTAAAATTTTTCATTGTTATATCCTTATAAAAAATTAAAAATTATAACCTAATTCTATCTCCCAAGTAAAAGGTTTTGCAACCGAATAAGTCGATAAAATAGGAGTTTTATTAAAAATATTCTTAAAATGCGTAGAGATTATCAAATGTTTAAACCATATCGAATAAAAAGAAATATTTAAATCATGAAAATCCTCGCCAATTTTAATTTCAGTTATATATCTTTTAGTAGAATAAATATAATAAATATTTAACGATAAAGAAGTTAAAATATTATTTTCAGAAATAAAATCATAACCTAATAAAACCGAAATTACATCTTCGGGCATTCCTATTTTTGGAAGTTTATTCTCGCCCATATATGCAAGTTGATAAGAATAACCGACTTTAGCCTTTATTTTATTATAAGTTAAAAATGGAATCTCATAACCTATATTTGCATTAACTATATGCGATTTTGCAATATCTACATTTTCAGGTTTTAATCCATACCAAATTATTTTATTACTGTAAACTGTGTAAGAATAAGAGCCTTCAATTTTTAAGTTGGTTATCGGTTCTAATGTTAATTTTGTAAGTATTTGATTATAATCTTCGGCTTTCAAATTAATATTTCCATTATCGCCATAATATAAATCGTTAAATGTCGGAGCGGTATAATCATGCGAATAAGAAAAATATAAACTATAGCCCTTGTAAAAATTCAAATTAAAAGCGCCGCTATAAGCTAAATAATTTCTATTTTTATAACCGTTTAAGTAATCAAGTTGATATTCATATTTAATAAACGGAAGCAAAGTAAAAATTGGAGTATCTTCATCCCAATAACCAAAAGAAATTTGAGGCTCGTATTTTATAGAAATAGAATGCCTTTTAGGACTTGTCGGATAATTTGTCAAAATAGCGTTTTTCTCTTCGGTTAAAATATCAAATCTATATTCGGGGGTTATTTTATTAAACATTGTTATTAAATTAGGCAAAAATTCATCCATTCTATTTAATGAAAAATTAAGCGAAACTGCATGCGATTTATAATCGGATTCAAATTTACCATTAGAATAAAAAGGTCTATCTACAAAAGAATCGTATAAATAAGACAAATTTATATCGTAATTAAGAATATCGGAAAAACCATTATATGATAACGAAGATACTAAAGTAGTAAAATTAAACCAAGAATCCGTTGCGGTTATGGGCGGAATTTCATGTTGAGCTGCGGAACTATTAAAAGAAATATTAACGAAAGCTCTTATATAATCTTTATTAGGAAGCAAATATTTATAATCTGCAGAAGAGTTTATAATAAGTTGACGATTATCATGCAAATAACCTTTTATTCTATCTCCCGATTGATTAATAAAATCATAATAATAATTTGCATCCGAATAATAAGAATCGGCGGTAAAAGTAAAGACATGTTTATTATCAAAATTCCTTGAAAATAAAATTGAAGGACGAACTGTATTATAAGAACCGTAAGAAAGAGAAATTAAAAGTATATCATTTAAAGGCGTTTTTGTCGTTATATAAATAGAATTGCCTATAATTTCTATACTTTCAATTAAATTCGCGGGTATTCTTCTTAAATCGACTCCTGCATCCGCATTGCCTTTTGCCGTATTCATTAAAACGCCGTTAATATATATTTTTATGTTATCGGCATTAGCTCCCGCAGGGTCAACGGTTTCATTTCCCATATAATTGCCTTTATTTACAAAACCAGGTTGATTTGCTAAAACTTCCCCTGCATTTTTAAATCCCATTCTGTCTATATCTTCCGAAGTTATAATATTGTTATTAACTTTAATAGGTTCTTTAGATTTGCCTTCATTAGTAATATTAGTCAAAGAGGAATTTGTAATTTCAACTCTCGAAGTTACCCAAATACCGCCAATTAATTCTTTAATTAAATAAGATTGAGAATATAAATTAATATTAAATATAAATAATAATATTAGAATTAAATATTTCATAATAAGCTTTTAATAATCTTTTAATTTTCCTAAACCTTGCGGGAAAAAACTATCATAAGGATGCCATTCCGTAGAGTAATCTGGCAAAGGTTGAGGCTCTCTTCCTCCTCCATAATATCCTTTTTCTGTTCCATCGGATGTAATATAAATTAACATAAATTGCGCTCCTCCCGTTGCAAAAACCATTTTATGATTATAATACATTCCCATTAAATATGTTTCTCCATCTGTGGCTTCCTTAATAGCAGCTCCTACCAAAGTAGCTCTTTGAGTAGTTTTTGAATAACTATCTTCCCAATAATCGCCGTTCTTTTCAAAACGCCAATTATTACCCGTAGACAATTTTTTACCGCCAATATAATTTTTCCATGCATTAGTCGTATCGGAAGGTTTAATATTTGTAACTATAGAACCCATTCTAACTTTATAAGTTTCATTTGCCTCCGTAATAATTACTTTACCTTTTTCATTATCATTCTTTGGCGGATTCATAGGATTTCCGCATGATATAATTAATACTGCAATTAATAATAAAATTAAATTTTTAGTTTTCATTATAAATACTCCTTTAAATATTAACTTTTAAATATCCAAATAAAAAATCATATTTAACCCAATCGGTATTTTTATCGGGTAAAATATTTATATCTTCTCCGCCTCCATACCAAGCATGCTCTTCGCCTTTATCGTTTATAATAATTAAGCGATATCTTATTTGCATTCCAATGCCTGTTTTATTATCCCAATATACGGCGGATAAATAAGCTTTATTTTCAAATTTATAAACATAGCATTTTTTTAATACCGACCTAGGATTTCTGCCCGCTTCCCATATATCTTCATAATAATTTCCGTTTACATCAAAGCGTCCGATTATATAAGTTGAAGTTAAAGACGAAGAAGAATAAACCTCTTTATTTGAAGTAATTTCTTTCCATAAATCTGTAAGTTTATTATTATCATTTACATCAACATGAGAACTTTTTAAACCGCAATTAACGAGCCTAATTCCTTCGGTTATAATTTCTAATTTATTATCTTTTTTATTATCATAATTTGAAATTGGATTACCGCAAGATATTAAAGAAATTAATATTATAATAAACGATAATGATTTTTTCATTTTTTACAAACCTAAATTAATAAATCAAATATTTTATTTAACCTTTTTACAACTTGAATAAGTGTCATAATAACCGTTATTTATAGTAAATTCTGTTATAGCTTCTACTAAAGAATCTGTTGCTATTTTTCCGTCTTTTTTATAAGCTCCAGAAATCGATATACTAGTATCTGTTAAATCTTTAAATGAAACGGCGTAATATTTTCCAACCACACTCGGACTATAAGTATTTTCGGTATATTTTCCGTAAATAATTCCAGATGCATCTGAACTCCAAATTATGCTTTTTACCTTCATTTTATAAGAACCGCTTGAAGTAAATGTTATTCCATCGTATATATAAGTTTCGGTATATTTTGGTTGTTTGTTTTCCCAAGTTCCTAAAAGTCGACTATTATCATTATAAGGATTTTTATTACAGGATATTATAGCTATAAATAAAAATACTAATAATAGCGAATATGTATGAATTTTGCCAAATTTTTTTGTTTCCATTTTTAACTCCTTAATTTAAGATAAAGGAGCGGCTCTAATCAAGCGCGCTCGACTCGATTATTATTTAAGGTATTCCGACTTTGCCGATTTATAAATAATCGAACTTTACGGTTGCGTGCCAGCGTGGGATTTTCACCCTCATTCCCCTTTTTAATCTTTTATATTATAATATACTGTTAATAGAATTGCAATAGTTAAAAAATAATTTTTTTATAATTATATTAAATTATATAGAACTCAAATTTCTTAAAGCCAAACTTATTAAATCTTCAACGCTCATATTTTCTTTATTTTCTATTTTCGATAAAGATTTAATAGCTTCATTATTTGAAAAACCTAAAGAAATTAAAGCCTTTATAACATCGCTTTCATTATCGTTAGGTTTAGAAGAAGAAATATCGATATTAATATTAATTTTATCTATTTTATCTCTAATTTCAAATAACAATTTTTCCGCTTTTTTTAATCCCATTCCTGGAACTTTTTTAAGCATTGAAATATCTTTATTAAATAAAATATGCATTATCTCGTTTATAGAATAAGTTGAAAGAATTTCCATAGCAAGTTTAGCGCCGACTCCCGAAGTTGAAGTTAAAGTTGAGAACATTGTTTTTTCTTCACGCGTTGCAAATCCGTAAAGAGTCATAGAATCTTCTTTATGTATAAGTTGAGTATATAATCTTATATTGTCATTATTTTGAGCATTCAATTTTTTTGAAACATTGACTTCATACCCTACTCCATTGCATAAAACGGCTATAAGATTTTCCGAGATTATTTGAACTTTACCTTCTATAAAAGCGAACATTTATTATATTGAAGCCTCGTATTCCAATTCTTTAATCGTTTCTATCATTTTATCCGCGTTTACTTTTAACTCGTCATATTCCACTTCGGCTAATTCTTTTTCTAAACTTACATTAACTTTATTTATTCCGTCAATTTCGCTTAAACTTTCCATAACCGCATTTACGCAATTTTGACAACCCATGCCTTTTATTTTTATTATTATATTTTTCATTTTATTTTTCCTTGTTGTAATTTTCTAACAAAATAAAATTATATATTATATTTTAAATTAGACAATATTTTTATTTTTGCTTTATATTTAAGTTATTGCAAATTCTATTAAAGTATTAAAAATATTTTATAGTTTAATAATATTATTAACTTTAATAATTTCTTTTAGTATGATTAAAATTAAATCTAATATTATAAAAATTCTTAAAATAAAAATATTAGATAATTTAAATAATTTTTAAAATAGTTTTTATCTATCTTCTTTAAAAAAATGCTCTTCAACTTTTATGCATAATTCATGATAAATCGCTTCATGATATTCTTGAGCTATATGAGTTTCTTTTGCAGGCGCTTTTATTTGAATATCCGCTATTTCCGATAATTTGCCTCCGTTTTCATTTGTGAAAGATATAATTTTTATTCCCATAGCTTTTGCAAGTTTAACTGCATATAAAATATTTTTAGCGTTTCCCGAAGTGCTTATTGCAATGAAAATATCGCCTTTATCTCCAAAACCTAATAATTGTTGAGCAAAAACCAAATAAGGCTCTCTGTCGTTTAAGTATGCGCTTGAAAGTCCAATATGCGAAGTTAAGGCAACCGCTTTTAATGGCGCTTCCAAATTATCGGCTATATATTCTCCGTCTTCAATTTTCAATAATTCTTTTCTTAAATCTTCTTTAATCGGACGCTTTTTCAAAAAACTTTTTAATAATTCGCCCGCTATATGTTCGCTATCGCAAGCGCTTCCGCCGTTTCCCGCTATTAAAACTTTTCCGCCTTTCTCATAACATTTTATAATCTCTTCTATTGCAAGTTCTATATTTTTTTTAATCGGTTCTAATTTTGGCAATCTTTTTATTAAATTTTCTATCATAAATTAAATATCCTTAAATAAAATTTTCTTAAATTATTATAACAAAAAATAAATATAATGACAAATAAGAATTTAATTATTTATTACAAAATCGTAAACTTCGCAAAAAGAATTTATATAATAATCGTTTTTCAAGCTCAAAAGAATATTTTTATCGGTTATTCCATATAATGCAAGTAAAACTTTTAATTTAGAATTTTTAGCAAAATCATAATCGGGAATTCCATCTCCAACCATAATAGTTTTATCTTCAATTAAATTATAATCTTTTTTCAAATTATTCCAAATATTAATGTCGGGCTTTCTATAAGGATAAACTCCATCTCCGATAATCGCATTAAAATAATTAAATATATTTAGTTTTTTTGCCGTATTAATCGCGATATTATTCGGCTTATTCGTTATAATAAACATATCAATATTTAATTCAAAAAGTTTTTTTAGAGTATTTTCCACTCCTTCGTATAAATTAGTTTCGTCAATGCAATGTTCAAAATAATATTCCATATAAAAATTATACATTTTCTTTTCAACGATTTCTAAATATTTTTTATCGTATTTGTCAGAAAAGAAATTTAAAGTTCTTTTTATAAGCGCTTTCGCTCCGTTTCCTACATATTTGCGGACATTATCTATAGGAATTTCAGGAAAATTAATATATTCCAAAGATTTATTAATCGATTTATAAATATCGGGAATAGAATCAATTAAAGTGCCGTCCAAATCGAAAATAATATTTTTTATTTTTTGCATAATATTAAACGCTATAAAAATGTTTCGGGCTGTTTCTCAATTCTTTCAATTCTCTTTTTAATCTTCTCTTTTGATAGGATTCCAATCTGTCGATAAAAGTTATTCCGTTAGTATGGTCGATTTCATGCTGCAAAACTTTTGCCACATAATCGTTAGCTTCAAGTATTTTCTCTTCTCCTTTTGTATCGATATATTTAACTTTAATGTTTTTATATCTTGCAACTTCGTCTCTTATTTCGGGAAAAGATAAACAACCTTCTTCAAGAATTTCTTTATCGTTAGAATGCCAAATTATTTCGGGATTAATTAAAGCCAATTTGAAATCGGGTTTTTTAGATTTTTTATCGTCTTCTTCATTATCGAAATCGGGAACGGATATAACGATTAACTTTTTTAATATTCCAATTTGAACCGCCGCAAGCCCGACTCCGTTTGCCTTATACATAGTTTCAAACATATCTTCGATTAAATCTAAAATTTCATCGTCAACTTTTTCTATATATAAAGATTTTTGCTGTAATCTTTCATCTCCGTATATAATTAAATCTCTAATCATTATTTTTTCCTAATAAAATTAATGTAAATATAATATTAAATTTTTTATTTATAGTCAAGTCTATTAATTAGTTATATTTAGTAAAAGAAGTTAATTAAAAAATAAAAAAGCCCGCTCAAGTTAATGAGCAGGCTAATTATTTTCTAACTTGTTTATTTGTTTGTAGCTTGTAATGAATATCTTATAGGCAAGTAATAATTATTAAATTTAACATCAATATAGCCGTCTTCATAGAATACTACATCCGCATATTGACAAGCTCCGCCATTTCTTAGTTTTCCTGATTCTATAAGTAATTTATAATTAGCTCCTTTACAAGAAGGACCGGCTCCTTGATAGAATTTAAAACCGTCTTCAAATTCAATATAAGCTTGTTTATTATCTCTTCCTACTCTAGCCGTAAACACAAGAGTTCCGCTTACGCCTCGATATTCTCCGCTTTCATAATAATAACCTAAAAACTGTTTTAAGTCTCCGTTAGGGTCAATTTTTACTTTTGGTCCTTCAGGTTGAATTGGCTCTTCAGGTTGAATTGGCTCTTCAGGAGGCTTTACTTCTTCGCCTACATCTACAGTGGCGTTAATATCCGTAGGTTTCTTTTTACAAGCTACCGCTACCATTACTACCATTATAGCTATTGCTATAACCTTAAATAAATATTTTTGTTTAATCATAAAATACTCCTTGTAAGGCTCAAAGCCTTTACATTATTTATACTCTCTATATATAAGATAATAAATTTTTTTAAATAGTCAAGAACTTTTTTTAAATTTTTTCTAATTTTTTTAATATTTACATAATATTTTTTTATTTTTCATAATGTTTTTTAATGATTTTTATATAATTTTTATAAAGAATAGAGATTTAAATTAAAAAATTATTATTACAAACCAATCGTGACAATCCAAATTTTAAAAAATTAATTTTATAAATTTAGTTTCATTTTTGCATTATTTTTTAGTTATTCTTTTTATAAATAAAGCGTCATTCCGAGCCTTCGTAAGAAGGCGTGGCAATCCAGATTTAAATAAAGTTAACTTCCAAAATTTTATTTCACTAAATAAAGAAATTTTATCAAAAGTGGATTGCTTCGGCTAAAGCCTCGCAATGACGGTATTTTTATGAAATAAAAAATTAAATAAAAATAAATAATTGAAATAAATTAAAAAAACCTATATAATCATTAAATAATTTCAGAAAAAGGAAATTTTAAATTATGAAAACAGACAGAGAAGAATTAGAAGCGCTTTTATATCAAACAAGATTAAGAATAGAAGAAAATCAAAAAGAAGAAATGTTAAGCAGATTAAATAAAGATTTGGAATTTATTGAAGATTTATTTGAGGTTAATGTTGAAAATATTCCGCCTCTTTATCATGTAATCGATTTGCCCGAATATTTAAGAGAAGATAAAGAAGGCGAAACTTTAGACAATCAAACTATAATGAATCTTTGCAGAAGCGGAGAATACGGTTATATAGTCGTTCCTGCAGTTCCAGCGGCTTTAGAAAATAGCGAGCATCAAGCAAAAAAGATTTCTAAATAAAAATCGTTAAAATAATGAAAGAAAAAACAAATTTTTTTATATTCAAAATAGCGGTTTTATGGAAAATTTTTGTAAGACTTATTTTAGGATTTATAATCGCTTTTTTTATTTTTGGAATAATTACTATATTTGTAAGATTCGATAAAATGAAAAGTTCCGCCATGTCAAATTCTACAAAAAATTCCATAGAAGAAAACGAAACCGTTATAACTTCAAAATTAAGATATGCGATTGCAATTAAACCTTTCGTATCTTCGCTAACAGGAAAAACAATTATATTTTCAAGACCTAAACGAGGAGATATAATATTTATGACAGACCCAAGAAGTTCGAGAGAAAATTTTATAAAAAGATTTTTTTCTTATGTTATTTATTTTGCAACTTTTGGAAATGTCAATATTTCTAAAAAAAGATATTTGATAAAAAGAGTTGTAGGACTCCCAAACGAAACTATAGAAATAAGAGAGAAAAAAGTTTATATCAACGGAAGTTTTTTAGAAGAATCTTGGGCTAATATAAATAACGATTTACGATTTTTAAATTCTGAAGTTTCGGGAAGAGATAATTTTGGACCTTATATTATCGGCTATAACGAATATTTTGTTCTTTCGGACAACAGAGATTACGGATACGACAGCAGAGATTTTGGAAGCGTAAATTTTTCTTTTATAAACGGAAAAGTAATTAATCGTTAATATTTGAATTTCTATATTTTCTATAATATAATTTTTGCGAATTTTATTTTTTTATTTTTAATTTGGAGTTTTTAAAATGCGATTTAATATAAAATTTAATTATACTCATACTTTATATGCAAGTTATCTTTGTTATGTAAATCAAGCGCTGGTTAATATATTTCCAACTTTGATTTTTATTTATTTTCAAAGAGAATTCGGAATTTCGGTTGAGAAAATAGCTTTCTTGATTTCGTTTAATTTTATAATTCAAGTTATTGTAGATTTTTTATCCGCTAAATTTGTAGATAAAATAGGATATAGAATTCCAATCGTATTTGCAAATATTACAATAGCTTTTGGATTTATATTATTAGGAATTTTGCCTTTTTATATAAATCCTTTTACGGCAATATTGATATGTTATTTTCTAAATGCAATCGGAGGCGGATTGACTGAAGTTTTGGTAAGTCCGATAGTAGAAGCATTGCCCGAAAAACAAAAAGTAAAAGCTATGAATATACTTCATTCTTTTTACTGTTGGGGTTGGATGTTTATAGTAATTTTATCGACTATATATTTTAAAATATTTGGAATAGAAAATTGGAGATATTTATCTATATTTTGGGCTATTTTTCCGATAATTTGTTCGATTTTATTTCTAAAAGTTCCAATAAATACTTTAAAATCAGAAGGCAATGAAAATAATTCAATTTCAATTAGAAAATTATTATCAGTTCGTATAGTTTTAGCTTTTGTATTATTAATGATTTGCTCGGGCGCTTCGGAACATGCGGTAGCTCAATGGGTTTCTTTTTTCGCCGAAGTCGGTTTAAATGTAAATAAAACTGTTGGCGATTTATTCGGAGCTTGTATGTTTGCTTTTTGCATGGGAATAGTTAGATTAATTTACGGAATGAAATCGGAAAATATAGATATAAATAAAGCTTTAACAGTTTCATCAATATTTTGTATGTTTGGTTATTTAATAATAGCTTTTAGTCCGATTGCTTTTTTATCTTTAATAGGTTGCGCTATAGTCGGGCTTTCAGTTGGAATAATGTGGCCATCCGTTTTTAGCTTGGCTTCAAAAACTTACCCAAAAGGAGGAACGGCTATGTTTGCCATTCTAGCTTTGGCGGGCGATGTCGGATGCTCTATAGGACCGGGAATTGTCGGAATAGTTTCAAATAATAAAACCATAATAAATGCATTTTCTTATATAATTTCAAATAACGATATTACTCAAATCGGATTAAAAGCGGGAATATTTTTTGCAATAATTTTTCCAATATTGATATTTATAATTTTATTTATGTTAAGAAGAAGTGAAAAGTAAATTTATTTTTAAAAGAAAGTCAAAATTTCAAGTTATTTTTTATATATAGAAAAAACTACGCCAAATGCAGACAGCGTCAAAATAGATTTAATTATTATTGTTAATTATTAATAACTAAAAACTAAATTTTAATATTGACAAATAAAATTAAATTATATATTCTTAAATTAGAATAAAGCTTTTAAAAATAAAAATTAAGGATTTAATTATGTTATTTGATTTAAGTTTAGACAAGTTGAAAGAATATAAGGGCAGTTCAAAAGAGCCAAAAGATTTCGATTCTTTTTGGAAAAGAACTCTAAAAGAAAATTCTCATAACGCTGACGCTAAATACAAATTAAAAAATGATTATTATTTAAAATTATTCGATGTATGGGAAGTTAATTTTGCTGGTTTCGGCGGGCATCGTATATACGGTTGGTATATAGCGCCTAAAAATGCAAAAGGACGATTAACTTGCGTTATGTATTATCCTGGCTATGGCGGAGGGAGAGATTTTCCTTTTAAGTATTTATTGTATCCGTCCGCTGGTTATTCTACTTTCGTTATGGAAGCGAGAGGACAAGGAACTGAAGGAGCAAACGGCGGAAGCGTGACTTACGACCCTGTAGGTTCTGGACCGCATTCCGATGGCTTTATGACAAAAGGAATATTAAATAAAGACGAATATTATTATAGAAGAGTATTTATTGATTCTCTTAAAGCAATTGAAGCCGCTAAACAACATGAACTAACGGATAAAATAGTCATAAGCGGAGCGAGTCAAGGAGGCGGAATGTCTCTTGCGGCTACGGCTTTATCGGGATTTGCAAATATAAAAGTTGAAGCTTCTTTAATCGATGTTCCATTTTTATGCGATTATAGAAGAGCCGCTACTATTGTAGATACATATCCATATCATCAAATTGCAAGATATTGTTTATCCGATAGAAGTAAAGAGAATCAAGTATTTGAAACATTAACTTATTTTGACGGAGTATTTTTTGCAAAAAGATGCAAAGTTAAAGCTTTATTTTCAACCGCTTTAATGGATATGATATGTCCGCCTTCTACCGTATTTGCAGCTTATAATAATTATGCTGGAAAAAAAGATATCGTAGTATATACTTTCAACGGACATGAAGGAGGCGATAACGAACATAATCAGAAAAAGTTAGCTTTTTTGAATAAGAATAAAATTCAATAATTGTTTATAATACTATTGACAAAAAATTAAATAATGTTATAATTAATATCAATTAATCGCCGAGTTAGCTCAGTTGGTAGAGCAAAGGACTGAAAATCCTTGTGTCTAGGGTTCGATTCCCTGACTCGGCATATTAAATAATTTATAAAGTCTTTAATAGAATATCAATTAATTTTATGCAATCTTTAAAAGAATTAACCAAATATATAAATCCATTGTATGAAGATAATCATTTAATAGTAGCCGTAAAACCTCCAAATATTCCAACGCAAAAAGATAAAAGCGGCGATATTTCATTTTTTGAATATGTGAAAGATTATATAAAATTAAAATATAATAAAAGCGGAAATATATTTTTAGGATTGGTTCATAGATTGGATAGACCCGTTTCGGGAATTATGGTATTTGCCAAAACTTCAAAAGCGGCGGGAAGATTGAGCGAATCTATAAGAGAGAGAAAATTTGAAAAAATATATTATGCGGTTGTTAATGGAATTTTTTTAGATAAAACGGGAATATTAGAAAATTATATTATTAAGAAATCAAATAAATTGGGAAATATAGCCCAAATAGTTTTTGAAAATACTAAAAATTCAAAATTTGCCAAATTAAAATACGAAGTTATAGAAGAAAATATTATTAAAAATTTAAGCCTCGTGAAAGTAGAACTTGAAACAGGAAGATTTCACCAAATAAGAGTTCAATTTTCAAATATCGGACATACGATTTATGGCGATAGAAAATACGGAAATTATATTAAATACGATAAAAACGATATTTTGCTTGCATTATTTTCAAAAAGTTTAAAATTTCCGCATCCCGTGAAAGACGAAATCGTATTTGTCGAAGCCGATTTGCCGAATTATAAACCTTATAATTTATTTTCATAAAATTAAAATTTATAAATTAACAATCCGATAAATAAATAAAGTTATCAATTAATACAATAAAAAATTAATAGGTTAAAATACCATCTAATAAAACTAATTTAAGCTTTGTTAGATGGTATTTTTATATAAATTTAAAAAATTATATGAAATATATGAAGATGAAGTTCCATTTGTTGGAATTGCAAGAAATAAAATATATGTAATAACAAACTCATATATGTTTGGAGATATTAAATCAAAATGGTATAATATATTTTTTGGATTTAAAGATTGGTATACAAGTTAAAAAAATTTAAAAAATCTATTGATTCCTACAGCGAATGGGCAATCGCCTATACAAAAAATCTACGCTTGCCAATGGCAATGTTCACTATGCTGATTAACGGCATTTTTGCGTTCATTATTTTTGGCGGCTTGATTTTTGCAAAAGGCGGAATAACAAATGCGTTGATACTTAACATTTTGTTTTATGTAATTATCACGCCGATTTTAACAGTAACAATGACAAAAATAATGTTTCAAAGCGAAAACAAAATGATTGTTGCCGATGCATTTAAGAGAATTGACAGCGTTATGAACATTTCACCTTTGGAAGCAACAAAATGTCAAAAACCGACAGATGCATCTGTTCAACTTAAAAATGTAAGCTACAGCTATGACGGAGAAATTAAGGCAATTAACAATGTTTCGCTTGATATTAAATCAGGTCAGACAGTTGCATTTGTCGGTCCGTCAGGCGGCGGCAAAACAACGCTCGCAAACCTTATTACAAGATTTTTTGACGCAGACAGCGGTGAAGTGCTTGTAGGCGGAGTTAATGTTAAAAACATCGCAAAAGAGGATTTAACAAACACAGTGTCGTATGTGTTCCAGGACAGCAAGCTAATCACAGGCAGTATATTTGACAATATTCGCCTTGCAAAGCCGGATGCGGATTTGGATGAGGTTATGTCGGCAATTGAAAAAGCACAATGTAAGGATATTATTGAGAAGTTTGAAAGCGGAGTTAATACCGTTATCGGTTCAAATGGTGTATATCTTTCCGGAGGAGAGACACAAAGAGTAGCCATTGCAAGAGCAATTCTTAAAAATGCACCGATTGTTATTCTTGACGAGGCAACAGCTTTTGCCGACCCCGACAATGAAGTTAAAATTCAAAAAGCTCTTAATGAACTTTCAAAAAACAAAACCGTTATTATGATTGCTCATCGACTTTCTACCGTTAAAAATGCGGATTGCATTTTTGTTTTGCAAAACGGCAAACTCATAGAACAGGGTAAAACAGAAGAACTTTGCAGTCAAAACGGCGTGTTTGCCTCAATGCTTAAAAATTATCTAACCTCCGTAAAATGGAAGGTAGGAAAGGAGGAATTGAAATGATTGAAAAATTGATGCACAAATACGCACTTTCAAGACAGGGTGCAAAAGATTTAATAAAGGGTGTTGTTGCTTGCACCTTGCAAAATATTTCATTTATGTTTCCTGTAACCTTGTTATATTTATTTGTTAAGGCATTATTGAACGGAAGTGTAAGAAACAATACGACTTTCTTTGTCGGCGGAGCGATTATATGTTTGTTTGTCATTTTTTGTATAACGCTTTGGCAATATAATTCAACATTTCTTGCAACTTATGTTGAAACAGGAACAAGAAGACTCACTCTTGCTGAAAAGTTGCGTAAAATCCCGCTTTCTTTTTTCGCAAAAAAGGATTTGGCAGATTTGACAAGTACAATTATGGCGGACTGTACTTATCTTGAAACAGCGTTTTCGCACTTCATTCCACCGTTTGCAGGCTCGCTTATTTCAACGGTTATCATCGCAATCAGCCTTTTCTTTTTCAATTTTAAAATGGCGCTTGCTTCTCTTTGGGTGCTTCCGGTTGCGTTTATCATAGTCGGTTCATCGGCTAAGGTTCAGGAAAAGCTCGGTCAAAAATCAATGAAGGCAAAAATAGACTGTGCAAACGGTATTCAGGAATGCATAGACACCGTTGCAGACTTAAAATCGAACAACGCCGAGGATAGATACCTTGCAACACTTGACAAAAAGATTGACAAGGTAGAAAGCAGAGCACTTAAAAGTGAATTCGGTACAGCGATTTTTGTGTCAAGTGCTCAGATGGTGCTCAAACTCGGTATTGCAACAACCGCACTCGTCGGCTCATTGTTGCTCGTAAAAGGTGAGCTTGATGTACTTACATTCTTTGTATTTTTGCTTCTTGTTTCCCGTCTTTATGACCCTATGCAAGCCGCACTAATAAATCTTGCCGCAATCATCAGCACAAAAACAAATGTTGCCAGAATGAATGAAATTTTGGACCATGATGTTCAATCGGGCGATACAAAAATCAACAACAACGGATACGATGTTGTATTCAACAATGTAAGTTTTGCGTACAATGACGATATCAAGGTGCTCAATAATGTAAGTTTTGCCGCAAGGCAGGGAGAAATCACCGCTTTGGTTGGTCCGTCAGGCGGCGGCAAAACCACGGTTTCAAGGCTTGCCGCAAGATTTTGGGACGCTTCAAGCGGAAAAATTACTGTTGGCGGTATAGATATTTCACAAATTGAACCCGAAACCCTGTTAAAACTTTATTCAATTGTATTTCAGGATGTTACATTGTTTAATACCTCAATTATGGAGAATATCCGTCTCGGCAAAAAGGATGCGACTGATGAAGAAGTACTTTTTGCTGCAAAACTTGCAAACTGTGATGAATTTGCAAATAAGATGCCCAACGGTTACCATACCGAAATCGGTGAAAACGGCTGTAACCTTTCGGGAGGAGAACGCCAAAGGATATCTATTGCCCGTGCGTTTCTCAAAAATGCTCCGATTATTTTGCTTGACGAAGCAACCGCTTCTCTCGATGTAGAAAATGAAACACTTATCCAAACGGCATTGTCAAGGCTCATTAAAAACAAAACCGTTCTTGTTATTGCACACAGAATGAGAACAATTGAGAATGCTGATAAAATTATCGTGCTTGCAAACGGTACCGTTGCAGAATCCGGCGCTCCGAATGAACTTATGAATAAAAACGGATTGTTTAGGCATATGGTTGAACTTCAAACCGCCTCACAAAATTGGACTATATAAACTTATATGCATAGAATAAATATCCACCCGCATAGCGGGTGGATATTTCAGACTGTAAAATGTGTTATATCTGCTTTTTCTTATAGCCGCAATCGCAATACGGCCCGCCGGAGGCGAGCGTATACTGCCGCACGAAGTCAGTCACGTCGCTCGCTTCGCTCATCGTGTAGTCAAGGCGGCACAGCGCCGGAGTGAGTTCATAAAGCCCCAGATCTTGCATCAGTGCACAGATACCGCATTTTGTAAAGCGGCCTTCATATCCGCTGCCGTCGGGATATTCGTAAAACTCCATGTTCCACGAATATGGGTTGCGGT
>OLHA01000857.1_pt1 | contig 17181 bp, 18 predicted proteins | sample 1605961 | NCBI WGS metagenome assembly OLHA01 (sample SAMN03283288) | human gut metagenome | biome: human-associated habitat; material: feces | host: Homo sapiens | place: Peru | collected 2012
GGTGTTGGGGCTGGTGCTGGTGTGGCGGTGGTGTGGTGCTGGCTGGTGAGCTGCTGCCCGGTGCTGCTGGTGGTGGGCGGCCTGCTGGCCGGTGGGCTGCTGGTTTGGATAGTGTGGAAAAGAAAAGCCCTTGCAGGCGGTGAGCTTGCAAGGGCTTTTGTTCTGATCTGTTTTATTTTTCTTTTTCGTCGTCGGCGTGCTGGCCGATGGGCAGGCCGTCGCGCTCCATGCGTTCCCGGATTGCCTGCAAAATATATCCTTGCAGACTTTGCCCGGCATTTTCGGCGGCGGCTCTGATCTTTGCCCCCTCCGGCTTTAGTGGGCGAATGTTTATATAATCGCATTTCGCCGTATAATTCGCGTTATTTCGTTTCTTTGCCTCTGATATTGGCATATAATCCCCCCTTTGTTGTTTTAATTATAAATAATATACATAAAGCAATTAATATAATTAAAACTAAACTTATAATAATTATTTTTTTCTTTTTCATTTTATAACTCCATATCTAAAGTCAAATTGGTTAGGGAAATACTTAAATTTCCATTTCTACATCTTAATGTATCAATAAATTCTTTTTCATTTACATCATCTTTTAATTCTACATTATATTTAAGTTCGTACATACTTCCCATATTAGTAGTTTTTGCTTGTTCTAATTTAATAAATTTTGCATAATTAGTAAAAATATCTTCAAATACATTTGTATAATCTAAATTTTCTGGAATTGTAATTTTTAAAATTTTGCTTATATTCTTTTTTTCTCCAAATTTACTTGAATATAAAATAAACATTATTAAACAAGTTAAAATTGTTATTAAAATAGCAAATAAAATATGTCCCATTCCAAGCGCTAAACCGGTAGCCATTGCTAAAAAAATACTAGTTATTTCTTTAGAATTACCTGGAATACTTCTAAATCTTACTAAACTAAAGGCTCCAAGTACCGCAACAGAAGTTCCAAGTGAACCATTTACCATAATCATAACGCACTCTATTAAAGATGGTAAAATAGTTAAAGTTATAACAAAATTTTTGGTATATTTACCAGTTTTCATATGAGTAAATGCGATTATAAATCCCAATATAATAGAAAATAAGAAACACAATAAAACTGTAGTAATTGATAATGAATCTGACGAACTAAAAACACTTTCAAACATAATTAACCTTCTTTCTTAAAAATTTGTTTTTTATATACATTTCCATACTTAGAAAATGATGTTGGATAAATGTTTAATTCTGATAAAATTTGAGCAAACCATAATGGATACGCACCTAAAGTTTTAACTTCCATAATATAACAATTTTTATCTAGTAAAAGCATACCATTATCACCTTTTTCCAAATATAAATTATCTGTTCTACTTCTTATATTTTTATCAAATGTAATTCTAAAATTAGAATCATCCTTTCCTTTATAAGAATATCTATCATAAGCTAGAAAAACTTTTGGTTTCAAATTATAAAATTTAAAGCAATAATTAATTTCATTCATAATTTGTGTATCTACATTAGGATATTTACCAGTATCAAAATATGTATAGAATTCTTTAAGTGGAGCAGATACTCTTCTTTTTCCTACTACACCTTTATATTTTTTCTTAATTTCTAAAAAAACTTTACTATTCTTTTTAGGAACACTATAACTTCTAAGACGTACTTTTTCTTTATATATTGGTTTTTCTATCGATCTATTTACAAGTAAATAATCATCTGTATCAAAATAAATATTGCATATAGTACTAAAATCATAAGTATCAACAGTAATATAATTATTTATTTTTTCAAATAATTTTTGATACAAATCTTCACTTAATAAATATTTTTTTTCAACTCTTTTAAAAACATTTATATCCATACTTCACCTCCTAAACACTTTAATCTTAATAAAAATTATTGTTATAAGTGTGTTATTATGGTGTAAATTACGTGAAAAAAGGAAAATCTTAATTAATTTTCCTCTATTTTTATAAAATCATTAAAAATTTGCTTTAGTTCATTAAAATCAATATTAGTTATATCTAAAACTTTATCATCTTCAATATAACTTTCTATATCAGCAAAATCATAAATATTTACTGAGTTTTTAATATCTATATTTAACATATTTAAACCAAATATATTAAAATCAAAATTTAATTCGTTATCTAATTTATCATAATCAGTTTCATTTTTATCCATAATTTGTGATAAAACTAGTTTAAAATTATTACTATTAAAATTTGATGAAGATAATATTAATGATTTTTCTTTTTCATCATTATTAAACTCAGCAGTTAATATTTTACTATTTGCTACATATATATCCGATATTAATTTATTATCAACATTATAATAATTTATATTAGCTATTTTTTCATCGTCAACATAAAAATCTATCTCTGAATCTAGGAAAGTTATTACAAATTTATTAATATCAAAATTTAAAACTTTACTTATATTATCAACTTCTAATTCATATTTTATTAGTTTATTATTAGAATAAGTATTAAAATATAATACAATATCATTTTCTAAATTATCACTAATATCTATATTAAAGTTTTCGAAATCATTAATATATTCATTTAATATTTTAAGAATTCGTTCGTCGTCTTTTGCACTACTTAATATATTATTTAAAATAGTTGTTACATTTTTCCTATCTAAAACTAATGTATTTTTAGTAGCATTTACTTTTTTATCATTTAAAGTAATTTCTTCTTTAGAACTTATAAAATATTCATCTTTTATATTATTAGCTATATTATTAATAAAAAATTCAAATAAATAATCATTATCTATATATAATAATTTATTTTGAATTTTATTTATAATATCATTTATTTTTATATAAGAATCACTATAATTATCGAATCTTATATAATGATCATTATTCTTTATATAGTAATTTAATGATAATTCTTTGTTTTTAAATATACTTTCTAAATTAAATAGAAATTCATTATCATTTTTTTTCAAATTATAATTTATTTCTAAATTATTAAGAAAATTTGTAATATCTTTTAAATTTTTATTATAGTCACCTATTTTTAAATAATTTAATATAGGTGACTTAATCATAATATCAATATTACCATCTAAAGTAATATTGTTTTTAAATAAATTATCAGAGGTTATTTTATTAAAATTTTGATATTTACTATTTAAATTATTAATAGCCTCTAAGAACATTTTTTTAGGGTTATTTTCTATTTTTTCATAAACTTTAAGACCTATTATTGAAACTAAAAACATAAAACATAAAAACGCAAAAAACTTTACTGTTTTATTATTTTTTTTCAAAATATTGTCTCCTTATCTAACATTTTGTTTTATGAAATTCTAATCTTAATTTATCAGCAATTGTAACAATAAATTCTGAATTAGTAGGTTTTGCTTTATCAATATCAACACTATGACCAAATATTTCTTCCATTAAACTCCAGTTTCCTCTATTCCAACTTACCTCTATAGCGTGTCTAATTGCTCTTTCAACACGTGATACAGTTGTATCAAACTTAGAAGCAAGTTCTGGATATAACTCTTTTGTAATACCACCAATTGTTTCTGGATGATCAAAAATTATTCCAACTGCTTCTCTAATATATTGATATCCTTTTATATGAGATGGAATACCTAGTTCATGTAAAATTTTAGTAATAGAAATTTGCAAATTATTGTGATAAAAATCAATATTTTTAGAATCTTGAACTTTTGGCTTAGCAGCATCCATAATTCTTTTTTCTAAATCAGATAATTCAAATGGTTTTAATATAAAATAATTAACTCCCATTTCTGATACATCTCTAATTACATCAGGTGCATTATAACTAGTTGCAACTATTACCTTTTTATCAATTCCACGCTCACGCAATTGTTCTAAAACATACATGCCATCTTTTTTAGGCATAATTAAATCAAGAACTATTACATCAAATTTATTCAAATTGTTCTGAATAGTATTAATACCTTCTTCACCATCATAGGCAGAAAGAACTATATCTATCACCGAGTGACTACTGAAAAATTCCTTAACCATATTAACCAAATTAACATTATCATCGATCATTAAAACTTTTATCTTTTCCATAATTAATCTCCAATCTATTTTTGACCACTTTATTATACAATATAATACTATCTAATTCTATAGCAAAAAAATTCTAATTTTGTCGAATAATGTCGAAAAAAATAAAAAGAAGTAGTTTTGAAAAAATTTACTACTTCTTTACTGTATTGTGAAAGTATATTCATCTGTTTCTACAGAGTATATATCATTGGATTTATATCTAAATTTTATTTTATGAGTACCTGTATTACTTATTATATAATAATTATTTGTTGCTACATTCATATTATTCCACTCACCATCATCAACCTTAATTTGAAGAGTAAGTTGACTATTAGGATAAGTTATTACTAGTTGCTCATTTACAGTTGATCCATTTGCAACATGTGTACAATTTGTAAAACTTGAGCCTTGTATTGTACAGTTTGATAAAAATGAAAATTTACCCGATGTAGGTGGTGGAAAATTAATTGTATTTTTAATTTCAACTGGTGTTCCATTATATGTTATATTTTCTACACTACCAGTGCATCCTGACAATTCAAAGACTAAACTACCAAGCTCAGTACTAATAAAATTTCCCTTTTGAGGTTTATTTCCTGATATAGAAGCAATGTTTGTACAATTATTACTTAAATCACAAAATTTAATATTCATAGTTCCAACATTAAAATTCCAATTTAGCATATAACCAACTGCATCAATATCCAATGTATGGGTCATTCGTAATCCAGAAAATGTAAAAGAATTCTTATTTATAGTTATTGGATATATAATTGTATCATCAATATTTTCTGATATTACATTCATTATTTTATCAACATTTTTTTTACCGATATATGTTATTTTAGCGGCCCCGTTACCACTATTTCCAAGCATACTTGTATTATTATTATAACCTGGCATATATGAGTCTCCAGAAATCATATTAGAACTTTCAAATCGAAAATTACTATAGTGAATGCTCTGTGTAGTTGGATTACCATCCTCATTTATAGCAATGCATCCGTCATAACCAGAAATAAATGACGATCCACTTGATCCAGTTATAATTGTATCATCCTGTGAAAATCCACTACCGCCTCCATAGTAGCCACCACCGGCACCACTTCCATAATTACTACTAGGAGTTGCTCCTATACCAAAAGAGCCATTACTTGCGCCACTTCCTCCGGAAATTTGAGTAGCTCCAGTAGATAAATTGGTTTGCCCATTTGTATTACTTGTTCCATCAATACCTAACAATGTACCACCAGCAGAACCATCTTTAGGATTTTCTCCATTACTTGCACCACTTCCTCCGGCTGCAACCATAATCCTTGATTTTAATGAATTTTGATCATTCCACTCTCCACTAACTAATCTAATATCGGTTGCGCCTCCACCGCCACCTCCATATTGTGAAAAAATTTCATTTGTATTCAACGGATCGGTAGTTGCACCACTTCCTCCACCATTATACCCAGCAGTTACAACACTATCTTTTGAAATTGCTCCCATACCACCAATATAAAGATAAAGTTTTGTTCCCTCATTTAGGTAAATTTTTCCAGTGGTATATGCACCCTTTCCTCCTGTAGCAACTTCATTACTACCTCCTTGAGCTCCCCATAACTCAACTTTATAATATCCGGTTTTAGGTACGATAAATTCTTGATAATTATTTGTATAATCATAATAATAAGTTTCAGAATATTCATTTAATAATGACTTTGCATCTTCCTTTGTTCTATCTAAAAGAACCTTTCTTCTCATTAATATTAACAAAGTTGTAGTAATTAAAATGATTGAAAGAAACAGCATTGAATAAATTATACTTGTTATTGCGAATCCTTTATTATTTAAACAAATATTTTTTTTATTAAATTTCATATTTATATCCCCTTTTTAATATAAAAAAATGATTATATCTTATAATCATTTTATCATTTATATATTCTTTTTACAATAATTAATTTAACTTAGATATTCATTAATACTATCTAATATTTCATTAAATTTTAAACTATGTGACGCTTTAAAAAGAATTGTATCATTTGGTAATATAATTTTTTTCAATAAATCAATAGCATTTTTATTGTCATCAAAAGTATACACTTTTTCTACATCCATACCACATTCTATGGCTTTTTGTGCGATATTTTTTGACAATGTACCTACTGTTATTAATATATCTATATTATTTTCAAAAACAAATTTACCAACTTCTTCATGAAGTTCTTTTGAAAATTCACCTAATTCCAACATATCACCTAATACTGCAATTTTTCTATTTCCAGTTTGATGCGCTAAAATTTCAAGATTCGATTTCATTGAGTCAACACTTGCATTATAAACACCATTTATTATTTTAATATTATTTTTTAAATCAATAATTTCCATTCTATTTTTTGTAAGTTCTATATTTTTAATTCCATTTACTATTTTTTTTATTTCGACATCTAAAAGAGTGCCAACAGCAAATGCTACTAAAGAATTATATACAAAGGCCATTCCTGGTATTGGACAGTAGACACTATAGATATTTTCTTTATAACTAACATCAAAACTTGATGAATTTTCATTTAATTGTATATTTTTAGCCATAAATTCACTTTGATTTGTTACACCTATAGTTATAACTTTATTTTTGGATTCACTATTTTGCATATAATACTCATGTAATAAATCGTTGTCATTATTAATCACTAATATTCCGTTACAATCCATTCCATCAATAATTTCTAATTTTGCTTTTAAAATATTTTCTCTACTACCAAGTTCTCCTATATGGGCAGTTCCAACATTTGTAATTACACCTATATTAGGTTTAGTAATGTTGGATAAATATGATATTTCACCTAAATGGTTCATCCCCATTTCAATTACCGCTGCTTTTTCAGAAGTTAATCTAGTAATAGTAAGTGGCAAGCCAATATTATTATTGTAATTATTTTCTGTCTTTAAAGTAGAATACTTTTCTTTTAAAACACTATATATCATATCTCGAGTACTAGTTTTTCCTACGCTTCCAGTAACTGCTACAAAAAACGCTTCCGAATTTAATCTAATATAAGAAGCAATATTTTTTAATGCTTCAATACTATCATCAACTAATAAAATAGTTAATTTTTCATCTGATACATTATAATCAAAATATTTTTTTTCTAAAATAGCGCAATTGGCTCCCTTAGAGAAGGCTTCCATATAAAAATCATTTCCATTATAATTTTCACCCTTAATTCCAATAAAAGTATCACCTAAAATTATATTCCTCGTATCTTTTGCTAAATTAGTACAAATTATATTTTCATTTCCACAATATAATTCAGCATCACATAATTCAACAATTTTTTTTACACTTAATCTCATAGTATAGCCCCCAAAACAAACACATAATATCATAAAATTATATGTAGTGTAAACATAAAATTTGCAAAAATTCAAATATTATATTATAATACATCAAAGAGGTGAAATTATGTTTGATGAAAATTTATCAAATACTATGGACATATTAGAAATTATAGCCACTATTAATAAAAATTTTGATGATCTATATTTAAAATATTCTATGCAAAATATGATAGAAGCAAATATTCCAATAACTAATCCAAATGATGTTCCTAAACATAATGTATTTAATTATTATTTACATGGACATTGTCCTTCATATTCTAGAATATTATGTTCAATTTTTAAAGATAAAGCTACTGTTTACTGTTCTGATTCGCATGTAATAACTAAAATTGGGGAACATTTTTATGATGTAAGAGGAATTATTGACGATTTAGTAACAAGTGAGTTTACAGATGCTAATTGTGCTCAAGGATTACTTTATATTGAAATGATGTTTGGAGTAAAAGATAGTGTTGAGGCACCTATTGAAAATGAATTAATTAATATTGGAATAAAAAAACTTGAAGAATTAGAAGAATTAAAAAATACAAAAATAAAACAAAAAACGATTTAAATCGTTTTTATTTTTTGCTTAATGTCAAATTGAATATCTAACTTATTTTTTTTAGTATCTATGTTATCTATATTATATAAGATATCTCTATTTTCAAGTTGTTTTATCTTATTTACAATATATTGATTTAACATTTCCCTTGGAATATCACAATTTAAAATTTCATTAATCTTATTATTTACTATATCATTTGTTAAATTTGTTTCTATTTCTAATTTTCCTAAATTAGGATAAAAATTCCCACTAAATTTATAAATATTACTATTACCAATAAATTTGGTTATATTAATAAAATTTAAATTAAAATTTAAGTATAATCTATCTTCATTTAATTTTTTTACTACTGCATAATTAGAATTTTTTACAAAATCAGAATTAATAATTTCACTAATACCATTTGAGAATTTATTAGTATTTGCTATCTCAATATCATCAAAACATGAAAAATATTTAGAATTTTTATCTTTAATTAACATATAAGTAGGATTAGAAATAGATAATAATTTAATTAACTTTTGTCTTAATAAACCACATTTTTTAACTAACTCTATATATATTTCTAAATCATAATCACTTATAAATTCTGTTTTTTCTAAACTTTCTATTTTTCTTTTAGAATGAGATTCTATTTTAATATTAAAATCTTTATAAATTCTACTATCAATTAATAAATATCTTTTTAAATTATCAATACTATTATAATAATTCAAATAATCAGCGTATAAACCAATTATCACATCTTTAAATAAGTAATTATTTTGCATTTATAACATCCTTTCAATTCAAAAGTTATTAGATAATATTCTATATTATTTTATTAAATTAATCAATATTTGAAAGAAAAAGAGTATCAAAGATACTCAAAAATTATTTTTCACTTGGTTTAATAATTTCTACCCCACCCATATAAGGTTGTAAAGCTTTAGGAATTTTGATAGAACCATCACTCATATAATTATTTTCTATTACTGCAATTAAACCACGAGGAGTTGCTAAAACAGTGTTATTTAAAGTATTAACATATTTGTTGCCTGACTCACCTTTAGATCTAATTCCAAGTCTTCTTGCTTGAGCATCACCTAGTGTTGAACAAGATCCAACTTCAAAATATTTTTGTTGTCTAGGACTCCATGCTTCTACATCACAAGATTTAACCTTTAAATCAGCTAAATCACCACTACAACATTCAAGTGTTCTAACAGGTACATCTAAACTTCTAAAAAACTCTACTGTAAACTTCCACATTTTATTATACCAATCCATTGAATCTTCTGGTTTACATAAAACAACCATTTCTTGTTTTTCAAATTGATGAACTCTATATAATCCTCTTTCCTCTATTCCATGAGCTCCAACTTCTTTTCTAAAACAAGGTGAATAAGAAGTCATTGTTATTGGTAAGTCACTTTCCTTAACAATTTGTCCTTGAAATTTACCAATCATAGAGTGTTCACTGGTACCAATTAAATATAAATCTTCACCTTCAATTTTATACATCATTGCGTCCATTTCTTCAAAAGACATAACACCACTTACAACATCACTTCTGATCATAAATGGAGGAATGCAATAAGTAAATCCTTTATTGATCATAAAATCTTTAGCATAAGATAACATAGCAGAATGAAGTCTAGCTATATCACCCATTAAATAATAAAATCCATTTCCGCTAGTTCTACCAGCGCTAATTTTATCTAAACCATTAAATTTTTCAATTATATCAGCATGATATGGTATTTCATAGTTTGGTACAATTGGATCACCAAATTTTTCAATTTCAACATTTTTGCTATCATCTTCACCAATTGGAACACTGTCATCAATAATGTTAGGAATAACCATCATACGAGTTTTAATTTCTTCCTCTAATTTTTTTTCATTTTCTTCTAACTCTAAAATTTCCTTGTTATAATTACTTACTTCATCTTTTATTAATAATGCTTCATCTTTTTTACCATCACGCATTAAAGAACCAATTAAACTGCTTTTTTGATTTTTTAAATTTCTTAAATTATCACCTTTTAATTTTGACTCACGATATTTTTTATCAAGTTCATATACTTCTTCAACTAATGGTATTTTTTTATCTTGAAATTTTTTCTTTATATTGTTTATTACTAATTCTTTATTTTCTCTAATTAATTTAATATCTATCATAATAAAACCTACTTTCTAACTAATTCTTTAAATTTATTTCCTTTTTCTTCAAAATTTTTAAATTGATTATAACTAGATGCTGCTGGTGATAATAAACATATCATACCTTTTTTTGTAATTTTTTTAGCTATATCAACTGCAATATCCAAATTTTCTGCTTTATACACATTTTTATTTGTTATCATACTGCCTATTTTATAACCAGTTTCTGGCATACAGATAAGATTTTCAACATTACATTTTTTTAAATAGTCTACTAATTCTTCATAATGAATACCTCTATCCATACCACCAAATATAAGCGTATTTACTATTCCTAGACTTTCTATTGCGTTTATTGTGGCATTAGGAATAGTTGCGATTGCGTCATCATAATATGTCACACCTTCATAATTACCAACAAGTTCTAGTCTATGTTCTAGTGGAACAAATGCATTAATACTCTCAGAAGCTAGTTTATTACTTAACCCTAAAATATTAACTACAGTCATTACTGCCATAATGTTACTTAAATTATGTCTTCCAATTAAGTTTTTTTCACTATTTACATTATAAACAGGTTTATTTTTAAAATATATATAATTATCATCGCAATAAATTGTGTTGTAATCTTGTTTTTCTGTAGCAAATTTATAATTAAAAACTTGGGCATCATTTCTTTTCATTTTAACTAAATTATCTAATACTTCATTATCAGAACTATATATCGCATAATCTACTCTACTTTGATATTTGAACATATTCATTTTAGACTCATAATAATGTTCAACACTTCCTGCATGATCCAAGTGATCTTCAAATAAGTTTAAAATAATACCAATATGTGGTGACGTTCTAACAAATTCTAGTTGATGGCTACTCATTTCAATTACTACTTTTGTTGAATCTTTAATGTCGTCAATAAAATCAAAAACAGGTGTTCCTATATTTCCAAGTAGTAAAGAATCAACATTTTGATCTTTTAAAACTTTATAGATTAATGAAGAAGTTGTACTTTTTCCTTTAGTACCAGTTACACCGATAATTTGATTACGAAAACATTCCAAAACAATTTCTATTTGTGATGTAATGTTACTTTCAAATCTTGATGTATCAATATCCTTTAGGGAAATTCCAGGAGATTTTATAATAACATCATAATCCTTTAGTGAATCTAAGTAACTATAACCAGTAATTACCCTAGTTAATACATCGCCTCGCAAAAATTCATTTTCATCAATCAAATTTTCATTTCTATCCAAAATAAATAATTTAAAATTAGGATTATGTTTTCTTATATAATTAAAGGTTGACTTACCTTCTTTACCAAATCCTAAAATAGCAACCTTTTTACCTGTTAAAAAATCCATTACTTTATTCATACATAGCCTCCTTAATAATTTTTTCGAATCTTAAATCTAAATTATTTTCTTGTATAAAATTATTTATAATATTAGATACGCTTGAATATCTTGCCTTATTTAATGATAATTTATAAAAATGCAAAGTAAATTCTTCAATATCATTATAATACTGCGTATAATTTTCTTTATCAGAATTATATAATTTAATAATACTTAATAATGTATAATATGAACCAAATTCATCAGTTATTTTGTTTTTGTCTGTATTTTCTATTAAGTTTTTTAGAACAGAGTTTTTTATTTCTATACTATTAAAAAAAATATCAAAATTTATGTTATCCGCGTCATATTCCATAATTATGCCGAAATATTCTAAATAATAATTATTAAAAATCTTTATATCTCCTTTATAATAATCATATGGTATTTTTAACATATTTATTAATATTTCTTCATCATATTCAAATTTAATATCTTTAAAAATATTTTCTAAATTATAAAAAATGAAGTATAAATAACTATTATCAAAAGTTCCTTCCAAACAATTATGCAAATCTTTTATATTTTCTTTATAATTAGAACTTTTAAAATAATCCTTTATTTTATTTTTTTCTTCTTCGCTAAAATTGACTTTATCTACAATATCGCCATGTCTTTTTAAATAATTATAGAGTTGAATTCCCCAATGTTTATCCCAATATTTATCAACATATTCTTTTATTTTATCCATAAATACAGTTTTTACAAAAAATTTACTAATTATTAAATAGTAATCAATTATAAAAGGATTTACAATAACTCTTTCAGTATCTTCTAAATATTTTTCTTTGTTATCGTATTTACCTTTATAAAATTCATCGTTATATAAACTTAAATCTTGAAATGTAGGGTTATCTTCTAAAACTTTAATTATGTTATATATATCTTCAAGAATTTTATTTTTATCAAAAAATTTATGAATGCATTCTATTCTTTCTTTTTGAAATAATCGCTTTTCTTCCTCTATTTTTTCTTTATATCTTTTATCCGTTTCTATCGCTTTTTTTACTTCTTCAGGAATCAACTGATATAATTCTTTATTATCTTCTTTGATAATGTGCCAATAGAAAACATTTTTACCTGTTCTGAAAAATTATTAAATTCATCTACCGTAGGATTTAACAATTGTAATATATTTCTATACCTATTAAAAAAATATAAATCAAATGTTTTAGAACAGTATTTTAAAAACTTTTCTTTTACTAAATTCCAATAAATTCTTAAATCTATATCTTCATCTAATATATTCTTTACTATTATTTTTATTTCATTATCTTTATCTTTTCTTACATATAATGCCAAATATTTAATTATAATGTCACATTGGATGTCTGTTAATGTATTTTTTATATCTACTTTATTTTTACTTATGCAATAAAGAGGAATATCTAATTTATATCTTTCTTCATAATCAATATATTTATATATTTTTTCTAATTCTTTTTCATCTTTAGGAAAATATATATCCAAAATAAATTTTAGCCTTTCAATATCTTCAAATATAGCGTCAATTATTACTTCTAAAATTTTTGTTATTCTTCTATTGTAGTTATACTGACTTTTTATTAATTTTTCTTCATTAAATAATTCTATACAATATTTTATTAAATTATCGTATATCAAATCGGATTGTATTTCCTCTTTAGTTAAAAAATATATAATATATTCCAAAATATTATATTGCCCAAATTCATCAAATTTTTTAATTGCGTCTAAAATTTTGTCTATATCTTCTTTCTCTTTTATTTTTTCAAGTAGTAAATTTATTATAAATATTAAAGACATAGATTTTGAATAATAATATCCGTTTCCATAATTTATATCTTTTATTTTATCGCTTATGAAAGATAAATATTCGTCAGATGGGATTTCATTTAATAGACTTTTATCGTCTAAAAATATAATCATATCCAAATGCATAAATATATCCCTTACATTAGATATTTTTATTTTTTCTATTTCATTTTTTATTTTATCAATGCAATATTTCTCTATAGATAAAAATATTTCTATATCTTTTAATCTAAAAAAACCATAATATCTTGCGTCTATACTTAAAGAATTTAATTCGCTTTCGCTATCCAAATATTTATCAAAAATATAATCAAAAAGTTCTTTCTTGGTTTCATTGTCAATATTTTTTAAATTTTCATTTTCTAATATTTTATTATCAATAATATCTATATAAAGCCATATTATATTATCAAAGCTTTCTATATACTCTTTTAAGTTATTATTCATAATATTCTCCTTAACTTTATAAAACAAACATTACTATAACACTTATCAATAAAAAGTCAAATTATATGACCATTCAACGCTTCAACCATCTCCAAATCACCCTCCACCAAACTTTTATTATACAAATAATTCAACTCTATCCAATTATCATCAACTATATCTTTTGAAAGCGATTTTATAACATTAATATCTCTCAAATCTATAAAACCGCTCATTAAAAAATTTCTAATAAATTTTATCGGTATGTATTTTATAATTTTCTGCATTTTCTTTTTAGTTATCTTTCTTCCAAAAATATATTTTATTTGCAAATTATTGTTAATATCTAAATTTAATATTTTTTTAAATAAAACTTTTAATATTAATCTAAATACTTAATTATTTTCATATAAATGTCCGCTTACACATTGTCCGCAAACCATTCGCCCCATACGAGCTGCAATTAGTCTTATATTATCTTCCCTTGCATACACTATTTTTTTGTTATTAATTTGGTAAACACGCACATCTCTTTCTTTATTAAGATCTTGATTGTAATAAAAAGTAGTTGTTGCTTTGGAAAAACCGGAAATAGTTCCTTTTTCTGCAACTACTTTACCACATCCAGCACTACCTTTAATTTTTAAGATACCATTTACTAATTCAGCTTCAAAAACATGATAATCTTTTCCATCATTTGTATCTACATATTCTTTCGGTAATATTGCATAATATTTCATAAAATACTCCTTAATTTTTTATTTATAACTATAGTATATAACAAAATTTTCAAATTATCAATAACTAAATCGAAAAAATTATCCAAAAACTTAATTCCCTAATTTTTTAAAACAAACGGTTTTAATTTATATTCTAAAACTTATTTTAATTTACAAACGCAACTTTAAATACCGTTTACAATCAATACTTCCTAAAAATTAAAAAAGATATATTCCTATTTTTCTTATCATCCCAATTCTTATCTTCAATATATCTTTTATAAGGTTTATCGTATTCTTTATATAATTCAAAACCATATTTATTTAAATATTTTATATACTCTTCTTTATCTCGACAGAATACGGGAGGCAAACCGTCTCGTCTCCATTCTCTACCCATTACTTCGGATATTATTATATATCTATTATTTTTAGATAACTTTATTAACGCTTCTTCAAAATCTTCATCGTTTAAATGTAAAAATACACCGAAAGCATTAACCAAATCGCTATCTGGGTAATTTTTAGAATTTATAAATATATCTTCATATCTGTATTGAGGATTATTCTTTCTTGCCACTTTTAACGCTTTTAAATTTAAATCTACGCCTACATATTTATCGCTGTCGAAAGCTTTTGAAAGCCTGCCATATCCACATCCAAAGTCCAATACTCTTTTAAAATCCAATTCTTTTGTTATTTCTCTCAAAAAATCTATTACATTAAAACCTTCGGGAAACTCGCCCCAATTTTTAGGTATAACATTATCCCAATTCTCATCGTGAGTCCAATATTCTTGATCCCCCCCATATAAAATTATCATTAAATTTATTTCTAAATTCATCTCTCTTCTTTCTAAACGGTATAAACCAAGCCAAACTATCCACAACCTTATCAATCTTACAATTCAAATTTCTAATTTCCTTATCATAACAATTAATTTTATCTTTCAATTCCTTTATTTCATTAATAAAATAATACTCCAAAAAATTTTTGTTATTTCTTATGTTAGATAAATACGGATTTAAATGAACAATTTTATCTCCAAATATATCGTCCTTAAATACTTTGTATATTTTATATTCATCAGGCATTTCATTTTTCGCATATTGTGTTTCCTTATTTCTTAAATTTAAAAATGGATATTCCTATAAATACTTTTTATAAATTCTATAATGTTATTTATTAATATAAGAAACTCTTTTTTACTAATATATTTTAGAAATTTAATAATATTTTTTCTAAATAAAACAATAGAAGTAATAATCAATGGCAATATACTAATTAATATTTTTATTATAATATTAGCTTCGTTTAGTGTTTTTATTTTTATAATATCTAAATGCAATAATATAAATAGTATTGTAGAAACTAAAAATGCTATAACACATATCAATATATTTATAGCGTTATTTTTATTAGCAATTTTATTTTCAGCATTAACAAGTCTGTAATTAACATTAGTAAGTTCATCGTTAGTATTAGTAAGTGTATTTTTTGCATTAATAAGTTTTCCCTTATATTTTTTCTTAATTTTTAATTGTTTGCTTTTTTCATACTTAAGTTTATTTTTTAAATATCTTTTTTCTTTTTTATCTTTCTTTTCCTCATTTTTAATATATTTTAACATTTTATTAGGGTCACTATCTTCTCTTATTATTTCATTATTTTGGTTTTCATTGTAAACTGCTGATAATAGTAAATCCCTATCATCATCACTAATATTTGTTTCAGAATATACTCTATTTATAAAATTGCTAAATTCAGTAGATAATATACCAGAATATGCATTAATTATAAAAACATCCAATAAATTTTCATTTTCCTTAATATTTGATAAAATACTTTCTAATAATAATAATTTTATAAATGTTTTTATATTCATGATAGGTTTATATATGCTATGCGCTTTAAATAAAGTATTCTTAATAATAGCACTATGGTATGTCAAAAATATTTCATCCATATTTGATAATGTATCTTCTCTATCCTTTTTATGAATATTATATCTATTTATAATAGCACAGTCATATTTTGTCTGTAAATCATTTATATTTGTATTATATCCTTTATGCTCATTATTTTTTTGTCTATATTCATGGACATTATTATACAATTCCAGATTTTTATCTTGATTAAAATCTTTAAAATATAAATTATTTTTTTGCGCTATCCCACATTTCTTTATCTTTATGTAAATTTTATTATGTATATTTTCTTTATTACAATTATTTATTATATCTAGTTTATTTTTATCTAAATAAGCTTGATGTATATGAAAAAAGAACCTGTTCATTTTAACCTCTTTTCTATTGGCATCTTTTGCAGAATAGGCATATTCTTCTATCAATTCTATCGTTATAGGATGCAAAAATACTGTAAAATTAAGATGAGTAAAAATATCAAGTATTAATTTACTGCTTTCATAATAGATTTCATCACACCATCCAAATAAATTCTGGATAAAAATATTGTCAACATAAATTACTGGTTTTTTAATATTATTTAAATTACTATTTTTATAATTTTCAACCGCTTCTATTATTACCATTCCTTGTATTATATTCTTAAATATATTTATATTGTCTTTGTATTTTATATAACATTCATTTAATATATTAGCTATATTTTTTTCTATATCGGAATACTCATCATCATAATCGTCAATTTTATTTTTCTTATTAATAGAAAAATGCCTA
>OLHA01000859.1_pt1 | contig 17177 bp, 10 predicted proteins | sample 1605961 | NCBI WGS metagenome assembly OLHA01 (sample SAMN03283288) | human gut metagenome | biome: human-associated habitat; material: feces | host: Homo sapiens | place: Peru | collected 2012
TCTACTTTGTCCATCTTACTCTACGCTTTCTGCCATTTCAGCTTCAGGCTTTTCTCCTTTTCTTTCCATAAACTCAGTTCCTGTATCAGGTTATCTTGTCTACCTTTAGTTAGTCTTCACCATCCGCAGTTAGTTAAATCAGTTCCGCTAAAAATATATAGTATTTCTTTTTCTATTGTCAATATTTATGTCTTTCTTTCGTACCCGTGAGTACGAAAAGTGTATATTTCAATTTTCTCTTAAATACACACTTTTTCAGCATTATTGAAAAATTTTCTCATTAATTTTTTCAGTTTTTTACATTAATAAACGGATATCTATAACTAAAAAAATAGATGGAACCTTTTTCGTTCACATCCATTTTTCTCATCTCCAAATGCTTTATATAAAATCCTATAATTTAAAAATCAGTCTTGCCGTACTTTCCGGCATATGTGCTTCTCCCACCGAACAGGATACCGTTATCATCAGATTCCCCTGTAACATTCCATGATTAAATTTCCGGAAACAGAATGCACTGATTGGAATTCTTACCTTTCCGTTTTTTATTTCTGCAATCTTATATACATCTCCCTGCAAATATTTCAAACCAGTAAGATGCCCTGTCATTTTTCTTCCGTTAATACGTGAAATCTCATGCATTTCTTTGATTGTTAATTCAAGATAGCATCCTCTCTTATTGCGTTTTACTACGCCAAGATGCTCGAATCCATGCTCCGCCATTGAACGACCGCTGCCATCAACCTGCATAATGGAAATTGCCACCAGATGATTTCCGTATTGTATCAGTTCCTCAACCTCGACAATTCCATCCTCTTCTTTTTTCATCTGAATTCCCTTATTAAAACACATATGGCTCTTGGTCAACTCTTCCAGTCGGATATAATCAATATTTTCAATCATTCCTTTCAGAACGTCATCGATTCCTTCCGTAATCCCGCTTCTTTCGAGATATTCTCGCACATCTCTTACTAGCTTCTGATGCCATTGCAACATCATTTTTCCCTTTTCTGTAAAATCAAGACTTTGTGTCAGATATTCTTTTTCAATGCAGCTTTTAAAGAATCTACTTACCGTTGGATGCTTGACGCCACATTTTTCAGCAATCGCACCGATTGTTCCTCTTCCCTTTTCCATCTGTTCCAGCTCTGTCAGATACTGAATCTGTAATATTGTCAAATGCTCAAATTCCATTGTCTCATTCCTGCCCATGTCCTGTTCCTCTTACCAAATCTCTACTTCAAGCTGCGCACATTCCCACGTCTCCGGTTCATTCTTTTTTTCATTCATAAATGCGATGAGAAGATTTCCTTCTATTATCCTGTCATTCGGTTTTACAATAAATTCAAAAATATTAGCCGGAATTTTTTCTCCATATTCTCCACGCTCCGCTATTTTCCACTTTTTATCATAATCCTTATATTAAAAATAATTAAAAAATAATGAAAAAATATCAAAATTAGAAAAAGTTACATTAAATTTTTTAGATGCAAGTGAACACATAGAGGAAAACGAAATCTTACTTATACAAAATATAATAAGATATTTAAATAACAATTGGATTTTAAAACCATTCGAAGATCAAAAATATCAAGGTGAAAATATAAAAATTTCGAGATTAGTTCCAACATATTCAAAAAAATTAATAAAAAATAAATAATCACCAGTAAACTGGTGATTTTATTTAATACCAAATTAGATTTTTTTAATTACTTAAAATTATTGTGATAAAAACAAAAAAGGAATCTGCTCAATCAGATTTCTTTTAAACTAATCTATAAAAAAGCAAGATAATAAAAACTTAATAAACAATCATTTATTATCTCTTTCCAATATTTCATCTAACTTACAACGAATTCTATCTTCTTCTGCACTACCATTAGTTTTTAATCTTATCCATGGAATGTCGTATTTATCTAAAATACTATTTTTTAATTGATCCTTTTCATATTGTTTAGTACCTTTTTTATGATTATCATACCCATCAACTTCAATGGCTAAAATTGGTTTATCACCAATTTTTTTAAATATATAAAAATCAAGATGAGTATTATGATGAGATGCATACATTTTCTCTTCTTCAGTTAATAATGATTTATCTCTAATCAAATCATTTACAGATTGATGAAAATGAAATTGTAAATTATCATAATCATTTAAAATTTTCTTTATTAAATAGTAAATAATATTTTCTGAATCATATTTTAAAATTCTCTTATGTTTTTTAAAAAATTCTAATCTTTCCATTTCATATTGTTTATATAATAAATCAAAAGAAGAATATATCTTACTATTTATTATTTCCATATTATTGTAATCTACGTAGTCAATAAAATCTTTTACGTTGGAATTTTTTATTTCGTTGCCAGTCACTATGAAGTATAAGTGTTTTTTTGCTCTTGATACCGCAACATTTAATATTTTAGCATCACCAACAAAATCACTAATATCATCTTCTACCGTAGATATTATAATTGTATCTTTTTCTCTTCCTTGATATTTATGAACAGTATTCACTTCAATATCACCGAGATTTTCTTTTACTAATTCAACTTGATTATTATATGGGGCAATTATACCAATATCTTCCTTACTCTTAGAAATTATTTTTTTTATTTCCTCAACTTGCCTTTGATTAGACTTATTTCTTGATAAATTGCCTTTTACTGTTCTAATTACTTTTATTACATCATTTTCGTTATTATCCTTTGTCATAATTACAAGTTCATTATTATAAAATTTTTTATTACAAAAATTAATAATTTTAGGATGACACCTATAATGTTCAACCAGCATTTTACTTTGAACATTAGGAATAGCATTTTTTACACTAGATAAAAAGTTATTTAAAGAATATGAATAACATTTATCTAAATTATATTCATTAAATATTCTATTGGTTTCCTTAACAATATTATTAGGAATAACATTTGAAAGTTGTTTTTCATCACCAATTATAACTGCATATTTAGCACATGATAACGCTAATGTTCCAGTTACTACATCTATTTGACTTGCTTCATCCATAATTATATAATCAAATTTAAACTTATCATTAAATGTACTTCTAGATGAATAAGTAGTACTTAATATAACTGGATAATCATTTAAAAACTGGTCATAATTTTCCCGTATTTCATCTACTGTATATTTTTTTCTTTTCTCCTTATATTTTAGGGATAAGTATTTTTTAAAATAATCCATTGAACATTTTATAAACTCATCCTCTTTTGCCTTATTAGAATCAACAAAATTTTCCTTTACAATTATTTGATTCTTAATTTCATTTATTTCATCTAAATAGATTTGATTTTGAAGAGATTTTAATATTTTATTTAAATCATTTTTATAAAATTTAAAATCACCAATTCTGTATAAAAAAATATATTTAATCTTATCAAATAATCGCAAATCATCAATAATTAATAATTCATTCCATAATACTTTTAATTTATTTAAATTATATTTTTTTAATTTAAGCAATTCGATTTTTTGACCTCTAATAAGCTCCTTAAAATATTTATATTCTAACTCTAATTCATTTTTCTTTTGAATTAAATTAGCTATTTCTTTTTTTGTATTATACACTTTTCTAACAATTTCATTATCATTTTTTAAAGTTATAACTAAATCGTTAATATCTACATTTTTATATAGAGAAAAATCAGGAATAATTGGGTTTTGTTCTTCAATAAATGAATTTTTATTTGATTTTCTGCCAAGTAATGCTTCAAAAAAATCCAAATTATATTTTTTCAACTTTTCATCTATATTTTTTATTGCAGGATTATTATTAGATACAACTTGACAAGTCATACCTCTAACAACAATATTAGCAATTATATTTAATATTGTTTGTGTCTTACCTGTACCTGGTGGACCTTCAACTATGCTAATTTTATTATAAATTGCATTTTCAACAGCTTCATACTGACTAGAATTGCATCCAAATGGAAATATAAGAGTCTCTATATCATTTGATTTTGTTAAATCATCTGAAATTTTTAAATAATTAACAAGTGCCATATCTAAATTATCTATTTTTATTTTTTCCATTTGTTTACATAATAACTTATCACCATTATCCGTACTTAATGATGTCAAACTAGAAACATCTTTCATATATTTTATTACATTGTGAGAATCTTTGTTAACTTTTTTTAATTCATCACTTTTAAAATCATTACAATCATTATTTTTAAAAAATACACGATAGTAAAAATCATTATAATAATCAAATTTATATATTTCTTTTATATTTTTTAATAATTCATTGTTAACATAGAAAACATAATTATCTAATTTTATTAATACTGGATTAGTAAGATATTTAACTCTCTTTCTTGAAAAGGAATATAATTTATTACTATTATTAAATTTAATAATGTAACTGTAATTTTTAGGATTATATACACAACTATTTATATCAATCCTAAAATTACCATCAATAATAATCATTTCTTTTTTTAAATTCATACTATACCTCCAACTTTAATATAAAATAGTAACACCTTTTATTAATTTCAATCATGTTTTCAATAATTAAATTTAATTTAATATTTATAAAATTTGACTATAAATGATAATATTTCATAATTGAATTATACTCTCTTTCTAACATTTCATCAAATTCATTTCCAATTTTTATATTCATTCCAAGTAACATGCCATCATATACTAAATTACCTTTAAATGGAATAAGTGATGTAACGACTACTTGTGGCAATTTATCATATGGAATAATATTATCTATATTATCATTCAAACCTTTTATCATATATATTTTGTCTCTTTGCATAAAAGCGGTATATTCTAATTCATATCTGGAAATAATGAACATACTTCTGATGCCTTTTCTAAATTCACCTGTTATTTTTAATTCTTCTTCATTAAATCTGTAAGGATTAACTAAACAAAATTCTAACGTGATAGAATCTTTATTTTCCCAATATTTATCTACTATATCTTTAATTTCATATGGATTAATCCCATTATGATTATATATTTTTGTATGACTATTCATTTTATACTTTTTATTAGTAAATTCTAATAAAGCAAAATATATTTTATAAAACAATTTAGTATCTTTCTTTGATAAACAAGCATTTTGTTGTTTCACGTATCTTTTCGTTTTATTAATCTGCATATTTACTTGTTTTATTTTAATTTCTTTAGCTTCATTAGGTGTATATCCATTCAGTGCACCTGATGGCATTTCATCCATTGCCTCATCCAAGATTTTAAAAAAATCAGTTAAATCGATATGTTTTAATGATTCAACACTTTTTATTGATTTCTTTAAAGATGTTCTATCGATATTAAGCATAGAATACTCTCTAATCATTTTGATTGCTGAATGCCAAAAAAATGGTAAATTTTCAAGTTCAGATAAAAATCTTTTTATTTTGGGATTATTTATGTCAAAATCATTATAAAATAATGTTTTAAATATTCTAGGATCAATTTTTCTATTTCCAGCTAATCCTTGCTTTTTTCTTTGTTCTTCTAATTCCTCTTCTATTTCATAATAATCTTGAAAAATCGCAAGTGGAATATTTTGACCTAAACCATCTATATTTTTATTAACAATAAATACATAATAATTAAATAGCTTGTTGTTTAACATATGATTAAATATTACTTCATAATCCATTTTTGTTATTCCTGATGCAAATTGACATACTGAATTTAACAATGCCGATCCTTGCATTTTGCAATAACTTACTAATAATTCATTCAAATCATCTATTTTCTTTTTTTGATTCCAATTTACTATTTTTAGAGCCTGTTTCACTTTATCAATTATTTCTTCTGGAATATGACTTTCTTTATAATAATCATAATCAAGTAAAAACTTATTATTTAAAGTTTCCCTTTCCCAGTTATATTTATCATTTAAATATTTTATATTTAATTTTCCTGGATTCTTTAATAAAGCATCTAAAGTAAGATTATTATCTAATACCATTTTTAAATATTTTAATTCTTTAGTTGTACAAATATCAATAATATTGTACGGATTATCATAAACTTTGTATATTGAATTCAACATTTTAACTTTAGTCACTTTTTCATAATCTTTAAAATCATTTACAATTCTTGTATATTGCTCATAAATATATTCTTTTCTTAAATTATTTATTTCTTCATACATCTTCATATAAACTAACTCCAATCATACAAATTTTTTGTTATTTCAATAAAATAGTTGTTTTATTAATAATCAATCTATTAGAAGAATATCTTTACTCATTTAATTCTTTTCTAATTTTTTTATAATTTGGACAGTATTTATAAACTTCTTGCCAAAAACTTTTTGAATGATTAAAATGTACAAAATGTGACAATTCATGAACTATGACATAATCAAGTTTTTTTAAATCATATTTTATCAATTTAGAGTTTAAGGTTACCGTATTATTTGAACGATTACATACACCCCAACGCGTTTTCATATTTCTAATTCTTAATTTTGGATATGGTATTTTTTCTTCAAACATATTATAAATATAATTTAATCTATTTAAATATAATTCACATATATATTTACTCAACCATTTATTCAACATTCTATCATTAGAAGCAAATATATTTCTATTATCATAATCTATTTCAACTTTTTTAAAATTACTAGAAAATACTACATTATAACTAATTCCTAAAAAATAGAATTTGTTATCTTTTTCTAAATTATTATTATATTTTTTTATTGCTTTAATTAAAAATTTTTGATTATTATCTAATAAACTCTTTATATAAGATTTAGTAGTAAAAAAGCCAGTCGTTACATAAATAGTATTAGAATCTTTAAGTCTTATATATGTATTTTTATTATTTTTTCTTATAATTTGTACATCTAAAATATACTCATCAATTTGATATTTCATATAACCACCTATATAGACTTATTATATCATTTTAGAAAAATAATAAAAAGAACTATTTTCTATAAAGAGAAAATAGTTACTATGATTATTATTAAAACAACAACAACAAATAATTGCAACAATAGTTTCCAAATATTTTTAAGCCAATCTTTATATGAAATGTTAAAATATGAAAGTCCTAAAATAAGTAAAACGCTAGTTGGTGCAACAAACATTACAAGTCCATATAAAGTTTGAATAATAAATGTTGCTAAAAATCTTAACTCAACTGTAGTGCCTGTTAAAACAATTGTTGGAGTATATAAAGTACCAATTAATGTTGAAAAACTATTGAAGAAGAAACTTGCAATAATTGTTGTAATAGAAAGAATGAATGAATTAAATGTATCTGTTAAATTCATTAGATAATCAACAATAGTTGTAGCAAAATTTGCAGTAGCGCCATTTTTAAATAAAACTGCTAGTACAAGGTTTGCACCAATAACATATAAAACTAATTTTAAATTAGATTTTATTCCATTACCAAATCCTTCTATAATTTCATCCAAATTTTTTCTATATATTATTGCAACCAATAAGGTCATAAATAAAATCAATACTGATATAAATGGTAATTGCCAATAACCTATTGCTGGTATCGTTCCTAAAATATTAGAAACAATTGAGAAATCACCTATTTTTATATTTTGAATTTTCTCATATAAATTTAAAAAAGGTGTTGCATCCGATCCGGCATTTAAAACGTCATCCCATTTAAAACTTCCAACAATCATAAAAACAAAAGTAAATATGAATATAATAAGTAAAGGAATCCAACTTTTCTTACATGAATCATTAACTTCGTAAAGAGGAATTTCATTATTAATTTTCTTTGAATTTTTTAAATCTTTTCTTCCTAATCTTAAAATAAACATAACAAGTAAAAATAACAACAAAATTAATAATATTATCTTATCAGGAAAAATAGATGTATTATAAGAATATTTACTGTTATAGCCAAAATATCCATTTAAATAATAACTTATATCAATTCCATAAATACTTCCAGACATTCCTATAATAACAGATCCTAATGTTGATAACATTGCTGTAATTTTACTAAATCCAAGCGATAGTAAAATAGTTGCTATAAAAGGAATCACGAAGAAAAATATAACGTTTAATCCAACAATTGATGATAAAATTCCAAATAAAATAGTAACAATAACTAAAAATTTTAATTCTTTTCCTTTCAACTTAGAAACAAAATTATTAATCATTCTGCTATAAACACCAGTTTTATTCACAACTCCATAAAAACCACCTACCATCAAAATAAAAATTATTGTTGGTAAAGCCAAATCTAAAACTGTTAATGGAATAAGTGGTAAATCAAACAAACCTATCGGAGTTATATTGCCTATAGAAAATACGTTGTTTTTATATTCACCAACAGGTATTAACCAAGACAAAAATACAACCGCAACAAGTACAATTAACAACATTTTAAATAAACTGTTCTTACTTTTTTTCATAACATACCCTCCATTATGATTATAGCAAAAAAAGAAAAAGAATTAAACATTTTTTAAAAATTTTCATTTATTTTACACAAAATAAATTATAAGTGTTATAATTTTTTTGGTGATTACTATGAAAAACAATCCGTTTATATACTCAGATAATAATAAAAGGTATCATACATTAGATTATTTTTATAAAAAAAAATTCAATTCAAAAGTATTTAAAGTTAGTTTAAATGCTGGGTTTTCTTGTCCAAATATTGATGGAACCGTTGGAACTGGTGGATGCATATATTGTTCGAATTCCGGTAGTGGAGACTTTGCTGGAAATATAAGTGATGATTTAATTACACAATTCAATAATATTAAATCACTACTACATAAAAAATGGCCCAAAGCAAAATATATTGGTTATTTTCAAGCTCATACAAATACGTATGCACCAATTAATATTTTAAAGGAAAAATATGAAACCATATTATCGTTAGAAAATGTTGTTGGACTTTCAATCGCAACAAGGTCGGATGCAATAAGCGAAGAATGTTTAAATTATTTAGAACAATTATCAAAAAAAACTTATCTAACAATAGAATTAGGATTACAAACAATTCATGAAAAAACAACCAAATTGATTAATAGATGTCATACACTTAAAAATTTTGAAGAAATGGTCAAAAAATTAAGAAAAAGAAATATCAATGTTGTCGTACATATAATTAATGGATTGCCTTTTGAAACAGAAGAAATGATGATTGAAACAGTAAAATATTTAAATAAACTCGATATTCAAGGCATAAAAATTCATATGTTACATATTTTAAAAAATACAAAATTGGAACTTTTATATAAGAATACAAAATTTCATGTTTTAACAAAAGATGAATACGTAGATATTATCTGTAAACAGCTTGAATATTTAAGGCCAGAAATTGTTATAAATCGTATAACTGGTGATCCAGTTAAAGAGGATTTAATTGAACCTACTTGGTTAATAAAAAAATTTTGCGTTCTAAATGACATTGATAAAGAACTAGTAAAAAGAAATTCATATCAGGGATTAAAAATCAAAAAGTAAGGACTTACGCCTTACTTTTTTAATATAATTATTTAAACATATATGGATTTTCAATTGTTCCATCACCAGATTTATAAACAACAGTATCATCTAAATATATACTTAATCTTACAACCTTATAATTACTAGCATTTGTTGTATCTGTACTTCCACCATCTATTTCATAAACATTTGATGATTTTGCGGCATTAGGTGTAATACTCCACCAACTATCATCATACTTAGCTAAATAATTATAATTTTGACAGGCACCATCCATTATTTTTGTACAATTAATATCTAAACTAGCCATTAAAAATTCATTTATTTGAATTAAGCCTGCTTTTCTATCTTTAGATAATTCAGAACATTCAGTGGTACCATCTTTTGTAGTATCATCAATATATCTTTTACCAACGCACAAATTCTTTGTTGCAATATATAATTTTTCTTTATCACTAAACAAACTATTATATAGTTCATCGATCTTTTGACTTATGCGACTTAAATCATAATTATTAATACCAACAGTTGATCTAAAATCTATATTGTATCTATTATCCCAATTATTTTTTTCTTTAGTACTTTCTTGTAATAATTTTATATTTCCATCGGAATCTATTTTAATAATACGCCAATTTTGATTAGCAAACTTAACATAATTATTTACATATTCTCCTCTAAAAATATATTCATTATTTACACGATATAATCCATCGCCAGATTCAGTTAGTTCATTATTAATAACATACTGATTTAAAAACAAAGTTTTATAATCATCACCACAATCCAAAACTGGTGTATATAAATAATCATTATCATGTTTTTTTATAGTTACATAACCAGTACAAGAAACAGAAGATTTTTTTAAATATTTATTTAATTCTTTCATGTTTTTGTTAGCAACCAAATCTTCAACATCTATTTTTGCAATTTCACCTTCTGCTGGTAATGAAAAATTTGTTTTTTCATCATTCACATAAGAAATAGCAGCGCTTTTCATTTTGTCTTCAATTTTTTGATAACTAAGTTTATTACCACCAATTAATTTTATAATTCCAAGAATTAGAAAAAAAGCAACAAAAGCAATAATAATTATAATTACATACTTAAACATTTTTTTATTTATGTTTGATAAATCCATACTTTCAACTCCTTAACACGTTAATTATAACAAAAAAGTAAAAATAATACAATATTAATTTTTACTTCAACAATTCCTTCAAAAATTGACCAGTGTAACTTTGAGACACCTTACAAATATCTTCGGGAGTTCCCATTGCAACAATATTTCCACCCATATTTCCACCTTCTGGTCCTAAATCTATTACATAATCAGCTACCTTAATAACATCCAAATTATGTTCAATAACAATAACGGTATCACCATTATCAACTATTCTATTTAAAATTACTAATAATTTCTTTATATCATCTGTATGAAGACCAGTTGTTGGTTCATCTAATATAAACAAACTTTTTCCAGTTGGTTTCTTTTGAAGTTCTTTTGCTAGTTTTACTCTTCCTGCTTCTCCACCAGAAAGTGTAGGAGCACTTTGTCCTAATTTTACATAAGATAATCCAACATCCATAAGCATTTGTAGTTTATTTTTAACTTTCGGTATATTTTCAAAAAAATCAAGTGCTTCTTCAACACGCATTTCTAGAACATCATAAATACTTTTTCCTTTATATTTAACTTCCAAAGTTTCACTATTATATCTGGTTCCACCGCAAACTTCACAAGGAACATATACATCTGGAAGAAAATGCATTTCTATTTTTTTTACACCGTCACCATAACAAGCCTCGCATCTTCCACCCTTTACATTAAATGAAAATCTGCTCTTATCATAACCTCGTAATTTAGCTTCTTTTGTTTCTGTAAATACATCTCTTATATCATCAAAAACACCCGTATAAGTTGCCGGATTACTTCTTGGCGTTCTTCCTATTGGAGTTTGAGAAATATCTATAACTTTATCAATATTTTCTAAACCTTTTATTGATTTATATTTACCTGGTTTTAATTTAGTACGATATAAATTACTTGCAACTGCTTTATATAAAATTTCATTTATTAAACTACTTTTTCCACTTCCAGATACACCTGTTACACAAATAAATGTTCCAAGCGGAAATTTTACATTAATATTTTTTAAATTGTTTTCGCTTGCACCTTTAATTTCTAAGAATTTTTTATTACCTTTTCTTCTTTTACTAGGTACCTCTATTTTTAATTCTCCTGTTAAATATTTTCCTGTTAAACTGTTAGGATTTTTCATAACCTCTTGTGGTGTACCAGAAGCTACAACCTCACCACCGTGGATACCTGCCCTAGGACCAATATCAACTAAATAATCACAAGCTTTCATTGTATCAGTATCATGTTCAACAACAATTAAAGTATTACCTAAATCGCGCATTTCAAGCATCGAATTAATTAATCTTTGATTATCTCTTTGATGAAGTCCAATACTAGGTTCATCTAAAACATATAATACGCCAGTTAATCTTGAACCAATTTGAGTAGCTAAACGTATTCTTTGTGCTTCTCCACCACTTAAAGTCCCAGCACTTCTATTTAAAGTCAAATACTCAATTCCTACATTAATTAAAAATTCAAGTCTAGAATTAATTTCTTTAATAATTAATTCAGAAATATCTTTTTGTTGCTTATTTAATTTTAAACTTTTAAAGAAATCATATAAATCACGAATACTTAGTTTTGTTAATTCATAAATATTTTTTTTACCTATTAAAACAGATAACACTGATGAATCAAGTCTAGCACCATGACAAGTAGGACATTCAAGTTCTGTCATATATTGCTCTATCCATTCTCTTATCCAACCACTTTTTGTCTCAATATAACGTCTTTCTAAATTTGTAATAATTCCTTCAAAATAATCTTTCTTAGTTCTTTTATTTCCAGCCTTTGATGAATAATTAAATTCTAAAATATCATGTGAACCATACAAAATAATATTAAGTTCTTCTTTTTTCAAATCTTTAACTGGCTTATTTAAGTCAATACCATAAAATTTAGCAACAGTATTTATTTCTGTATTTGTTATATTATTTGACTCATCCGTATTAATTGCCACAATTGCGCCACCATTTATACTTAAGTTACGATTGGGAATAATTAAATCTTCATCTATTTTATATTTTATACCGAGTCCTTTACAGTCGTTACAAGCACCATATGGAGCATTAAATGAAAACATTCTAGGTTCTAATTCTGGAAGAGAAAAATCACATTCTGGACAAGCATATTTTTCACTCATCAAGAAATCTTCCCCACCAATTACATTAATTAAAACTTTACCATTTGATAACTTACTGGCATTTTCAATTGATTCATATAAACGGCTTCTAATTTCTGGCTTTATAATTAATCTATCAATAATAACTTCAATATTATGTTTTTTTGTTTTAGAAAGTTCAAAAGAACTAGATAAATCATATTCTTCACCATCAACACAAATACGAACATATCCATCTTTTCTAAAGCCATCAATTAAATCTTTAAACGTACCTTTTTCTCCATGAATAACTGGTGATAAAATACGAATTTTAGTTCCAACACTTAGATTCATAACTTGAATTGTCATTTCCTCAATACTTTGACTTGTAATTGGTTTATGATGGTTAGGACAATATGGAACACCAATTCTTGCATAAAGAAGTCTTAAATAGTCATAAATTTCCGTTACAGTCCCAACTGTACTCCTTGGATTTTTATTTGTTGTTTTTTGATCAATACTTATCGCTGGACTTAATCCCTCAATCGAATCAACATCTGGTTTATCTGTTCCACCCAAGAATTGTCTCGCATAGGCACTTAAACTTTCAACATAACGTCTTTGTCCTTCTGCATAAATAGTGTCAAAAGCTAAACTGCTTTTTCCACTTCCAGATACACCGGTCATAACAATTAACTTGTTTTTTGGTAATTCTATATCTATATTTTTTAAATTATTTTCTCTAGCACCCTTTACAATAATCTTATCCATTTGTACACCTCTATTACATATAATTTTCTAAATCAATCATATTATAACACTAAATAAATTTTTTATAATTATAATTTTTATTTTTGATAAAATTTTATTATTTTTTCATATGTATCAAAATTATACTTATCTTTTATTTTTATTAATGATAAAACTTTATTAATTTCATAATCATTTAATTTATAACCACTTAAAAATCTTATTATTCTATCCCTATTTATAATGTCATATTCTAATAATTTATATAAATAGTTAATTATTTCTTCTCTTTTTAAAAAATTGTTAATTTTTATATTTGAACATACATACATATCATAATATCCGTAATACTCATCATTAACTGTAATTATATCTCCATACCCTGAAACATCTGCTATTTGAACCTTAAAATTAATTGCGTCAAAATATCTAAAGGTATCTTCCAAATTTTTACAAAAATGAAATCCATTTCCTCTTGTTCCCCAAGTCACTTTTCCTTCTATTGTATAAATTTTTTCTAACTCAAATTTAAAACCATATCTATTTGTAAAATCTTCATTTAATATTTTAAATCCTTTTATCATACAACCACTACTTATATAATTTTTCTATTTCTAAAGCAATATTATCAGTATCCATTTTTTCTTGATGCAAAAGTTCATCTATACTTCCATGATCAATAAATTTATCATCATACCCCATTATTTTAATTTTTTTATTAAATCCCATATTATTCAATTCATATAACACTTGTTGTCCAAAACCACCTATTATGTTATTATCTTCAAGTGTTAAAACATTATAATTATTTTTAATAATTTCTTCTAAAATATATTTATCTAGTGGTTTTATAAATAAGGCATTTATAATAATTGGTTTATATTTTTTAGAAATTTTTTTACATGCTAAAATAGCATAACTTACCATTTTACCAACTGCCAAAATAATTAATTCTTTACCATCAGTTATTTTTTCCCATTTACCACATTCGATTTTTTTAATAGGTTTTAAGCTATACATATCATTTCCTCTTGGATAACGAATAGCGACCGGATTATTTCTAGTAAAAGCATATTTCAATAATAATTCCATTTCTTCAGTACATTTAGGGGCTAAAATTTCTATATTTGGCATCATATTAAGATATGAAATATCAAAAACACCTTGATGTGTTTTACCATCATTACCAACTAGTCCAGCTCTATCTATAGCTAGTACAACGGGTAATTTTTGCATACATACATCCATAAGTAATTGATCAAATGAGCGTTGCAAAAATGTTGAGTAAACTGCAAAAACTGGTCTTAGGCCATTTGCAGCCATTCCACCAGCAAGCGTTACTGCATGTTCTTCTGTTATTCCAACATCAAAAAATCTATTTGGAAATATTTCGCTAAATTTACTTAAACCTACTCCAGATGTCATTGCGGCAGTTATAGCTACAATATTTTTATTATTTAAAGCTAATTTAACTAAACTTTCTCCAAATGAAGCAGAATAAGTTCTAGTACTTTTTGATATTGTATTACCTGTTTTTACATCGAATTTTGAAACTGCATGAAATTTATCTGGATTAGTTAAAGCAGGCATATACCCTAATCCTTTAGTTGTTATAACATGTAATACAATTGGTTCATTTAAATTCTTTACTTTTTTTAAAATTTTGTTTAAATCCTTAATGTTATTTCCATCAATAGGGCCAATATATCTAACTCCTAAATTCTCAAAAAACATTGGGTTAAAAAATAAATTTTTAACACTTGTCTTAATTTTTTTAGCAATATTAACAATTTTATTGCGATTTTTCTTATCTAATTTGTAATGAACATGTTCTTTTAATTTATTATAAGATGGAGTTAATCTAACTTTGTTTAAACACTTAGAAAGTCCACCTACATTAGTAGATATACTCATTTGATTATCATTTAAAATAATTAACATCTTACTTTTGTTAAATCCCAAATCATTCAAAGCTTCATATACCATTCCGCCTGTAAAAGCACCGTCTCCTATTACCGAAATAACGTTATAGTCTTCACCTTTTATATCTCGTGCACGTGCCATGCCAAGACATGCCGATATTGAATTACTACTATGCCCAGTATCAAAAAAGTCATACAAACTTTCATCTCTTTTAGGAAAACCACTTATACCATTATATTGTCTTAAAGTATCAAAATTTTCTTTTCTACCAGTTAAAATTTTATATACATAACTTTGATGTCCTACGTCAAAAATAATTTTATCATTACTAAAATCAAAATTTTTAAGAATAGAAATTGTAAGTTCAACAATTCCTAAATTTGATGATAAATGTCCTCCTGTTTTAGAAATATTTTCTATTAAAAATTTTCTTAAACTTATAGATAAATCTTCTAATTCTTTTAACGATAAATTTTTTATATCATTTGGTGAAATAATTCTATCAAGTATATTCATAAAAACACAACCTCTTCTTTAACATTATATATCAAAAGGTAGAAAATTCAAAACAAAAAAATATGTATGTTATTACATATTTTTTAAACTTTTTTTATAATCATCACTTTTTTTATAGAATCATAATCAAAATAATATCCGTTATTTGTATTATCAGAGCCAATATTTAAAATAGTGCTAAAATTTGTTTTATAAAAGTTTAAATCAACATTTTCAATTAAATCATATCTATTACCATTATATTCTCTAGAATCTACTACTTTATCTAATTGAACAGAATTTGAACAAGCTGAATTTCCACTAATTCCGTATGTCCATGTTGCGTAAATACAACCACCCGTATTTATACTACCATTTTCAACAACCGATTTTAAAGTTCCATTGTATGCAAATCCAACAACTCCGCCTACATTTTTGTTACCATTAACTATAATATCTTTTACTATAACATTTTCAATTGGTTTTGGGGAATAATAATTATTTCCTGAATTATGTTGACCCGTTATTCCTCCTACATTTTCATTTCCTGTTACATTTCCACTAAACATTATACTTGATATATTACCTTCATTGAATCCTACTATTCCTCCTACATAATTATTTCCTTTTACACTTATATTTTCAAAATTTACTCCTCTTATTGTCCCTGTATTATATCCAAATATTCCTACATAATCTGTTGTTGTTTCTATTTTTATATTTTTTAATGTATTTCCATTTCCTTCAAATGTTCCTTTAAATGGATTTCCATAAATTCCAAATTGATAAACATATTTATTAGAAAAATCTATATCATTCATTACACTATATACTGAACTATTTCTTTCACTATTCATATTTATTGCAGCATTATTAAAGTCATTTACATTTCTTATTTGGTATGGGTCTTCTTCAGTTCCACTTCCTTTTAAATTAAATTCTATTGGATCTTTCGTTGTTGTCATCAAAGTAATTTGCATTTTATTATTATAACCAAAATAATATCCATCTGAATTATTATCTCCTCCATATATTGTATCAACATATACTTCATACGAAGACAATAAATCACTACTTAAATCATATCTATCACCATTATATTCTCTAGAATCAGCTACATCATCTAATTGAACAGAATTTGAACAAGCAGACTTTCCATCACTACCATACGAATTTGCTCCATAAATACAACCTCCTGTATTTATATTACCATTTTCTACAACTACTTTTATTGTACCTTTATAAGAATAGCCTGTAACTCCACCTACATTTTTGTTACCATTAACTATAATATCTTTTACTATAACATTTTCAATTG
>OLHA01000861.1_pt1 | contig 17145 bp, 26 predicted proteins | sample 1605961 | NCBI WGS metagenome assembly OLHA01 (sample SAMN03283288) | human gut metagenome | biome: human-associated habitat; material: feces | host: Homo sapiens | place: Peru | collected 2012
TGATGAGAATCATGATGATGCTGTGGCTCTGCATCTGCACGTTCGGTTCAAACTTGGCAGGCAGGAAGCCCGGAGTAGCGAGGAAGCGCTGTGTATCCTCAAATACCTGGAGTGCGCGCTGTGCCCAATGTTGGTCGCCTGTGGCGAGTGCATACTCCGACATTGCTATCGCTGCGAATGTCTCCGAGAACACATAACGGCGCTTGCGCAAGGGCTGTCCTTCGGCTGTCACCGAGAAATACATGTGGCCCTGCTCGTCGAAGCAATGCTTCTCGATGAACTCAAGTGTCGACTTGGCTGCATCGAGCCACTCCTGGTTCTTCTCAACATTGTTGTATGCAAAGGCGCAAATGAATGCGAAGCGGCCCTGGAACCAAACCGACTTTGTAGAATCCATCAACGAACCGTCGCGATTTACGCAAGTATACACACCGCCATTCACTCGGTCCCATCCATGCTCCATCCAGAACGGCATGATGTTCTCGGTCAGATCCTTCTTGTATGAGTCTGCCCAAGACTTAATATATTCTTTTACGTTCATTTCTTTATAGTTTGTTCGTCAGCCGACGATGGTTTAGAACTTGTTGGCACGCTCAAAGAAACCGATTTCCTCAAGCTCCTTCTTCATCTGAGCCTCTTCCTCATCGGTCATGTTGCGGAACGGTACACGGTTTGGTCCGAGGTCGAAACCGAGGAGCTTCATGATGCGCTTGCCGCCAACGATGTTGCCGCGGAAGTGGCAGATGACGTTGATAACCTCCTGAGCGAAGTTCTGCTTCTCGCGTGCTGTCTCGATGTCGCCGTTGTTCCAAGCCTCGATGATGCCTGTAAGCTCACGTCCGTTGTAGTTGGTTGTGCCACCGATGCCACCGCGAGCGCCACCCTGTGCAAGGCTCGGGAGTATTGTCTCGTCCTGACCATGGAGCATGTCATACTTGCCATCGGCATAGAGACGACACTGGTTGTACTCATAGAGCGACTCGTATGTGTACTTGATACCAGCGAAGTTGGCTATGCGACCGTCAACAGCCTTCAGCAAGTCGAGCATAGGCAGATAAGCACCGTTGAATGCAGGGATATGATAGTAGTAGAAAGGAAGATTGGGAGCTGCATTGGCAATTGTCTCGCAGTACTCTACAAGTTCCTCTATACGACCAATCTTCGGGAATGGAGGAGCCATCGAACCGATACCCCATGCACCTATCTTCTGTGCATGCTCAGCCAGACGCACACTCTCACGCAGGCAGCAGCTGCCTACATGTACTATCACCTTGAAGCCCTCCGGAGCTACCGACACCCAACGCTCGGCAAGCTGCATGCGCTCCTCGGTGGTGAGCATATAGCCCTCGCCCGACGAACCATTGATGAACACGCCCTTGAGTCCGTTCTTCTGCAACATCTTGGCATAAGCCTCGATTGGTTCAAGATTGACGTCACCGTTTGCATAGAAAGGTGTAAACGGAGCGTCGATAAGTCCGATAATCTTTTCCATAGTCTGTTTGTATTTAAAAGTATGTAATATTAAACCTTAAATTTATTATAATATGTATCTATAAATGAATTACTCCTTGTTGTCGGTAGTAGGTCTCAAGCAGCTCAACTGCAGCACGAGTGCCACGAGCACGATGCAGCCCAGTACGGCAAAACCTAAACCAAGGTTGCCACCGTCAGTCCACTTACCCAACAGGTGTGTCACAGCAGCACCGGCAAACACGCCCACCATATTCATGACACCGTAAGCTGTGGCACGATACTTGGCTGAGATAATCTGGCAGAGTATAGGCATGTTGTTGGCGTCGAACATTCCGTAGCCCATACCAAAGAGCAGTCCTGCTCCTACTACAGCCACGATGCTATGACCGAAGCCCAGCAATACGAGTGCAGGGATGGTCATACCGAGTCCGATGGCGCTGGTATAGACACGTCCGCGAATGTTGCGCAGCACCCACTTGTCCGACAAAATACCACCTACGATAACACCGATAAACGACGATGCGGCAATAGTAATGGTCGACATAGGTCCGGCCTGCGACATCGGAATGCCAAGGTTTTCGGCAAACAGCGTTGGCAACCAGTTCTTAGTAGCCCATCCCGGAAGACTCGGCACAGCGAAATAGATGAGAATTACCCAGAACGCCCAGGTAGAGAACACCACGCTCAGTCCGCGCCAGACGGTCTCCTTAGGCTGATTGGCAGCGGGGTTGGCTGCAGCAACAGCTGCTGTACCCTTGTGCTTGTCGTGAAGAAGCAGAGCGAGCACTACCGAATAAGCTATACCGATAATACCAAACCAGTGGAATGTAGAGTGCCATGAGAACATGGCGGCAACTGTTGCGCCGAATCCACCGATAGCCTGTCCTACGTACAGACCGGTCATGTGTATACCAATAGCCAATGAGCGCGACTTGCCCTCATGCCAGTCGGCGATGAGCGAGAGTGCTGACGGGATGTAAAGTGCCTCGCTAATGCCCATCAGAGCACGCAACCAATAGAGCTGCTGAAAGTCTGTGGCGTAGCCCATGAGATATGTCACTGCCGACCAAACGAACAAACTGCCCACTACAAGCTTCTTTCGGCTCACGCGGTCGGCTACCACTCCGGCAAACGGACTAACAATTCCGTATATCCAAAGGAAAACCGCCATCAATGCACCGAAAGCCTCTGCTTTGTTCAATTCGGCGATGTCGGCCTTCATAGCCTCCTGCATTGTGGAGAGCATCTGACGGTCCATGTAATTCAAAAGGGCCACAACCCAGAGCAGCGCTACGACTACCCACGGGTAAAACTTACTTCTTTTCATCAGTTTCAATTAGTTAGTGTATTCTTAAAATTGGGTTTTAGTTTATTCGATTAGTTATACAGACGATAGCTTATGCCTGCACTTGATGTTTACTTTGCAAAAGTATACTTTTTTTCCAAACCAAGCAAGTTAAATAAAATATTTTTTAAACACAATGGCATTATTTGCGATTTTTAATAAACCAAAATAGTTATAAGACCAATAGGACTAAAACTTAAGACGAAAAGACCACATTTGTAAGCAATCTTTTCGTCTTTACTATATGACCAAATTAATCATTTCCCCTCTTACGTTCGGCTATTCTTTCATTTGCCCTTTCGGCATCACCACGAGAAACATGCATTCCTCCGTCTTCATCCCTCCACATAGGCTGCGAAGCTCCACCGCCTCCACCACTCATTGCATTAAATAATTCTAAAAATCCAATATCTCCAGTAATAACATTCATACCAGGAATAGTTATGGAATTACCTAAAGCAAAAATGAATAATACACCTAATGTAAATAATATTCTTGCTCTTAAATCTTTGTTAGAAGATCTAAATATTTGCTTAAAAGTAGCAAACATCTTAAATCACCTCCGTAGTTCCACCCAATTCCTCAATTTTAGTAATAGCAGAATTAGTAAATACATTAGCTTTAACAGTTAATTTCTTTTCTAATTTACCATTTCCTAATACTTTGATTCCGCATAATTCTTTTTTCACTAATCCAGATTCTTTTAATACTTCAGGAGTAATTACATCTCCATCTTTAAATCTATTTAAATCTGAAACATTAATAATTGCATATTTCTTTTCAAATCTTGCATTTGAGAATCCACGTCTAGGTAGTCTCTTATATAAAGGAGTTTGACCACCTTCAAACCATGGATGAATTGATGCGCCACTTCTAGCTTTTTGTCCTTTTTCACCACGAGTTGATGTTTTACCATGTCCACTTCCTGGTCCACGTCCAACAACTTTTCTTCTATGAGTTGATCCTTCTAATCTATTTAATTCATGTAATTTCATTATTTTAAGACCTCCTCAACAGTTTTTCCACGAAGACTAGCAACATGTTCAATAGTTCTTTGAGATTCTAAAGCCTTAATAGTAGCTTTAGCAGTATTAATTTGTGTATTGCTTCCTAAAGATTTAGCAACAACATCTTTAACACCAGCAAGTTCTAAAACTATTCTTGATGCTCCACCAGCGATAATTCCACGACCAGCTTTAGCAGGTCTAATTAACACTTTTGCAGCTCCACAAACGCCAGTAACTTCATGAGATATAGTTCTATTATCAACTAAATCTACATGTACAATATTCTTTTCAGCTTCCTTAATTGCTTTACTTACAGCAACTGGAATTTCTTTAGATTTACCTGTACCAATTCCAACTTTTCCTTTTCTGTCTCCTACAGCAACTGTAGCTGAAAATCTAAAATTACGTCCACCTTGTGTAACCTTTGTAACTTTTCCGATAGATATAATTTTATCTTCATAAAGTTTCTTAGGTTCACGATCAGTTCTTCTTTTACCGTCCATACGTTTCCTCCCTAGAATTCTAGTCCATTTTCACGAGCTGCATCAGCTAATGCTTTAACACGTCCGTGATATAGATATCCGCCACGATCAAATACAACTGTTTTGATCTTTGCTTTTTTAGCTTTTTCTGCAATATCTTTTCCTACTGCAGCAGCTGCTTCAAGATTATTATTTTTAAGTTTAAGTTCTAAAGAAGATGAACTAGCTAATGTAACACCCTTAACATCATCTATTAATTGTGCATAAATAGCTGTATTACTTCTAAAAACACAAAGTCTAGGAGTTGATTCAGTACCAGACAATGTTTGTCTGATTTTTCTATGTCTTTTAATTCTTGTAACATTTTTTGATTCTTTTTTTATCATTCCTTTTTACCTCCTATGCAGCTTTCTTTCCTTCTTTACGACGGATATGTTCATCTTTATATTTAATACCTTTACCCTTATATGGTTCTGGTTGTCTTACTTTTCTAACATTAGCAGCAAATTCTGATACTAATTGTTTATCATATCCGCTTATAGTTAATTCAGTAGTAGATTTATCAGGCATTTCAACTTTTAATCCTTCTGGAACAACTAATTCAACAGGATGACTATATCCAGCAGAAATAATAACTTTATTTCCTTGTACTTGGAATCTATAACCAACACCATTGATTTCTAGTTCACGTTTAAATCCTTCACTAACACCGATTAACATATTGTTAATAATTGAATTTGTAGTTCCGTGTAATTGTTTAGAAACTTTTAAATCATTATTTCTAGTAGTTACTACTTTACCATCTTCAACTTTAACATTAACATTTTCATTCTTAAAATTGAATTCTAATGTTCCTTTTGGTCCTTTTGTTGTTACTTTATTTCCATCAACAGTAACTTCTACTCCAGATGGAATAGCTAATATTCTATTTCCGATTCTACTCATAACACACCTACCATACGTAAGCTAAAACTTCTCCGCCAAGTTTTTTAGCTCTAGCTTCCTTATCAGTCATAAGACCTTCTGATGTAGAAACAATAGCTATACCTAGTCCATTAAGAACTCTTGGCATTTCATCAGCTTTAGCATATACACGTAATCCTGGTTTACTAATTCTTTTTAAGCCAGTGATTACTCTTTCTTTAGTTTTTGAATATTTAAGGTTTAACACGATCATTTCACCAACAGCTAATTTATTAGTATCATAACCATCAATAAAACCTTCTTTAGTTAAAATATCTGCAATACCTTTAGTCATTTTAGTACCAGGTATTTCAACAGTTTTGTACTTCATAGCATTAGCATTACGAATTCTTGTAAGCATATCTGCTATAGTGTCATTAACCATTATAGGCCTCCCTTCTTATTAACACTCGCCTGTTAATGTTTGGTTTTACAGGAATCTCTCCTGTTAATATTTCATTGTAATATGCGATCTTGTTTTCACATTCACACATTTTTCTATCACATTCTTCTATTAAACTGTGATCATTATTATCACTCTCTAACAAAGATTGTTTCAAATAAGCATATTTAAAGTATCTATTAGTCTCATTAGTAATGAGTACATCAATAGGCAAATCACCTATTAATGTAGTACTACCAACTTGATTTTTTAACACCAGGAATTTGTCCTTTGTATGCTAATTCTCTAAAGCAAATACGGCATAGACCAAATTTACTTAAAACACCATGTGGACGACCACATCTAGTACATCTAGTATAATTTCTAGTAGAGAATTTACTTCCTCTTTGTTGAGATATTAATTTACTTTTCTTTGCCATAAATATTTCCTTTCCTACTTTCTAAAAGGTAACCCAAATTCAGTTAATAATGCTAGAGCTTCTTCATTTGTATTAGCAGTAGTTACCATAACGATATCTAAACCTCTAACTTTAATAACTTGATCATATTCTACTTCAGGAAATACTAATTGTTCTTTGATACCAAGAGTATAATTACCTCTTCCATCAAAACTATTTTTAGAAATACCTCTAAAGTCTCTAACTCTTGGAAGAGCAATTGTAATTAATTTATTTAAGAAGTTATACATATTATCTCCTCTTAAAGTAACCTTACAACCGATTTTATTTCCTTCTCTAAGTTTGAAACCAGCTATAGATTTTTTAGCAGTAGTTACTACTGGTTTTTGACCAGATATAGCTTCTAAGTCACGAACAGCAGCATCTAAAAACTTTTGATCATTAATAGCATCTCCAACACCCATATTTAGAACGATTTTTTCTAAACGTGGAACTTGCATTTTAGTAGTGTAGTTAAACTTTTTAGTTAAATTTGGAACTATTTCTTCTTCATATAATTTTTTTAATGTTTCCATAATTCACCTACTTACTTTCTTTTTCATCTTTTTTCTTAGAAGCCTTTTTTTCTTTAACTTCCTTTTTTACTTCTTTTTTAGTTTCTTTAGTTAATACTTTAACGTTAGAAATATGAATAGGAGCTTCTACTTCTAATATTCCACCAGATTCGTTAGTACGATTTGGTTTAACATGTTTTTTAACGATATTAACACCGTCAACAACTACTCTATTATCTTTTCTAAGTACGTTAAGTACTTTACCTTCTTTACCTTTATTACTTCCTGTAATAACACGTACGTTATCTCCAACTTTTATCTTCATGTTAGCCTCCTATAATACTTCTGGAGCTAGTGAAACAATTTTCATATAGTTCTTATCACGAAGTTCACGAGCTACAGGTCCTAGAACACGAGTTCCTACAGGACTATTATCATCTTTAATTAGTACGCAAGCATTGTCATCAAATTTAATATGACTTCCGTCTGCTCTACTAACACCTTGTACTGTTCTAACAATAACAGCTTTTACTACTTTTCCTTTTGGAGTGTTTGAATTTGGGATAGCTTTCTTTACTGTACCAACAACAACATCTCCTATATTACCGCTTTTAACTTTACTTCCACCAAGTACTCTGATTACTAAGATTTCACGAGCGCCTGAATTGTCAGCTACCTTTAAACGGCTTTCTGGTTGTATCATAACTCTCTCCTTTCTTAATTAAAGAATAACAGCTTCCTCAACGATACTATCTAAAACATATCTTTTAGTTTTTGATAGAGGACGAGAAGATACAACTTTAACTATATCTCCTACTTTAGCTTTATTCTCTTCATCATGTACTGCATACTTTTTAGTAGTTTTTACATTTTTATTGTAAAGTGGATGCTTTTTATAAGTTACAACAGCAATTGTAATTGTTTTATTATTAGCTGCACTAACAACTTTACCAACTAATTCTTGTTTTTTGTTTTCCATTACTTGCTATCCTCCTTACCTTCATTTAATTCTCTTTCTCTAATAACTGTTTTAATTTTAGCAACTTCATGTCTTAATTCTTTAATTCTATGAGGCTTTTCTAAATTTCCAGTTGATAGAGAAAACTTCAAATTAAATAATTCCTTTTTATTCTCTTCAAGTTTCTTATTTAATTCTTCAGTGGTTAATTTTCTAATTTCAGTCATCTTTATCATTATTTAGCCACTTCCTTTGCTACAAATTTTGTTTTAATTGGTAGTTTATGTGATGCTAAACGGAAAGCTTCACGAGCTATTTCTTCAGTAACATCAGTCATTTCGAACATGATTTTACCTTCTTTAACTACAGCTGCCCATTCTTCAACATTACCTTTTCCACTACCCATACGAACCTCAGCAGGTTTCTTAGTTCTTGCTAAGTGTGGGAAAATGTTAATATATACTTTTCCTCTTTTAAAATTCTTCATATGACGAGTCATAGCAATTCTTGCTGCTTCGATTTGTCTAGCAGTAATGTATGCTCCTTCTTTAGCCATTAGTCCGTATTCACCTTTAGTAAGTACTGTATTACCTTTAGCTTTTCCTTCGTAACTAATTCTATGAGGTTTTCTATATTTAGTTCTTTTTGGAATTAACATTTTCATTACCTCCCTTTATCTTTTTAGCAGGAAGTATTTCACCTTTGTAAATCCATACTTTAACACCGATTTTACCATAAATAGTATCAGCTTCTTTATGAGCATAATCTATATCTGCTCTTAAAGTATGTAGAGGTACAGTTCCTTCAGTATAGAATTCTGTTCTAGCCATTTCAGCTCCAGCTAAACGTCCAGAAACAGCAACTTTAATACCTACAGCTCCTGCTTTCATTGTATTTCTAATAGCTCTCTTTTGAACTGCTCTAAATGAAGCTCTATTTTGAATTTGAAGTGCGATTGATTCAGCTACTAATGCAGCATTTAAATCAGGATTCTTAACTTCAACTATTGATAAATAAATTTCTTCACCAGTTAGTTTTTGTAAAGCTTTTTTATGTCTTTCAATATCAGCTCCACCTTTACCAATAATGATACCAGGTTTAGATGTATTGATTGTAACATTTGTTCTTTTATTATTTCTTTCGATTATGATAGAAGCAACTGAACATCCTTTTAATTCTTTATCTAAATATTTTCTAATTTTTAAATCAGTATTTAAATATTTAGCGAAATCTTTAGTTGGTGCATACCATTTACTTTCCCAGTCTCTATTAACACCAATTCTAAGTCCGACTGGACTTACCTTTTGTCCCATGTTTAGTCCTCCTTCTTTTGCATATTATCTGTAACACATACATAAATATGACTTGTTCTATGATAATTCTTAGCAACTCTAGAGTGAGATGCTGCTTTTCTTCTCTTTAAAGTTCTTCCTTCGTTAATGTATGTTTCTTTGATAACTAAATCTTCTTTATTAGCTCCAAAATTATTAACTGCATTAGCTACAGCAGAATTTAAAACTTTAATGATTAATCTACTTGCTTTAGTATTTGTAGTAAGTAGAATTGCTTCAGCTTGAGATACATTCTTACCTCTGATAAGATCAAGAGTCATTCTAGCTTTTCTTGGTGCTATTTGAGCACCTTTATGTATACTATAAGTTTCCATTCAATTTACCTCCTACTTCTTACCGCTGCCAGCGTGGCCAGTAAACTTACGAGTTAATGAAAATTCTCCAAGTTTATGTCCTACCATATCTTCAGTTACATATACAGGAATGAACTCACGTCCATTGTGTACTGCAAATGTATGACCAACGAATTCTGGATAAATTGTAGAACGTCTTGACCAAGTTTTTATAACTTCTTTTTTACCTTTTTCATTTAATTCTCTAACTCTTTTTAAAAGTCTAGGGAATGTATAAGGTCCTTTTTTCAAACTTCTTGACATTTTAACGGTTCCTTTCTAATTATTTCTTACGACGAGTCATTATTAATTTCTCAGATGCTTTTTTAGTTTTTCTAGTCTTTAATCCTAGAGCTGGTTTACCCCAAGGAGTCATTGGTTGAGCACGTCCAACTGGAGCTCTACCTTCACCACCACCATGTGGGTGATCATTAGGGTTCATAACAGATCCACGAACTGTAGGTCTAATTCCCATATGTCTTTTTCTTCCTGCTTTTCCTAAGCTTACTAATTCATAGTCAGTATTTCCAACTTCTCCAATAGTAGCACGACAATTAGCAAGAATTTTTCTAGTTTCACCACTCTTAAGTCTTACGATAACATATTTACCTTCTCTACCTAAGATTTGAACACTACTACCTGCACTTCTTGCAAGTTTAGCTCCAGCACCTGGATTTAATTCAACATTGTGAACCATAGTTCCAACTGGAATATTTTCAAGTGGTAATGCATTACCAACTTTAATGTCAGCATTAGCTCCACTTTCAACTATATCTCCGACTTTTAAATTAAGTGGAGCAATTATATATCTCTTTTCACCATCAGCATAATTAATTAATGCGATGTTTGCACTTCTGTTTGGATCATATTCGATTGAAGCTACTCTTCCATCAATACCATCTTTAGTTCTTTTGAAATCTATAACACGATATTTACGTCTAACTCCACCACCAATATGACGAACAGTTATCTTACCTTGATTATTTCTTCCGCCTGTTTTACTTTTTTTAACAAGAAGGCTTTTTTCAGGAGTACTCTTAGTGATTTCATCATTAATTAATGTACTCATACCTCTTGTTCCAGGAGTATTAGGCTTATAATTTTTAATTGGCATATTATCCCTCCTAGTATTCTATAGAAGAGCCTTCTGCAAGTTTAACATATGCTTTCTTATAAGCAGTTGTTGTACCTGTATATCTTCCTACTCTTCTTTTCTTTTGTACAGCATTTACAGTATTAACATTTACAACTTTAACATTGAATTGTTTTTCAACTTCATTTTTGATTTGAGTTTTATTAGCCTTAGGGCTTACTTTAAATACATATACATTATTTGATTTTAATGATTCGCTTTTCTCAGTAATAACTGGTGCTAAGATAATATTCATTAGTTAAGCACCTCCTCAATTTTCTTAACTGAAGATTCGTCAATTAATAAGTAACTAGCTGCAACTAAATCTAAAACGTTAATTTCATTGAAAGCAACTACAGCAACTTTATTATTGTTACGAGAAGCTAAGAATAAATTTTCGTTTTCATCAGCATATACAACTAAAGCTTTACCATCAACTTTAAGATTTTTTAACATTTCATTAAATGTCTTAGTTTTGTTATCAGCTAAATTTAAGTTTTCAACAATTACTAATTCTTTATCTTGGAATTTAGATGTTAAAGCACTCTTTAATGCTAATCTTCTTTCTTTTCTATTTTGTTTTTTATCATATTTTCTTGGTTTTGGTCCAAATACAATTCCACCACCTGGCCATTGAGGGCTTCTAGTAGATCCTTGTCTTGCATTACCTGTACCTTTTTGTTTGTATGGTTTACGTCCACCGCCAGAAACTTCGCTTCTAGTTTTAGTTGAAGCAGTTCCTTGTCTTAAAGATGCTTGAGCAAGTACGATTGCATCATGCATAACTGGTTCATTTACTTCAATGTTCCAAACGCTATCTTTAAGTGTTATATCTTTAACTTTTTCACCTTTTTGGTTTAAAACTTGAGTCTTTGCCATTATTCAGAAACCTCCTTACTTTCAGTAGTTTCAGCTTCATTAGCTTCAGAACTTGTAACTTCACTATTAACGACTTCTTCAGTTACAACACTTTCTTCTACTTCTGGTTCGCTTACAACTTCCTCATATGAAACTAGTTCAACAGCAGGAGTATTTTTACTACCTTTAATAGCTTCTCTAATAAATACAAATGTGTTTTTAGCACCTGGAACATTACCACTTACTAAAATGTATTTATTTTCAGTATCAACATCTACTATCATTAAGTTTTGGATAGTAACTTGTTCACTACCCATATGTCCTGGTAACTTCTTACCCTTTAAAACACGCATAGGTCTCATAGTACCCATTGAACCTACTCTTCTATGATATGTAGATCCGTGAGTTTCAGGTCCACGAGATTGATTCCATCTCTTAATTACGCCTTGGAAACCTTTACCTTTTGATGTACCAGTTACATCAACTGTGTCTCCGCTTTGAAATACATCAGCACTAATAACTTGTCCAAGAGTATAAGAAGAAGTATCAATTCCTCTAATTTCTTTTAAGAAGCGCTTAGGTTGTGTATTTGCTTTTTTAACATGTCCCATTTCTGGTTTATTAGATGATTTAACTTTTTTATCAAATGCACCTAATTGAATTGCATCATACCCATCTTTATCAATAGTTTTAACTTGTGTAACAACATTTGGTTCAACTTCGATAACTGTAACAGGTATTAATTTTCCGTCAGTTGAGAATACTTCAGTCATTCCAACTTTACGTCCTAAGATTCCTTTCATTTTACTTTTCCTTTCCTAATTATTTTTTAATTTGAATATCTACACCACTAGGTAAATCTAAATGAGCAAGAGCATCAATAGTTTCTTTACTAGGATTTTCGATATCAATTAATCTTTTGTGAGTTCTAATTTCGAATTGTTCACGAGAATCTTTATATTTGTGAACAGCTCTTAGAATAGTGATTTTTTCAATCTCTGTTGGTAGTGGAACAGGTCCGCTAACAACTCCACCAGTTCTTTTAACAGTCTCAACAATTTTTGCAGCAGCTTGATCAACGCTTCTATGATCAAAAGATTTAAGTCTGATTCTAACTTTGTCTTTAGACATATTAATTTTCCTCCTTCGCCTATAATATTTTTTTATAGACTTGCTAAATGCAAATTACCTGATTTTGAAATTAAGCTAATTCAACTTAACCTGGTGTATCAGCAACCTTGCATATCATCGCCAGTCGTTCGATATAGATTATATTCTAAAAGTATAAAAAAATCAAGCATTTTTTCTTGATTTTCCTATATTTTTAACATTTAATTAGTTTTTTTATCAAATTTTTAAATTTATATACTTATTTTATATTTTTAATTAAATTTACTAAATCACGAGCAGAATAATTATTAATATATTTTTCTTGATATTTTACCATTTTTTCCTGCATATGCTTATTATTTAAAAGTTCATGAACTCTATCCAATATTTCCTCTTTTGTTTTACATTTTAAACTCATACCATGACTTTCAAAGAAATTAGTGTTGTATGTTTCAATACCAGGTATTGGATAAATATGTATTAAAGGTTTTCTCATACATGTTATTTCAGTTGAACTAAGTCCTCCTGGTTTAGACATAACTAAATTTGATGAATATATTAAATCATTAATATTATTTACAAATCCGAATACAATTAAATTTTCTCTATTCATAGAAGTTAACTCATCATATAATTTTTTATTGCTTCCACAAACAACCATTACTTTACATTTATTTTGATTTAACACATCATCTATAATCTCATAGATTTTACCAAATCCCATACTACCAAGCATTACTAGGATTACATCTTCATCTTCTTTAATACCATACATATTTCTTACACTCTTGGCATTAAATACAAATCTACTTGAAACTGGTATTCCACTATTAACAAGAATATCCTTATTGCATCCTTTTTCAATATATCTATTTTCTTGACCTTTTTGCATAATTAAATAATCAGGCATGGTCTCTTCTAAAAAAGGACATGGTTCATAATCAGTTGATATAGTTATAAACTTAATGTTTTTATCTCTATGCTTCTTAATAGCTGTAAGAGTTAGAGATGGAAACAAATGAGTAGCAACAACTAAATCAAAAGACCCATTTTTAATATAATTATAAAGCCTACGAGCGTGCATTTTATTAACTAGATAAACTGGACTAGTAACACCACTTTTGCTGTATAATTCGCCTAATTTATATATATTCTTAAATGTATTACCATTTCCTTTCAAAGAATTTAAATATATTTTCTCAGTCATTCTATTACCAGAAGTATTTACAATATCATAAAAATTCTTAAATTCACATTCTATATTATTAAGTTTAAGTTCTTCTTCTATATATCTAGCGCATGAATTATGTCCGCCACCAGTACTACAAGACAATATTAAAACCTTCATACTTATATCTCCTTTTTCATACTTTCATATGCTCTGTCTCTTAAATCCTTTATTCTATCCCTATACTCAAGTTCCATATTAGGATATAAAGGATCTAATACAACAGCACATATTCTTTTATTTCTTTTATATAATTTATATATTCCATCAGATTTAGTAAATACAAACTTAATTGGTTGTACACATACATTCGCATCAACAGCTATTTTAAATGCACCATATTTAAAATCTCTTATACCTTCATAATAAGGCCACATAGCCGCTTCAGGATACACATGTAATATAAACTTGCCCTTAAAAGCTTTATTTATTTGTGAATAAAATTTATCCTTTTTAGTTCTTTCTTTTGGAATAGGCATTGCATACAACAATCTAATCAATTTCCTTACAAAAGGTATTTTAAAATTCTCCTCAATAGTTGGATAATGTACTCTACTCGGATAATAAATAAGACCTATTAAAGTACAATCTAAATAATGAATATGATTAGATATAGAAACAAAACCCTTATCTTTAACAATTTTATCTTTATTTATAATATAAAACCCTAAAAATATTTTATCAATAATATATAAAATAATAAATATAGGTAAAGATAAAATATTAGATATTAATTTAAACAAAGGATTATTAAGCACATAATTATAATTATCTTTAATTTCAAAACTTAATGGCGTCCAATTATGAGTTACTTGTTCATCACCCTTAAGATTAGAATAATCATATTTTTTCATATCTCACCTAAAAGAATTATACCATATTAATATATAAAATAAAAAGAGGCTATGCCTCCTCTTCAAATCCACTAATATCATCAATTATTTTTGACTTTTCTTCCTCACTTAATTTATCGAAATCTATAACATTAGTAGTATCAAACTCTTTAATCTCATTTACCCTTTCTAAGTCAATATTAGCATCTATGCAAAATAATTCTTTATCAGTATTATCAGGATCATAATATTTAAAACTAATTGTATATGATGATTTACTATCACTAGATGAATCTACTTTTAAAGTTATAGAGCCTTTTATATTATCAAATTCTTTTAATTCTTCATCATATACTCTAGACACATATTCTAAAGCAACTCTATTTTCCACTTTATTATATGTAATACTAATACTTAAATTTTCTTCATTAGCATTTTTATTTTCTAAAAGAACAACAACATCATTCTCATTAAATTTAATATTTAATTTTTCACTTCCATATTTAGTATTAAATTCTAATAATTTATTATTTAATATATCTAAATATACAACTATTTCTAAATCATCAGTTATATTCACATCTTTAACTTGTTCTTCTAATAATATTTTTAATTTTTCACTATCTTCACCATATCCTAAAGTAACTAATGCTTCTAAAGACTTTTGATCATTAATTATATTATTTAAAATAGTAGTTACTGCTTTTTTAGTATTTTCTTTACTTGAAATATATTTAACTTCATAGGCAGGAATACTCTTATCATCAACTTTTAACATCATTGGTTTCTTACTTACTTTAGCATTTTCAACACTAGAAAGTATTGTTTCTTTATTAGAATCAAGTAAGTATTTAATAGAATTTAATATTTCATTATAATCTGTATCATCAACACTTAATGAATCATCTTCTAATTCAATATTTTTTGTTTTATATAATTTATCTTGAGCACCTTCACTCATATCATTATAACCAAAATATATATTTTCTTTATCCATCCCAAGTTTTAAATTAAGAATATCAATGTTTAATAAAGAACCTCTTAAATCAGTAAATACAGAACCTTTTTCTTCATCAACTCCAACATATACATCAGTAGTAAGAGTATTAAATGCTATTAACTTTAAGTTTGATGATGTTAATATTGCTTTACCAGTCATTTCATACTTTTTATTATCATTGGTTTTATCATTAAACTTATTTATAGAATTAGATAAATAATTATAACCGCTTTCAATAACATTATTAAATAAAGTAGATGGTTTAGTTAGAATATAATAGTAATAATAAAATGCACCACCTAAAACTAATAAAACTAATAAAAGTACTATAGGCCATTTTCTTCTATCTTTTTCTATAAAACTTATATTATCGTTAGAATGAGTAACACGCTTCTTTTCTTCCTTAGATTTCTTTTTTTCTTTAATTTCCTCTTCTACATTTACATTTTTCTTAGAATTTACTTCGTTTTCTATATTGTCTTCTTTTTTTACTTCCAATTTTTTATCATTTTCTACATTTTTATCAACTTTTTTCTTAGAATTATAAACTTTTACTTCGGGTTTAACTTCAGAGCTTTTTTCGGCTTTATTTACTTCATCACTCATTTTAACACTTCCTTACATTAACCTAGTATAACATTTTAATAAACTATTGTAAATAAAAACGCCCTAAGGCGTCTCTTTAATTATTAAACTTTCTCCAGTCATTTCTTTTGGTTTACTTATTTCATAAATATCCACTATAGTAGGGATAATATCCTTAATAGTACCATTCTTTTTAAGTTTATAATTTTTATCACAAATTATAAATGGAACTTTATTACATGTATGCGTAGTAATTACATTTCCATCAGCATCTTTTTGTTTAACTGAAAATTTCTTTCCAAGCAAACCAAGACCAAGTAATGTAGCTCCACCAGCAAGTACTTTCTTAGCTATTCCACTACCAAATATCATAGAGAATAATGTGCTAAATATACTTCCCTTCTTTTTCTTTCCATCTTCTTTTTCTTTACCACTTCTTCTATTTGTTAAATATGTTGTTGTCATAAGTATTGCATAGTCAATAGTGGCTCCTAATTGTATTGTTCCTAATACTATTGGGGCTACGAATGGTAAGAGTTCACCGCTAAAATATGGTACTGCCATATTGGTAAATATTGCGAATTCTATTACTGATATTAGTAGTAATGGTAATGTATATGATTTTAATACAAATAACATTATTAGTAATATACAGATTATAGATGAATTGTTTACATTATTGAAGTCAGTATCACTTATTTTTACTAAGTCTTTCATAAGTGGTCCTTCTCCTGCTAAAATACCATCTTTGTCATACTTTGTTATAATACTTTGAATTTTATTTACTTGATCATTTAGTTCATTACTTGCTATATCGTAAGTTGAATTTAGAAATAACATTTCATATTTATTACTTTCGATAATACTTAACATATCATCACTTAATAAGTTGGTATTATTATACACTGCGGTTTTAGATTGATTATCACTGACATCTTTATATTTACTATTAGTTAATCTATCTACAATAAAATAAGTTGAGAAAAAGCATACTATAAGTAAAACTATAAATAGTGTCACTTTATTTCTAATACTTTTTTTCTTTTCCTTTTTCTCTACATTATTATATTCTTTTTCATTGTATTCTTGGAAATTATTATTCATAATCAATCACTCCTTTTATGAATAATTA
>OLHA01000862.1_pt1 | contig 17131 bp, 10 predicted proteins | sample 1605961 | NCBI WGS metagenome assembly OLHA01 (sample SAMN03283288) | human gut metagenome | biome: human-associated habitat; material: feces | host: Homo sapiens | place: Peru | collected 2012
TAATGTATTCGGCAATAAGCTTTGCCGTGTTGTCAACATCAGCTACAGAAATGACTTCATTCTGTGTATGCATATATCGCTGTGGGATTGATACAACAGCAGTTTTTACACCTTTTCCGCTGATTGAAATATGGTCGGCATTTGTACCTGTTCTGCCTGCTATCGGTTCAAGCTGATACGGTATATTTTTATTCTTTGCAACGCTTTCAAGCGATTTGCTCATTTCTTTGTTGAGAATTGAAGAAATGCAAATCATTGGTCCTTTGTCGAGTTCAACTGAAGAATAGAACCCTGAAACATCCGGTTGAGATGCAAAGCTTACATCAACAACAATTGACTCGTCTGCTTCAACTGTAAAAGCACCTGTTTTAGCGCCTGTGCCAAATGTTTCTTCCTGAGAGCTTAAAAGGATAATTACTTTATAATCTGTTTCATTGTCTTTCAATAACTCTGCACACTTAACAAGTGATGCAACACCGCATCTGTTATCAAGGCAAGGCGCAACAATTCTGCCGTTCAAAAGATTTGCCGGCTTTGAGGCAAATGTCAGCATATCACCGAATGAAATGAGTTTATTAACTTCATCATACGGCAGACCGAAATCAACCCAGATTTTGTCGGTTGGCATAGCCTTGTCCTCTTTTCCGTCGGAAAGATGAGGAGGCATACAGCATACAACACCTGTTATATCAGGATTGTTCTGCAGACAAATCAGAGTATCGGCAAGAGTTCTTGCGTCAATTCCTCCGCACGGAGAAACTTTTACAAATCCGTTTTCATTTATTTCGGTAACCATAAATCCTATGCGGTCAATGTGAGCGTCAAGCAATATGGTTTTATCTGAATCTTTGTTACCGCAAACAGCCATAAGACTGCCGTTTGATATCTTTATGTCATCAGTGTAATCCGATAAAAACTTTTCGGCAACAGACAAAGCGGGTTCTTCCCTGCCCGACACACCCATTGCACAACAGAGTTCAAAAATAAGTTCTTTTGTGTTCATTGTATATCTTACTTCAAAGCGTTCACAATTGACTTGAAGTGATTACCTCTTTCTTCAAAATTCTTGTAAAGTCCGAAGCTTGCACTTGCGGGTGAAAGCGAAACAATATCCCCTTTTGTTGAACGCTCACGGGCAACAGCTACAGCCTCTTCCATATTTGTTACATTGACGATTTCAATTTCATCTGCATCATAGTTTGAAGCCTCTTTAACGGCTTTTTCAATTTTCGGGGCAGTATCACCGAGAAGAATAAGGAGTTTTACTTTATCGTTGATTACGGGTCCAAGCGGCTCATACGGAATATGCTTATCATATCCGCCTGCAATAATGCAGATTTTCTGCTTGTAAAGTGAAAGTGTGCCGAGTGCGGTTCTTGTAGGACTTGACGCAATTGAATCGTTGTAATACTTAACACCGTCAACCTCTCTTACAAACTCTGCACGGTGAGCAACACCGCCAAAAGTCTTTGCAACGGCTACCATTGTTTCTGCATCAACAAGTCCCCACACGGCTGAAATAGCGGCAAGATAATTTTCTACATTATGCATACCGGGAATTTTGATGTCATGAATGTTCATAATACGGGTAATTTTTCCGTAGTCATTATAGCAGATTGTATCGCCGTCAAGAAAAGCGCCGTTTGAAACATTTTCTTTTACGGAGAACTTTGCGAGCTGACCTCTTACGCTGTCGGAAAAGCCGTTTGTAATCTCATTATCAAGGTTGAGAACAGCCTTTGAAAAAGCATTCTGATGAAGAATGATATTTTTCTTAGAATCAATGTACTCCTGCATATCCTTGTGTATATCAAGATGGTTAGGAGCAAGGTTTGTTACCACGGCAATATCCGGACTCTTTCTCATAGAGATAAGTTGAAAACTTGAAAGCTCAACTACTGCACAGTCATCGTCATTCACGCTTTCAATCTCAGGAAGAAGCGGCTTGCCGATATTACCTCCGAGTTGTACATTAAGACCTGCCGCCTTTAAAAATTCCGAAATAATCGTTGTTGTGGTTGTTTTGCCGTCAGAACCTGTCACTGCAATAATCCTGCACGGGCAAAGGTCGAAGAAAACTTCCATTTCGGATGTAAGAACAACGCCCTTGTTACGAAGTGCAACAAGCTCATCCTTATAAAAAGGTGTGCCGGGACTTCTGAAAACGATATCGGCATCAATCTCGGAAAGATAATTTTCACCGAGTAAAAGTTCTGCACCGTACTCTTTAGCCTTAATACCGTTCTGTCCCAAATCTTCAAAATTCTTCTTATCGCAAGCAGTAACTTTTGCACCCTTTTCAACAAAAAGTTTTATAAGCGGAAGATTGCTTGTACCGATTCCGATAAAAGTAACTTTTTTCCCTTTTATACTGTCAAAAAATTTATCAGCCATAGCATTCATTGTAAAATCCCCTCTGCAATTAGTATTTTATGCCATTTCAGTGACTTTATGCCATACCATACAATTATACATTTTAACGGAAACAATTTCAACCGTAATACACTGATATTGCAATAATATTTTCAAAATGTTAAAATACGGTAGGTGATGTTATGCTGTACGATTTTATAATTATCAATAAAAAAGATAAAACTCCGCTTTACAGGCAGATTTATATGTCGGTCAGAAAATCAATTGAAACGGGAAGTCTGAAAAAAGGAACAAAGCTTCCGTCAATAAGACGATTGAGTACCGACCTTGATGTTTCAAAAACTACTGTCAACGGAGCGTATGAACAGTTGTGTGCAGAGGGATATATATCAAACAGGCCCAGAAGCGGATATTATGTTGAGGCACAGTTCAGCGGTACACCGTCAAAAAGCGATAAAATATCTTCAAATGCCAACAAAACAAAAAGATACTATGAATATGATTTCAGCAGTAAAAGCATTGATGACGGTATAATCAACATAAACGAATGGAAAAAATATGTTAAAGAAGTTTTAAATCAAAACTATCTGCTCACTTCCTACGGTGAAGAACAGGGTGAAGAAATTCTGAGAAATGCTCTGCAAAAATACAGTCTCGGCACACGGAGTGTAAACACCTCATACGAAAATATTATCGTCGGAGCAGGTACTCAGACGCTTTTGCACATACTCTGTTCACTTCTCGGCAATAATAAGAAAATCGCACTTGCGGATTACAGCTACATTCAGAGTGAATATGTGTTCAACAGTCACGGTTATGACATCAAATATTTCCGATGTGATAAATACGGAGCCTGTATTGATTCACTTGAAGAAATCAAGCCAGATATAATTCTTATAAATCCTAATTTTACCGTAAACAGCAACATTACAATGCCTGTTACACGCAGACTTGAGATAATCAAATGGGCAAAAGAAAATAATGTTTTGATTATCGAGGACGATTACAACGGTGAACTTCGATACAGTACGCACCCTATGCCGTGCGTACAGAATTATGATACCGAAAACACGGTTTATCTCGGCTCTTTTTCAAAGATACTTCTTCCCTCTGTCAGAATCAGTTATATGGTTCTTCCGCAAAAACTCACCAATGAATACAACAAAATCAAAAAATACACAAATCAGACAGCATCAAAAACAGAACAAATTGCCCTTGCAAAGTATATTAATAACGGTAAGCTTGATGTTCATCTGAGAAAAGCAAGAAGAATTTATCTTGAAAAAAGCAACCTTATGCTTTCAAACATAAAGAAATATTTCGGAACCTCCGTTAAAATTGTGTTTAACGAAACTTCGCTTTATGTTTCGCTGATTTTTAAGGATAAAACGATTGACGATTCTGTTATAAAGAAAATTGACGACGCATTAATTAAAACTATGCAGTTCAACAAAGCCGAAAATATGATTGTGTTAAGCTTTTCGGGAATAAAAGATGTAAAAATTGAAAGCGGAATAAAATTACTTTATGAAACAATTTCAAAATAGCATAACAAAACGGGACTGAAATCAGCCCCGTTTTTCTGTATAATCAGTTTTCACAACCGCATTTAAAAGAAGATGTATGAGAAGAGTCACGGTCGCCACGGTGTATTGCGTTCGGCGGAAAGAATGAGTCTGTAGGAAAATCAATTTTACTGAAAGCTTCGCACGGATCATCGGGCGCTGACGGACATTCCTTACGGGGAACACAAAAATCATAGGACGGAATCATAATCTGTACATCTCTTTCAAGCCTTGTAATCGTAAAAATACCGATTGTAACAAGCACTCGCTGTGTTTCAGGCTGTGCAGGCTCTCCGTCAAGGTAATCAATAACACAAGTCGGAAATGTTCTGCAAACAGTTATCGGATTCGCATTATTGTAATCCTGTAGATTTGCAGACAATGCCATTGGATTTGAAATTTGAACCGTTGCTCTCGGCAGGCAATAGGGATATTTGCACGGACAATCCGAATCTGATGTATCGCAAACAACATCTTTGTCGCTGGAGAATGACTTTACGCAGCCTTCACCGCCGTAAAGCACAACTCTTTTGCCGTACATTGCAAGACCTGTGACAGTTTCGGGAATCGCACCTGCGGCTGTATAGGCTTCAACGGTGACGGCAAAATAGTACATCATATCAACCGAATAAAAGCCACGATGGAACGCAACAGGCTCAACCTCTACCGTAGATGTAATTATGCGCACATTACTTATCTTTACGGAACAAGCCCCATCAATAATTTTCTGGTTTGCTTCGGTAAACATAACAGGAAGATTTGAAAGGCAATCTTTTGCTCCGCAACTGTCATAGATTCGTGAAACATTGATACAAACAGGTTCACAACCGTTAGTTTGCTCGCCGCCTTCGGTGCATGCATTTTCCGAGGAACAGAAAGGTACATCTGACATAAAAATAACCTCCGTAAAAGTATTGACAGTTCAATTAATGCACTGTAACAATACATTTTATGGAGGTTTTGATTTTTGGTGATTAACAGCAGAAAATTAACCGTAAAACGGGGCAAGTGTTTTATTAATGTTATTAAACAGATTAATCGGACTGCTGTTTGAATAGTTTGAAAGTGCTATATAAATTTGATTTTCGTCTTTGGTAAAAACAAGAGCGGCATTATATTTGTCTATTTTTCCTGTGTGAGAAACCGCATTACTTTCTTCTGATACAACAAAACCGTAGCCGTAATTACCCTTGTACGGCGTTGTCATTTCTTTAAAAGATTTTTCCGAAATAAGCTTGTTTGTACAAAGAGCGTCAACCCATTTGAGTAAGTCGGGAACATTGGAAATTAAACCAGTTGCAGAATATCCTACTCCGGGATACAATGTCCACGCATTATCGTAAATATCCTGATATCCTACAGCGAGCTTATCAGTGCTTTCAAAGCCTGTGTTCATCATTCCCGACGGTTTAAGAATATTCTCTTTAATATATTTTTCGTACGAGGTTTTGCTGACCTGTTCGATGATATCACCGAGAAGAAAATAAGCGCTGTTTGAGTACATATACTTCTCATCGGGTTCAAAATTAAGTTCCTGATCAAGTATCCAGTCCATTACGGCTTTTTTATTTTTCTTTGCAGAATTTTCGGCTGAAACCTTATATTCAAGCTGAGATTCGCTGTATGCATAAGTATTGGTATCACCGTCTTTGTTGATGTAATCCTTTATGCCCGCTGTCATTGTAAGCAGGTTTTTAACGGTGATTTTTTTGCCGTATTTATATGACGGAAAATATTTGTCGATTGTATCATCAAGTGAAAGCTTTCCCTCCTCAACAAGCTGCATAACCGCAACAGCAGTAAACTGCTTTGTGAGCGAAGCAATTCTAAAACATGTGTCCGTAGAATTCTTTGTGTGCCTGTCCTTGTCGGAAAATCCGTTAGTACCGATATACTCAAGAGCATTTCCGATTTTGACATAAACCGTTCCCCTGAATTTGTTATCGGTTATTATTGCGTCAAGATTTTCGGAAATATCGGAAGATTTTCTTTTGAGTTCGGAATAGTTCCATGTGGGTTCTTGTGTCTGCTCATCGGAGGTTGCCGCCTTTGTTACAGGCTGTGAGGCAGCCACGGCAGTTGTTTTCTCTGTAGCAGATACAGAAGACTGCGTGTCTTTTCCGCAGCCTGTAAGGCACACAGAAAAAGCTGTCAACGCAGAAATTGCAAGACACAGAACCTTTTTTGATGATATAAGCACTTTAATCACCTCAGATTTTTTTCATATTACTGCAATAGTTCGCCATAAGAGTTTTTGTGCCGGCTTTGTCAAAGGCAATTTCAAGCATAGTATCATTGCCCATTTTCTCGGCTTTCATTACCATACCCTTGCCGAACACCTTGTGCTGAACACAATCTCCTACATTGAATACAGCACCGCTCTTAACAGGAGGTTTTGTAAATCCAAATGATTTATTCGGTGAATACGAGCCACCCGATGATTTGCCGACGGAAACTTTTTCACCTGTTCCCGATGCAAAACCGGAAGACGCCTGTGTGAACATCTGCTTTCTTCCGCCGCTGTATTCAAGAAGATTATCTGGAATCTCGTTTAAGAATCTTGAGCCCTTATTATAGCTTGTTGAACCGAACAGCATTCTCGAATTTGTTTTTGTGAAATAGAGAATTTCCTTTGCTCTTGTAATTCCGACATAGGCAAGTCGCCTTTCCTCGTTGAGTTCATCGGGATTCATCATTGTTGCAACGGACGGGAACATTCCTTCTTCCATGCCTGCGATGAACACAACAGGAAATTCAAGTCCCTTTGAATGATGAACGGACATAAGTAAAACGCTCTGCTCACCGCTGTGGTTAATATCTGCACTTTCAACGGAAAGCTTTGAATTAATAATACTGTCAACATATCTTACAAAAGCCGTCAATCCGACATTACTGCCGCTGTCAAAATTTTTAGCGATTTGTAAAAAGCGCATAATATTCAATTTGCGCTGTTCGGCATTACCCATAGCGGATATAAGAGATATATAAGATGCGGTTTCAATTATATATCTTATGAATGACTCAACCGACATGGTTGCCGCCGCTTTTCTGTAGGTGTTTAAATCATCAAGAAACTTTCCGAAATGCTCTTTGTCGGCTGCAATTGATGAATATAAATTCGGTGCGGAGCGCATCAGCCTTGCATTTGCAATATCATCCGGCGTATATCCGTAAAACACAGACATAAGCGTTGCAAGCAAAGGCACATCCTGAATAGGATTGTCAATAACCCTTATTAACGAAAGCAATATAGAAATTTCGTTATTCTCAAAAAGATTGATTTTGTTGCCTGCAGCAACCGGAATATTACATTCCTCAAAAATTCTTGAATAAATCGGAATACTGTTTTTTGCGGACCTGAAAAGCACGGCAAAATCACCGTAATTTATATTGCGATATGAATCTCCGTCCCTGACCTGTTCTTTATTCTTGATTTTTTCATTAATCAAATGCGCAATTTGGTACGCCTCGTATTCGTCCTTATTTTCACCCTCGGGACAGTCGCAAATTCTGATAACGGCAGACGGCACGGAGGTTTTATCATAACTTGCGCCGTAATTGAGATATTCTGCGCAGTCATAATCCATCTCACCAACGCGCTTTGACATCAACTGTGCAAACAAATAGTTGCAATAACTGCATATGTCCCTGCGCGAGCGGAAGTTCATATCAAGAAAAATCTTTTGCTTAACCGAGTCGGAAAATTCATTATATAATGTATATGTATCGCGCTTTGAATTGAAAATCTGCGGCATGGCAAGCCTAAAGCGATAAATGCTTTGCTTAACATCACCAACCATAAATCGGTTTTTGCCGTTCGAAATTGTTTCAAACAGCTTATCCTGCGCGGAATTTGTGTCCTGATACTCATCAACAAGGATTTCATAGAAATTTTTCTGATATTCCTTTGCCAAGTCGGTTACACAAACCTCGCCGTTTTCTGCCTTTGCGAAAAGCAAATCAATCGCAAAATGCTCAATATCCGAAAACGAATATTTATTAATCTCGTTTTTTTCTCCCAAAAGCCGTGAGTTAAATTCTTTAACAATTGAGCAAAGCAAAGTAACAATAGGAAAAAGCTTTTTGTTATCTTCTGCGAAAACATCGGCACTTGTTTTCATAAGCGAGGCGCAGTCATTTGTGATAATGCTTTTAAACATATCTCTGTTTGCGCAAATAACAGCCTTTGAATCGCTTGTGTAATTTCGTTTGTAAGGCATTCTGCCAAAGGATGCATTAAGCAGAGCATCCTTTAAATCGTCCCAATTGCCGTTGAGCGCTGACTTTATTCTTTGAAGTATTGCTGTGTCATCATCAAGCATATGCGAGTATTTTTCATATAGTTCATCGCTTTCGTACAATGATGATTTTGAGCTGTCGAGGAGTTCCTCGGCAACACTTAGATTATATTTAATTTCTTCGAAAATATACTTCTTTAACTCGCTGTCCTCAATTGAAACGGCAGGATTATACAGCTCGCACGCGGAATCAAGCCAATCGTTAGGAAACGGTTGAGCCATAATATAGCGGCTGATGCTGCGTATCGTATCCGACAAAGCATTGTCGTTTTTAGAGGCCGATAAAAGCTCAACAAGAGAAATAAACTCATCATTTGAGTTTTCGTAATGCTCCTCAACAATCTCATCCGCAACGCGCCTTTGCAAAAGTTCGTCATCAGAATTGTCAAGAATATCAAAATCCTGCGAAATATCAAGTGAAAAGAAATTTTCACGAACAAGATTTATGCAAAACGAGTCGATAGTGCAAATTTTTGCGCCCGGAAGCAATGAAAGTTGCTCAAGAACAAGTGTATTATTCGGATTTTCTGCAGCAATTTTGTTGAGTGATTTGGCTATTCTTGCGCGCATTTCAGCTGCCGCGGCATTAGTAAATGTAACAATAAGGAGTTTATCAATGCTTACGGGATTGTTTTCGTCCGTAATCATATTTATCACGCGCTGAACAAGTACGGCTGTTTTGCCGGAGCCTGCCGCCGCGCTGACAATAATGTTACTGCCGCGTGCGTTGATTGCATTATTTTGTGAATCGGTCCATTTAGGCATTTTGCTCCTCCCCTCTCAACAAATCCAAAACTTCACGGTCGGTGCGTTCAGTCATCTCGTTTGGTGTAACATCGCATCTGTTTCGGCAAATGTCAATATAGTCGCAAAATTCGCATGTTTTGTCGTAAATTTTCCCGCTTATCGGATGTTGCATAATTTTTCCGTCGTGTAAAGAGTCACCCATTTCTTTGACAAGCGCATCAACCTTACGCAAAATCATACCGATTTCTTCAAGAGTGACAATGCTGCCGGTCAAGCCTGATTTTTTTGTGTATTTAACGGGCAAGAATTTGCCCATCAAATCCTTTTCCATATGCTCGGCTATTTCGTTTTCCTCATCGTTTAAGACAATTCCCTTCATTTTAAATGATGAGTTTTCTTTTGATTCGAGCGTTGCGGTATCAAACGCATTGTCGATATTGATAATATCTCTTGCCGAGTGCATATATAACACTCCCGAGCCAATTCCCGAAAGTTCGTTATCACTTTCACACAAAGTGAAAAGATAAACAAACATTTGGAGATTAATGCCGTACATTATATCATTTAGTGAAAAAGTTTTGTTGCCCGATTTATAGTCAACTACACGGACATACTGTTTACCGTTTTGGGTAAATGTGTCAACACGGTCAATAGAGCCTTTGATTTTAACCGTTCCGCCGTCGGAAAGACGAATTGTTTTGGATTTAACAGGCTCATTATCCGAGCCGTCACCGATTTTAAGTTCAAAAGCTTTTGCCTCGAAATCAGACTGTGAAAACTCTTCTTTGAGCCTTAAAACAACAGAGGTCAGCATTTTTGAAAGGCGCATAAACTGATACTTAAAACGCACGGTAAAATCATCGCTGTTTCCCATTTTGTTTTGCAAAAAGTCTGTCAAATACTCATTGACAAGTATTGATATTTCATCATTAGAGAGTGCTGTAAGACCGTCGCTGCCGCATTTTTTAATAATTTGTTCAAGGACATAATGAATAACGGTGCCTGTTTGCATGGCATCCATCTCTGCCTTTGCGCGCGGCTTTGCGTTAAGACCGAATTTACAAAAATATTTAAACGAACACTTAAAATACTCTTCAATCTTGCTTGCCGACAAATACATATCTTTTTTGAACAAATCAACGGCAGTCGATTTATTTTTAATTTGCATTTGCTCGTCCGAGGTGAGCGCATCGACAGCCTGAACTTTTTTCTCAAATTGCGGCAATGTGTTAAAATATGATTTTAATGATGCCATAAATTCGCTTTGCTCATTATATTTTGAAGCAAGAATTTCAAACGCATTATCATTGCTTTCAAGTGAAGATAAATCATAATTATCTGTAAAGCATTTTTCTTTGACAGGTAAAACAGAAGACTCAATGCCTGTAATAATTGACGATTTTTCACCGTCACCGCAGTAAGAAACAAAAAGTTTTTCTCTCGCCGCGGAAATTGCCATATAAGCAAAATATTTTTCTTGCGCGAGGAAAGTCGCACCGTAGGAATAAAGTTTGAAATCGTTATCAATAAGACTTACACGGTCGCTTTCGGTAAGTAAGCCCGACGAAGAAATATTTTGCGGAAATTCGCCTTCATTTGCTCCAAGAACAAAAACGGCACGGGGATTGTCGCAACGCAACCTGTCGGCGGCGCCGATTTGAACATTATCAAGCCCGGACGGCAAGCTGCCCAAATCCTCATTGGAAATCATAAGCGAAAATAAATCATAAAACTCCTTATATGTTATGCTTTCATCGGTGCAAATATTTGCAAGCTCATTGAGAATGTTCATCAGCAAATCCCACACTCTGCCAAGCTCTTTGGCAGCAGACGACATACCGTTATTATCGAGATCAATTGCGAGTGCTTTCAAACTTTTATCGCATTTAAACTCCAACAATGTATAGTAAATTGCTTTACATATGCTTTTGCAATTTCTGCCGTTTGAATTTCTGATGAATTTTTCTGTTTTTTCAATGACATATTCTCTGCTTTTATTGAGAGCATCAATTTGTTTTCTGTCGCTGTCGCTGATATTTTCAACATATCCTTTTGTGCTTGCTTCAAACGGTACTTTCCATCTTTTGCCGTTAATATTCCACATAAAAGCATAATTTTCAAGCCTGTTAACGCTGTCGCTTGACAGTTCCGTAAGACCTGTTTTTAAAAGAGAAAAAATATCGTCACTTCGATAAGAATACATGGCGCATCTGAGCAGGAAATTTACAAACATCACAATAGGCTGTGACGATATATTTTGACGCTCATCATTAAAATAAGGAATATTGTATTTAGCAAAAGCAAACTGCAATTCCTTTTGATATTTATCAAGGTCGCGGACAATAACGGCAATTTCATTTGCTCTGTATCCGTCGCGCAAAAGTCTTGAAATATTCTTTGCCGCATTATCACATTCGTCGCTTATTTCTCTTGCACAGTAAACGGTAATATTGTCACACGCCCCGTTGTATTGCTCTTTAATATTTGAAAAAGCATTTTTTTCAACAACAGCAAGCTCAGGATTTAAAAATCTGTGGCTTTCTGTGAGGATAATCGGATTCATATAAGGCACATTTGCTTTTTTGGAAACCGATTTCAAAATTCTTATATTTGAATTAACATATGTAAAGGTATCGAATTTTGAATTATTAATGTCACTGTCAGTGCAGAATGTAATATAAACAGCCTTCGCCTGTTTTAAAAGGACCTCAATAATTTTATATTCCTGCGCAACAAAGCCGTTAAAGCCGTCAATAAACACAGTCCTGTCCTTAAAATAATCGGTATTAAGGAGCTTTTCATAAAGGCGTGTCAATTCATTGGCACCGTCATAAAATTTGCCGTCAATAAGTGAATCATATGCACCGATAATCAAGGCTATATCGCTTAACTTTCGACTTAATATTTCCTTATCGGTAGATTTAGCGGCGGTTGAAATATCGTCAACGCTGACTCTGCATGATTTCATTTCGTCATAAACGCTGACAACGGACGAAACAAACGAAACGGAAGAAAGATTTTTAGTGAACAATTCAAGCTGATCCTGCACCATTTCGATTGCTTTTTTCATCAAAACAGCTTTTGAGCCGGCGGAAAGAATAGGAAGAATATCACCGCCGTATTTTTTTGAAACCTCGGAGGTGAGACGCGAAAATGATGAATTTTCGACATTTGAAATACCGCTCTCACCCAAATCACACAAGAGGCGTCGCTCCGCCACAAATGAGAATTGCTCCGGAGTAATTAAAAGTATATTCTTTTCGCCGTTTTCGGTCAGCTTTTTTATGTTGTCAAACACAAATTCGGTTTTGCCGAATCCCGACCTGCCTAATACAAGCTGAAGCATAATTTGCCTTTCTATTCGGGCTTAATCAAACCCTCATACATCATTCTTTCGTGTGCCTCTGTCATAAATTCATACATAGGTCTTGCAATATCAAAAGCAAGTTTCATTTCATCTATAACCACTGTTGAATTGATTTTTTTCATATCAAGCGAATTATAGGTGAAACTGAAATTCTTTGCCGACAAATACGGTTTTAGCTTTTTCGGAGCATCGGGATATTTGTCTTTTTTATAATAATCGCGGCAGTCAAATACAAGTCCCGCGTTCTCACACGCCTTGACAGCCTTCATAAAGCGCTTGGGCTGTTCCAAAATCATTTGGTGAACAACCTGAAAATGGGTCGGTCGCCAAGTCCAAAACACAAGACCATAGCCGTAGCTGTTAGGATAAAATTCGAAATAATAAAACGGTGCGCAGGGATATTCCTTTTTATATCTCCTGAAAAATACCCACATATTTTCTCTGTACTTTTCTTTTGAGCGGTTGCCCCTTGTATCGCGCGCAATACGCGAAACGGCACGCACCGGATCAAGATACATTTTGTCATCAATATCATACAAAACATCGCTTAAATCAAGCACCATTTGGCGAAGAGGAACAGTAATTCCCTGTTTCAGCCGTTCCTTGTTTTCCTCATAAAACGGCTTTGAATTATTAAAGCGATTTATGCACAGTAATTCTATATTCTCGGGCTTAATTCCGCTGTAATTATATTCCATTTTTAAGAAGTCCTTTATCTTTCATTTGTTGAGCGGCAAGCATTGCACAAATTTTTGCACTGTGAAAATTCAGACCGCCCTGAATCCAAGCATAAAACGGCTCTCTAATCGGAGCATCAGCAGAAAGCTCAATACTTGAGCCTAATGTGAACGCACCTGCCGCCATAACCACCTTGCTGTCATAGCCGGGCATATCCCACGGTTCCGGCAAAAGATAGCTGTCAACAGGGCTTCCGCTCTGTATACCCTGACAAAAAGCGACAAGGCTTTCCTCATTTTCAAGTCCAAGCGACTGAACAATATCGCCGCGCTTTGAATGTGAATGAGGAGTTGTGTCATATCCGAAACTTTCAAACATAGACGAAATGAACACTGCGCTTTTTAGTGCCTCGCCAACAGTGTGCGGAGCAAAAAACAAGCCCATATAGAGTTCTCTGTTCATTCCGACAGTCGCACCGACCTCTTTGCCGAGACCCGGTGTTGTTAGACGGTATGCACATTTTTCAACAAGGTCATGTCTGCCTGCGATATATCCGCCGGTGCGTGCAATTCCGCCGCCTGCGTTTTTAATAAGCGAGCCTGCAATCAAATCAGCGCCAACATCGGTCGGCTCCTGCTTTTGCACAAATTCACCGTAACAGTTGTCAACCATTACTATTGTGTTCGGCGATTTTGATTTTACTGTGTCAATAATTTCTTTGATTTCCTCAACAGTGAGACTCGGTCGAAGCTCGTAGCCGCGCGAGCGTTGAATATAAACCATTGTAATACTGTTATTAACGCGACTTGCGATTGTATCAAGGTCCGGCTTTTCATTTTTGAGTGGAATTTCGTCATAATTAACGCCGAAATCTTTTAAACTGCCCATTCCCTCGCCTGAAATGCCGATTACATTATGTATTGTGTCATACGGTGTTCCCGTAACGCAAAGCATATTGTCACCGGGGCGCAGGACTCCGAAAAGCGCCGTTGCAAGGGTGTGTGTGCCGCAAGTGAAATTATGGCGAACAAGAGCATCCTCTGCACCGAAAACCTGTGCCCATACCTTGTCGAGTGTTTCTCTGCCCATGTCACCGTAGCCGTAGCCTGTCGAAGAAACAAAATGCGCCTCGCTTATTCTGTTGTCAATAAACGCCTTTTGCACTTTATATTGATTATATTCGACAACCTCCTCGATTGCTTTAAATTCATTATAGCAATCGTCTTGTGCTTTTTTTGCCGCATCCTCAATGTCATTATCTATTTTAAAAAAGGGTATCATTTATACATTCTCCATTTGCCGATATTTTTAAACCCGAGCCTTGAATAAAAACTCTCATTTCTTCCCTGCTCGCGCATAATATAAACATTTTTGCTCACATCGCTGCATATATAGCTGACAAGCGCAGAGCCGTAGCCCATATTTCTGTATTCGGGCATAGTCTGCACTGCGGTCAAAACCGCATTATCGTGATAAATTGATGACAAGATACCGCTTGCGATAATTGTCTCATTTAATTTAAGTGTATAGGCCTTTGCAGTCTTGTGGCGCACCCTGTGGCTTATATCAACATACCACGCCTTAAAATCTTGACCCTCATAATCAATAAAGTTATATAAATCCATCAGTTTTGGATATTCATCAACAACAGCATCGGTAAACGAGGCGTCAAATTTTGAAGAGCAAACCATAACATCGCCCTCATCAAATCTTGATGACAAAGCAAGTTTTTCATCGCAAAGCAGCGTTGAGTATCCGTTTACACACAAAAATCTGACTATTTCCTCGTTGTCAAATCCGTCGTTCAGTGCCAAAGTAAGATTATTGTCAAGGGACGAAATAACCGCCGTTATCTTTCCGTCGATAACCTGACGGTAAAATTTTGCAAAATTATATTTTGTGCCGTAGGATTTCAGCAGTGAAAAAATACGCACGCTGTATATATCATCAACATCCCACGATGACAAATCGGTTTCGTTTTCAATAATTTCAATCATATAATTTAGGTATTAATTCCTTTAATAATTTATTTGTGCTGTCAATATCGCATTTTTTGACAACGCTTGCACCCGAATGAATATATCTTGTCGGGAGTGAAATTGCAATAACTCGGCTTCCGTAACCGCTTGTTTGAATCGCGCCGGCATCATTGCCGCCTGCAACAGCGGTTTTTGTTTGAACGGGAATATTGCACTCATTTGCTGTTTTAAAGGCAAGCTTATAAAGTTCACGGTCATACACAGTGCGGTTATCCATAAACGATACAACGGGTCCGTTTCCGAGAACGCACACCCTGTCGTCACCCGAGACGCCGTCCAAATCTGCGGCAGTTGTTGATTCAAGAACAACTGCAACATCTGCCATAACCTTGAACGAGGTGCATTTTGAGCCTCTCAAGCCGACCTCCTCCTGAACATTAAAACAAAATACTGTGTCATATTCCAAATCTGATTTTATCAAGTCAATCATAAGCATACAGCCGATTCTGTCGTCAAGAGCCTTTGCTTTAATAAAGCCACTTCCAAACTCATAATAATCGCTGTTAAAATAAGCAAAATCGCCGAGTGAAACAAGCGCTTGCGCCTCTTGCTTTGAGGTTGCGCCTATATCAATAAGCATTTTGTCAAATCCGGGGCATTCCTTTCTTTCATCATCAGAAAGCAGATGAAAAGCCTTATCGGCTATTACACCGTTAATCTTGTTGTCACCGACAACAACCGTTCTGTCAAGGCAAACGCGGCTGTCAATTCCGCCCACTGTATCAAAGCGCAAATAACCGTCATCGGTGATACCGGTTATAATGAAACCGACCTCGTCCATATGCGCATTTATGCTGACGATTTTGTTAGGAACATTTTTGCCCTTTTTCCACGCGATAATTGAGCCGAGGTTGTCCACCTCATATTCGCAGTAATCCTTGATTTCATTGATAATATAATCTCTGACAGCTTTTTCATCGCCCGATGTGCCGTTAAGCAGGCATAAATTTTTAAGCATTAATTTCACCCACCCTATCTTTTACATATGCGACAATGAGGCTTGCTGTGTTTTCGACATCGGCTGTATCGACAACCTCAACAGGTGAATGCATATATTTTTCTGGAATTGAAATGAGAGCCGTTTTAATTCCTTTTTCATTGACTGTGATAACATCTGCATTAGTTCCGGTATGACCGCCGCCCATAACTTCGATTTGATACGGAATATTATATTTCTCGGCAGTGAGTTTTATATCGTTTGACATTTTGCTGTCTAAAATCGGAGATATACCGATCATCGGACCTTTTCCGATTTCGCCGCAATCCGATTTTTTACACATCGGTGTGTATCCAAACGAAACATCAACACTGATTGCTTCATCGGGATTGATTCCGTATGACGCTGCTTTTGCACCTCTTAGCCCAAGCTCCTCTTGAGATGAAAAGAGAATTGTAAATTTAGCATTGATTTTCTTAAGTTCATCAAGAGCAAGAATTATTGATGCGACGCCGCTTCTGTCATCAAGAACAGATGAAGAAATTTGCGTGCCTGCAAGCTGTGTAAAATTGCGTTTGAATGTCACCCTGTCGCCTAAGGAAATAACCTTTTGAGCCTCTTCTTTTGTCATTCCTACATCAATCGAAATCTCATCAAAAGACGGCACTTTTTTGCTGTCACCCTTTTTCTGCAAATGCGGAGGCAGGTTTGAAATAACTCCCTTGATTTCCTCTTTACCCCAAACGGAGACCTCGCTTGCAAGAAGCATACGGCAATCAATTCCGCCGCACTTATCCACTTTAATAAAACCGTCGTCTGTAATTGATTTTACAATCATACCGATTTCATCAAGATGTGCGTCAAGTAAAAAATGAAAACCTTGTCCAAATTCACATGTAACATTGTTAAGAGAATCGACCGTAACATCTCCGTAGTCGGATAAAATATCACGCAAAACGGAACAAACACTGTTTTCAGCTCCGCTTACGCCGACGGCAGAGGTCAGTTTTTTTAAAAGTTGAACTGTATTCATAAATCCTCCGTTAAAACTCGTTAACCAATCTTTTAAACTCGCGTCCCCTGTATTCAAATGTTTTGAACTGGTCAAACGCAGGACAAGCCGGTGA
>OLHA01000864.1_pt1 | contig 17126 bp, 13 predicted proteins | sample 1605961 | NCBI WGS metagenome assembly OLHA01 (sample SAMN03283288) | human gut metagenome | biome: human-associated habitat; material: feces | host: Homo sapiens | place: Peru | collected 2012
GGTCAATCAGGTGATTTTTAATAAACTATTTGTTGCCTGAAAGGCTATGGTGATTATTATGAAATTTGCAATTATTTATTATTCACTCGGCGGAAATACAAGGCGCATAGCCAATATGATTAAAGATAAAATAAGTGCCGATATTTTTGAGATTGAAACAAAGACACCGTACACGGGCACTTACAACCAAATTGTCAATCAGGGGCTGGATGAAGTCGACAGCGGATTTTGCCCCGAAATCAAAAAGTTGAATATTGATCTGAGCAAATACAATACTGTATTTTTAGGCTCTCCCGTTTGGTGGTACACATTTGCCCCCGCAATGCATTCATTTTTAAATGAATATGATTTGAGCGGCAAAAAAATTTTTCCGTTTGCGACAAACGGAGGATGGGTCGGTCATACTTTAAAAGATTTTTCAACAATGTGCTTCGGTGCCGATGTTGAGAAGGGTATTGATATTCGTTTTGATGAATCAACTCTTCGCACCCCAATCAGTGTTATTGAAAAATGGATTGATAAATGCTGTGAATAATTCCACGCTTATTGCTCATTTCTCCCTGCCTGCGTTGACATTTATCAGCTGAAAATGTAATATATTTAATCAAGCGTGATATATATTTGCTTGCTATTATGCATGAAATCAGGATTAATTCAGTATGAAAAATAACAATAAGGGCAAAAAGACAAATGTTACATTAATCATAGTGCTGTCGATTGTGTCGTTTGTTTTGGTTATCGGATTTGTTTTTGCTGTAATTCTGTCAAATTTGTATAGTCTTTCGGCGCAAAAGACTTTACCGACTTATTACGGTGCCGATTCGGATTATCAAAGCGACTGCGACGACGCCGATGACGATTATATCAATGATGTCGACAGTGTCGATGATGACAATGATGTTAATATTGACGATATGTCTGACGAAGAAATTATAAATTACTGTGTTGACAATGCTGTTGATAATATTGTTGACCTATACGACGATTTGAATTTGGAGTCGGCTGCCGAATGCCTTTCGGTTTATTGCAAACTGTTGAGTAACGGTTATCTTTCTAAAGGCGGCAAATATGCCTATACCGATGCGGAATATGAGGAATACGATTTCAATTTGGCTTACAGTGTTTTAAAAGGTGAGGCGCTCTGCCGAAATGAGGACGATTTGTTCACCAAAACGCTGAAAAATTACGGCTTTGATTGCTATTGCACCACATGCTACAGCGACTCGGATTATAAATCGCCAAAATCTGCTAAAGAGCCAAATCATCAGATAACCTTTGTTTACGATTCCGACAACGAAAATGTATATTTCCTTGACCCGACAAATAATGTGTTTGTCGATAATTTCAGCAAATCGTCTGTTTATTCAAATGGCGATGACGGTTGTTATACATACCCGTTGCCCGAGTATTCGGATGAGGACGGAGAATATTTAACTTCATATAATTCCAAAAGCGAAATCAACCGTATGAAGGAATTGATTAAAGATGATAAAATTTCGGTTTCAAAATCGTATTATGATAATGAAAGTCTATCTGCGATGAGAAAGTTTAATGCCGACAGCGGAAAATCGGCACTGAAAAATTTTAATTCTGAAATGCAAACAGAAGTTTTCGAGTATATTGATTAAAAATAAACCCGAATGTGTATGTTGAGCACATTCGGGTTTATCTTTGTTATATAAATTTATTCAGCCGCCTTTTGATGCATGGTGAATGTGCCAATTGTTGCGGCAACCCGGTTCAAAAGTAACATTTGACAAATGAAGCGTTGTTTTGTTCGTATCGGTTAAAGGGTTTAAAAATGATTTACCGATAAAGTATTTTGCATATGCAACATTCGGCTCTCCTGTGCCAAATTTGTTTGCTTTTTCAAATTTCTCATATGATGTGTATTTCATATTGAAAACCTCCGATAATTTATTTTGATTGTATTATAATATCTTAAGTTAACTTTAGGTCAAGTGCTTAATTTTGCTTTTGAATTATTCTCCATATTTCTCACCTGTGACGGCGTTTGAGAGAATGTCATTTTAAATTCGTTTGTGAAATGATAGGGTGAACTGAAACACAATATTTCCGATATTTTGTTAATCGGCATTGATGTTTGAACAAGCAGACGGTAGCCCTCTTCCATTTTTTTCTTTAAAATGTATTGCTTTGGCGATATTCCAAGCTCGGCAGTAAAAATTTGGTGCAGTCTGCGCGGTGTGATTTTGAAAAAGGCAGACACCGTGTCAACGCTCGTTTTTGAAAACAGCATTTGATTTATGTATGAGCAAATGTCGTCAATCTGTCTGTTTTGTGTCGGCTGTGCCTGTTGGGCACTTTCGATTTTTTCTTTTTCGCACACTATGTAAAAATAGTCGAGAAAGGCGTAGTTTGTCATATTACAGCTGCTGTCGCTGTTGCCGAAAAATAAAAGCTTGTCAAATGATCTTTCCTCGTATTCTGTTACTGCAGCTGTGCCTCTGGTTTTAAGAATCTCTTTTTGTGAGTGTTCAAGCGTGAAATTGACCCATCTGTAGCTCCATATATGCGACAAAGATTTGTACTTGATTATATCGTGGAATTTTATGCAAACATATTCATTCTCATTTATTGTTATTTCTTCGCTTTTTGTGTATATTTTGCCCGCCCCTGCCGTACAGCGTATAAAGCAAACCGTGTCCTTCGGATAACACGACTTTTCGTCATCATCCGGTTTGTGAAAATACATTTCGTCCGTCAAAATTTTAAACGCGCTTATAACATTCGGATAAAACGGCTTTTCCTTGTATGGCGCGCTGTTGAAAAAAGATTGATTGTGATACATAAATGTGCCTCATTTCCGAAATATGTATTTATTATACTGTATTTTGAATTTTAAAACAAGCTTATATGTTGTATAATGTATTTACATAATACTGCCGCTTTGGGCAGATAGCATTTTTTTAGGAAATTAGGTTTTATTATGAAATTTTATTTATTTGACAGGACGGAAAAAATTATCCATTTTGAGGACTTGTCTATTTTGAACGGCAAAAATCCGATTGACAAATCGTGCGACGCGCTAATGTCGCAAAACGAGGTTTATGTTGTCCAAATTGCGGCACTTTCCGATTGTGACACGATTATAAACGATGTTGTTTTCACTGCTCAAAATTTGAAAATGCAGTGTATCAATACCGATGTTGTCGATAAATTCGGCACACCTAAAAAACAGTCGGTTAAGCTAAAGGCAAATGTAATTCAACCGCTGTTTTTTATTGTTGAAGCCGATAAAATCGGCAGACGCATCGAAACCGCGACGGTTACCGTTAAAGCCGACTCGGGCGTGTACACCTTTGATATTAATTTCAAAATTAACGATTCGCTTGTTGCAAATAACGGCTACAACGATTTATACCGCCTTTCGCGCTTGAAGTGGCTCAATTCAACACTTGCGCAGGACGATATGCTTGTAAAACCGTATATCGCGCCGAAACACAAAGGAAATACCGTATCAATTCTCGGCAGAGATATTGAGTTTGCCCCAAACGGCTTGCCAAAGCAGGTTTATTCATTTTTTGACGAGGCAATTCAGCTTTGCGGCGATTCGCAAAAATCACTCTTTGCAAAACCTGTTGAATTTAATATTGACGGCTCTCCGATTGCTGACGGAAAGCCGACTGTTAATACATATAACAACCGCGTTGAGCTTGTCACCGATTGCGATAACAAAAAATTCACTTCGTCCGTCAAATGTATTGTCAGATACGACGGTCAGGTTGAATATTCGGTGTCCGTTACTCCAAAGCAGGATTTCACGGCGCAAAACACCTCGCTTGATTTGTTTGTGAACAAGGATTGCGCATCGCTTATGCACGGACTCGGTCACAGAGCGTCAGTTGCCGAAAATCTTCATTTTAAATGGGATGTCGATAAACAGCAGGATTGTATTTTCCTCGGCACAGTCAATGCGGGCGTTCGTGTCAAATTCAAAGCGGAAAACTATACAAGACCGCTTATTAATATCTTTTACAAAAATCTTCCGCTCACCGTGCCGACAACAACTTGGGATAATTCGTCAAAGGGCGCAATAGATGTGTCGGTTCTTTCGGATTTTGTCCGTATAAGCGCATCAACGGGTGATATGGAATACAAAAAAGGCGAAGAAAAGCATTTCAATTTTGAATTTCATTTCACTCCGTTTAAGCCGATTGATTACAAAAAGGCTTTTTCCGTCAGATATGACCACAACAGTCATCTTAAAAACGAAATTAAGGAGATTGACGAGGCGGCAAAAAACGGGCTTAATTATGTCATTTTTCATCAGGGCAATTTCCTTATGCCGTATATCAACTATCCGTTTTATGAAACAGAACGGCTGAAAAGGGCAGTCCAATACGCTGACTACAAGGGCATAGGCATTAAGCTTTATTATACCGAGCGCGAGCACAGCAACCATATGGCTGAAACATTTGTTTATAAGGCTCTCGGTGATGAGATTATACTGCGTAAGCAGGGAGTCAGCCATTCGTGGCAAAAGGAAAAGCCGCAGTGGCTCGTTGACAATTTCGGCGAGGATATTATTCCCGGCTGGTTTGTCAAATACAAGCACGGAAAATATAAGGGCGAGCACGATTTTTCATTCATCGTTCGCCCCGATACAAGGCTTGATAACTATTATATCGAGGGCTTGAAGTGGCTTATTGAAAATATCGGCATTAAGGGCATTTATATCGACGATACAAGCCTTGACAGAACAACAATCGAGCGTGCCAAGAAACTGCTTGATAAGGTCGACGGCTTGATTGATATGCATATGTGGAATCACGAGGAGCCGCGCGCAGGTGATGTCAGTTGCCTCAACCTCTATGCGGAGCTTTTGCCGTTTTTAGACAGCATTTGGCTCGGCGAGGGCTTTTTCTACAAAAAATATTCGCCCGAATATATGCTTGCCGAGGTTTCGGGAATACCGTACGGCGTGCCCGGTCAAATGCTCCAAGACGGCGGCGATTTGTATGCCGGTATGATTTACGGTATGAACAATCGCTACGGCTGGGGATATAAAAACGCCGTCGATATGTATAAGATTTGGGATGATTTCAAAATCGAGGAATCTCAAATGCTCGGCTATTGGCACAGTCAAAATCCGATTAAGACGGATAACCCGAATGTCCTCACAACAGTTTATTTAAAAGATAATTCCGCATTGCTTTGCGCCTATAATTTTTCTAAACGAGGCGAAAAATTCAATTTTGTGATTGATAATGAAAAACTCGGCTTTTCTCCGTCAAGGTGCAGGGAAATTAAATTCGGCAAAAAGCACAAGGCAAAAAGGGATATTTCAAACAATTTCGATTTAAGAAAGAGAAGCGGTATTATTTTACTGCTTGAAAAATAATATGACAGATAACAGCAGGATTGAGTTATATACATCAATCACCCCAAACGAAAGACAGCTAAAAATTCAAAATATGCCGTTTTATGCCTTTATTCATTACGGACTTAATACATTTACCGGCAACGAATGGGGCAAGGGCAATGATTCGCCGTCGGTGTTTAATCCTACCGCACAGGATGCCGAGCAGTGGTGCCGCGCAATTAAGGCATCGGGCATGAAAGGCGTTGTTTTGACATGCAAGCATCACGACGGCTTTTGCCTTTGGCAAACGGATACAACGGATTATTCGGTGAAAAACAGCCCGTATAAAAACGGCAAGGGCGATGTTGTCCGCGAGGTTTCGGACGCGTGCAGAAAATATGGGTTAAAATTCGGCGTTTATCTCTCTCCGTGGGACAGAAACAGTTCGCTTTACGGAACAGATGCCTATAACGACTTTTATATTGCCCAACTCACGGAGCTTTTAACAAATTACGGCGAAATTTTTATGCTTTGGCTTGACGGTGCGTGCGGAGCATCTGCCGACGGCAGACCTGTTCAAAAATATGATTTTGAGCGAATTTGGAGCACCGCGTTGAAACTCCAACCCGATATCGTTATGTCGGGCTGTGCACCCGACATTCGCTGGGTCGGCAACGAAAGCGGCAGAGCAAGAGAAAGCGAATGGAATGTTGTTCCCAAATTTCAATACGAATTGCAAAATATTGCCGCAAACTGTCAGCAGGACAGCGATTTTAAAAAATTCCAAAAGCGTTGCCAAGATGTTATGGCTGAGGATATAGGCTCGCGCGAATTTTTAGCCGATTATGACGAGTTTATGTGGTATCCTGCAGAGGTTGATGTTTCAATTCGCAGGCGTTGGTTTTATCATCTGTTTGATTCTTTCGCCGTTAAATCACTGCATAGGCTGATGGAGATTTATTACGGCAGTGTCGGAAGCAATTGTCTGCTGATTTTAAATGTTCCGCCAAACAGAAAAGGGCTTCTTTGCAAAAAGGATGTCAAACGCCTCAAAGAAATGGGCGCAATGCTCAAAAAAGAGGACGATTGTGTTATTGACTCAACTTATTCAGCAAATGACAGTTGAACCGCTTTTGACATTAAATTTGAGCGTCAATCGGTAGACCGTCTGCGTTTAAGTGAGGATACAACAAAATCACAGCGTGTTGAAAAATTTGAAATTTATGCAAATTCAAAATGCATTTTTAGAGGAACGGTTATCGGTTTTTCAAAAATTGCAATATTCGACGAGCCGATTGAAACAGATAATTTAACACTTAAAATTTTATCATCGCGAAACAAACCGCATATTAATAAAATCAAAGTTTGTAAAACAGGAGCATACAGATTATAACCATGAACAAACAGGAATATTTAAAGCAAATAGATGATGTGATTGCAAACGGCACATTTAAGGACACTTGGGCGTCACTTTGTCATCATAAAACACCGAAATGGTACAGCGATGCAAAATTCGGCATTTTCATCCATTGGGGTGTTTACAGCGTTCCGGCTTATCACAATGAATGGTACAGCCGCGAAATGTATGACAAAACCAAGCCCTCATACCGTCATCATATCAAAACATACGGTTCACCAAAGGATTTCGGCTACAAGAATTTTATACCTATGTTCAAGGGCGAAAACTTTGATGCCGAAAAATGGGTCGAACTATTCAAAAACAGCGGCGCAGAATATATTATGCCCGTATCGGAGCATCACGACGGCTTTGCCATGTATGAAACGGAATTTAATAAATGGAACAGCGCCAATATGGGACCGAAGCGCGATGTTATGGGCGAGCTTAAGGCGGCTTGCGAAAAAAACGGTGTTGCCTTTTGCGCCTCAAATCACCGTGCCGAGCATTATTTCTTTATGAATATGGGCAAAACGATTGAAAGCGATGTAAACGATGAGAAATATGCCGATTTTTACGGTCCTGCATATTATTGTGACGAGCTTGGCGCAACAAAAATGGGCGCAACAACAGCCGACATTTATTCCGTCTCACCGACCGAGGAATTTCTCGACGATTGGCTCGTCAGAGTTTGCGAGTTCATAGATAATTATCAGCCGAAAGTTTTATATTTCGATTGGTGGATTCAAAACAAGGGCTTTAAGCCGTATCTAAAAAAAATCGCCGCTTATTATTACAATCGTGCCGAGCAATGGGGCACCGAGGTAACAATTAATTATAAAAAGCAAGCATTCGCACCGGGTGCGGCAACGCTTGATGTCGAGCGCGGCGCTCTCGTTTGTGCTTCGCCGGTAACTTGGCAAACCTGCACCGCCATCGGCAAAAATTCATGGGGCTATACCAAAGACAACAAATTCAAATCGGCAGAACATATTATTTGCGATTTGATAGATATTGTCAGCAAAAACGGCAATATGCTACTTAATGTAGGACCGAAAAGCGACGGCACAATAACCGATGAGGAAATCAAAGTTCTTCGCGAAATAGGTCAATGGCTTTCGGTTAACGGAGAGGGTATATATTCCTCGTCTCCTTGGCAGTGTTTCGGTGAGGGTAAGGTGAATGCGAAAGATGGCTTCTTTCAGGATAATAAGAAAAAGCCGTTTACTCAAAAGGACTTTCGCTTTACATACAAAAACGGCTGTGTTTACGCCTTTCAAATGAAACCGACAGCAGGCGATACCGTCAAAATAAAAAGTTTTAAAAAAATCAACGAGGATATGATTATAAGCCGCGTATCGATGCTCGGCGACGATGAGCCGCTTGAATTTGTGCGCGGCAAAAAGAATATGAAAATTAAGCTTAATAAAAAAACGAGCACCTCGTTGCCGATTTGTTTTAAAATAGAAGTCGGCTGATTCCGGGTAACATCTTGTTTACGATTGGATGATATATAATGAAAAACATTCCAAAATTAATTGTCGGCGCGGCGGCAATCGGTGCGGCGGCAGGAGCAACGCTCGGCGTGCATTACGGATACAGCGACAAAGAATTTTGCCGCAAATCTTTTACCGTCAACGGCGGCAAAGGTCCTCTTAAAATCGGTATTATCAGTGATCTTCAGCTTCCGAACGTCAATGACAAAACCACTCATCAATATAAATCATTTGAAAAAACGCTTGATATGCTTAAACGCAAGGGTATGGACGCACTTATTATCGGCGGCGATTTTACCGATGTAGGTACTGTAAGGGCGTGGAAATCGTATAAAGAAATTTTCGACAACACCTTTTCCGATGCAAATAAGCCGATTATGCTTTGTGTAATGGGTAATCACGATTATTGGTTGCCGACATTTTGGGAGTGCGGCGAATTACCTACTCCTGCCAAACAGCAAAAGCGTTTTGAAAAATACACAGGCGAAAAACCGTATTCGCATATCGTTATAAACGGCTTTCACTTTATTTGCTGGAGCTCTTCAAACGGCAGTTATGACAAATCGTATCAAAATAAGGAACAGGTGCGCCGCGAGCTTGACGCCACTGTTAATGATGCGCCCGACAAGCCGATTTTCGTCATAACACATATCAACCCTGCAAATTCGGTTTACGGCTCGGATGAATGGGGCAATGCCGATGTTGAGGATGTTTTAAAAGATTATCCGCAGGCAATATCAATGTCGGGTCATTCGCACTATTCCGTTATTGATGAGCGCTCGATTTTTCAGGGCAAATACACTGCTTTTACAACACAAAGCCTTGATTATATCGAACTTGAAACAGGCAAATTTAACGGCACAGTTCCAAAGGATGCATACGGCAACATCATTGCAGATGTTACTCCGGCCTGTCTTTATATGACTGTTGAGGACGATAAGGTTACGCTTGAGCGACTCAATGCAAATGACGGAATGACGCTCAAAAATCCATGGGTTATAAATGCACCTTTCGGAAACAACCGTGATTACAGTAACGACTCAAGACAAAAAGCAAACAATCCGCCGTCACTTCCCGAGAATTTGAACTTCAAAATTCTAAAAATAACCGACATCGGCGGAAATATACACAACGCGGTTTCGTTTTCGGCAGGCAGTGACGATGATTTCGTCCATTCCTATAGATTGAGATTTTTTGATAAGGATAAAAATCCGATTTCGTTTTATGAAACCGACTATGACGGCAACCTTGTTAAATATAATTTAAAGGGTGAGCGTGTTCCGTTAGGCAGAGATGATTACAAATCCGCTTCTCCGAAGATGACGGACAGTGTTTTGTATTTCAGTGATTATGTGCTCGGGCTTGACAAAATGTCAGACACTGTTTTGCTCCGTCTTCCGGACAACGTTCCGCACATCGTTGCTTTTGTTGAAATAACGGCGATTGATTCATGGGGCGCAGAAAGCAAAAGTTCTGTTTGCAATTACATTCGGTATTGAAACACGAAAAATTGTCGGCGACAATAATAACAAGGGCACGGATTACGAAATGCTCTTTTCACAGGCATACGGCTATTTTGAGTGCCGCGCAAAATTTCCGAATTCAAAGGGAATGTTGTCGCCATTTTGGCTTCAATCATCAAATATGCGCAAGGTCGGCAATAAGGGCAGAGACGGCGATGTTTCGCGCGTTAAAGAGTTTTTGCGCCTCACTGTCGAAATTGACGCAGGCGACGGCTACGGTCCGCACGGTCAAAAAATCGGTAAGTATGACGATTCAAAAGCGGCAGACGATTTTGCCGTTGATTATGTAAAAGTTTATCAAAACGAAAATTACGAAAAATATATTCAAAAGGATGATGAATTCAATGGCGACATCGACTTGAATTAATATATTATTGACAGTATGTATATTTACGATACTGTGTCATTACAGCAGATATTGCATAGTATAAACAAGAAAAATTAAGGAGTGATTTTTTGTTTAACTATGTAAAAAGACTGCAATATCCTATTAATATTAAGCATCCCGACCCAAAAGCCGCCGCTATTATAATCAGCCAATACGGCGGACCGGACGGCGAGCTTGGAGCAAGTTTGCGCTATTTGTCACAGCGCTATTCAATGCCTTATGCCGAGCTTAAAGGTTTGTTGACCGACATCGGTGTTGAAGAGCTTGGACATCTCGAAATGATAGGCACTATTGTCCATCAGCTCACTAAAAATTTAACCGAGAGTCAAATTGAAAATTCGGGCTTTGCTCCGTATTTTGTTGACCATACCACAGGTGTCTACCCGACAGCCGCAAGCGGCTCGCCATGGAGTGCTGCAAGTATTCAGGTGACGGGTGACCCGATTGCCGATATAAACGAAAATTTGGCAGCCGAGCAAAAGGCGCGTGTAACATACGATAATATTCTTCGCCTTGTCGACGATCCCGATGTCATCGAGCCGATTAAATTCCTGCGTGAGCGCGAAATTGTGCATTATCAGCGATTCGGCGAGGGACTGAGAATTATTACCGACAAATTGAACAGCAAAAATTATTATATGACAAATCCCGCATTTGACGACTAATAAACAAAAACCGTTTTCAGTAAATGTGAAAACGGTTTTGTCATTGTTATTATTTTTGCTCATTTGGCTTTTTCATCGTCAGCGAAATTCTGTTTTTCGCTGTGTCGACAGAAATTACCCAAACGTTTACGGTGTCGCCGACCTTTAATACATCGGACGGATGTTCGATATATTTGTTTGTTATTTGGCTTATGTGGACAAGTCCGTCTTGATGAACGCCGATGTCAACAAATGCGCCGAAATCTATTACATTGCGCACAGTGCCTTTAAGCTCCATTCCGGGTTTTAAATCATCAATGCTCATGACATCCTCGCGCAAAAGCGGTTGTGGGAGTTCATCTCTCGGGTCTCTGCCCGGTTTTGAAAGCTCGTTGATAATGTCAATAAGCGTCGGCTCGCCTATGTCAAGCTGTCTTGCAATTGCAGATGTGCCGACTGTTTCAACCTCGTGCTTCAGAGAAACAATGTTGCCGTTTCTTATATCATTGTCGCTGACGGAGCAGAGCTTTAACAGTTTTTGTGTTGCCTCGTAGCTTTCGGGGTGAACAGCAGTATTGTCAAGTACATTTTTACTTTCGCACACTCTCAAAAAACCGGCGCATTGCTCAAACGCCTTGGGCCCTAATTTTGAAACTTTTTTAAGCTCATTTCGTGATTTAAACATTCCGTTCTCTTCACGATATGCAACAATGTTTTTCGCAAGGGTGCTCGATATTCCGGCAACTCTGTTCAAAAGCGACGGCGACGCAGTGTTCAAATCTACGCCTACGGAGTTAACACAGTCCTCAACAACGCCGTCAAGTGCGGCGTTAAGCTCCTTTTGCGGCATATCGTGCTGGTATTGACCTACGCCGATTGCCTTTGGGTCGATTTTTACAAGTTCCGCAAGCGGATCTTGAAGTCTGCGCGCAATTGAAACAGCACTCCTTAGACTTACATCAAAATGCGGAAATTCCTCTGCCGCAAGCTTTGACGCACTGTAAACCGATGCACCTGCCTCGCTTACAACCATATATGTTATGCCGCAATTAAGTTCCTTGATGACTTCGGCGGCAAAAACTTCCGTTTCGTGCGATGCCGTGCCGTTTCCTATTGAAAACATTTTTACATCATATTTTTTAATAAAGCCCTTAATGATTTTTTTAGCCTCGTCAATCTTTTTGTGCGGCGGAACAGGGTAGATAACACCGGTGTCAAGCACCTTGCCGGTGCCGTCAACAACGGCAACTTTGCATCCCGTTCTGTATCCGGGGTCAAGCCCGATTGTTGTTCTGTTTTTAACAGGCGGTTGCATTAAAAGCTGTCTTGTGTTTTCACTGAAAACCTTGATTGAATCGTCACAAGCGTTTTCAGTCAGTTCATTTCTGATTTCTCTTTCAAGCGATGGAAAAATCAGCCTTGTGTATGAATCTTCTGCAGCGGCTCTTACCTCGTCTGTAGCTGCTGTATTGCTCTTGCAGTGCAAATCGTAAAGAATACCGAGACCGGTTATTTTGTCATAGTCAAGGGATACCTTCAAATATCCCTCTTTTTCGCCTCTGTTCATTGCAAGAACTCTGTGGCGTGCAACCTTTGAAATCGGCTCGCTGTATTCTTTATACATTTCATATACACCAAGGTCTTCATTTGCGCCTTTTGCTGTTATCAAGCCGTTTGTTTTAATTGAATGGCGCAGTATTTTTCTGCCGTTTGCATCGTCTGAAATCATTTCGGCAATAATATCTCTTGCACCCTGCAATGCGTCCTCAACGGTTTCAACCTCTTCACTCAAAAATTCCTTTGCGAGAATTTCCGGTGCGGCGGCCGATTTTTCCTGTGCGTATATAAATTCGGCAAGTGCTCCGAGTCCTTTTTCTTTTGCGACAGATGCGCGTGTTTTTCTTTTCGGTCTGTACGGACGGTAAATGTCCTCAAGCTCCGTCATTGTTGACGCGCTGTCAATCGCTTTGAGTATTTCATCGGTCATCAATTCCTGCTCGGTTATTGAATTGATTATTTTATCCTTTTGTTCCTCCAAATTGCGCAGATATGTCAATCTGTCGTTAAGCTCACGCAAAAGCTGATCGTCAAGCGAGCCTGTTGCTTCTTTTCTGTATCGCGCAATAAATGGAATTGTATTTCCTGCGTCTATAAGCTCAAGCGTGTTTTTTACCTGCCACGGCTTGAGCGAAAATTCGTTTTCAATTTGTCTTGCAATATCCATATTCAGATTCCTTTTTGAGTTAGTATTTTAATTTTAACAGATTTTAAAATTCATTACAATATTTTAAATGTTAATATTTTTTTGTTGACAAATTAATTCAATTGTGATATTACTTATGGCATGAGCTTCGGCTCATTGTACCTTGAAAATTTAACATATAACCAAGCATAGTTTTTGTTTTTAATAAAGCCGATTTGTTCTTTCAAATCGGTTAGCGCCCGGACCCGGTTGTCGGGTTGACGAGGAGCGAAGTTATCGAAATTTCGGCGGATGCTTCGTCGTATTGCCTTTGATGCGCCGAAAAAGGCAAAACCGTGGGGTGACCTGCGGCACAAATTCTTTTTCACAAAGGTATTTTTTTAAAATTATCGCCATAATAAATAATATGGCAGTCTATATAAAGTGAGGAAAAAACTATGTGTGGAATTATCGGATATACAGGATACTCTCAGGCAAGAGATGTGCTTTTAAAAGGCTTGAAATCGCTTGAATACAGAGGATATGACAGTGCAGGCATTGCCGTTTTTAATGATAAGAGCAACTCGGTCACCGTCACAAAGACAAAGGGTAGAGTCGAAAATCTGCAATCAAAGTGTGACAGCGTTGTCGGAAACTGCGGCATAGGTCATACTCGCTGGGCAACCCACGGCGAGGTCAGCGACACAAATTCACATCCGCATAAATTCGGCAGGGTAACATTGGTGCACAACGGAATTATTGAGAATTATGCCGCAATTGCAAATCAGCTCGGTATTAATTCAAGACTGAAATCTCAAACCGATTCCGAGGTTGTTGCCGCCCTGATTGACAAATATTATACCGACGATGCAATGTCGGCAATTGTCAAGGCTGTTAAGGAGCTTTGCGGAACATATGCGCTTGCCGTTATGTTTGACGATATACCGGGCAAAATTTTTGCCGTTCGCAATGTCAGCCCGATTGTTTGCTGTCAAAACAAAAACGGTGCTTATATTGCGTCGGATATTATCGCAATCGGCGAATACAGCGACGATTATTTTGTTTTGCCCGAATTTTCGGTTGCCGAAATATCACCGAGCGGAATTGAAATAACCGATTTTAATTCAAATTCAATTGAGCCTGCTATGTCAAAACTTGATTGGAATATTAAAAACGGAGGCAAATGCGGCTATCCGTTTTATATGGAAAAGGAAATTTGCGAGCAAAGCACTGTCATTAAAAGCATTATTTCATCACATATCCAAAACGGCGAGGTCGATTTCAGCGCTGACAATATTGATGAAAGTATATTTACCGACTGCGACAGCATAACCGTAATTGCATGCGGCACCGCTATGCATGCAGGTTTAATCGGCAAGTATTTGATTGAAAAAACTTGCGGCATACCCGTTACTGTTTGCATGGCAAGCGAATTTATGTACAGCGACCCGATTATCGGAGATAAAACGCTTGTAATTTGCGTTTCGCAAAGCGGTGAAACTATTGACACGCTCGAGGCGCTTAAATTTGCAAGGCGAAGGGGCGCAATGTCGCTTTCAATAGTCAATGTCAGAGAGTCGTCAATCGCACGCGAAAGCGATAATGTGATTTATACAAACGCAGGACCCGAGATTGCTGTTGCCTCTACAAAGGCATATACCGCACAGGTCACAGTGCTTTATCTCATTACCGCTAAAATTGCAGTGTTGCGTGAGAGTTTAAACAGTGAGGGTGAGTCAAAGTTTTTGGCAGAACTTGAAAAAATCCCCGATGCCGTAGAAAATGTAATTTCAAATAAGGCAAAAATTCATAAAATTGCTTCTGCTCTTATTGAGGCAGAGCATACATTTATGATAGGCAGGGGAGTTGATTATATTTCTCTGCTTGAGGCGTCACTTAAGCTGAAAGAGATTTCCTATATCCATTCCGAGGCGTTTGCATCGGGTGAGCTTAAGCACGGAACTATTGCGCTTATAACCGACAAAACGCCTGTTATATCTCTGCTCACGCAGGAAAATCTTATGTCAAAGCAGGCTTCTAATATTAAAGAGGTTCAAAGCCGCGGCGCAAAGGTAATATCTTTTGTCCGTTCATCCTTAAAAACAAAGGATACAGTTTGTTCGTTCGAACTGCCCGATTTGGACGATGATTTTATGTCTGTTCCGTCGGTTGTTGCGTTGCAACTTTTGGCTTATTATGTTTCGTCCGACAAAGGGCTTGATGTTGATAAGCCGCGCAATCTTGCAAAGGTTGTAACTGTCGAATAAACTGTTTATATGCTTGAATGCTTGGTTATTGTTAAATTCAATCCGCAGTTGATATTTTGTATCGTCTGCGGATTTTTTGTAATTAATTTTCTAATTATATTGTAATTAATTATTTTTAATGGTAAAATTAATTTAATACGGTGCTTTTTGCACTGCGTGTCAATTTGAAAATCTATGGAGAATACAATGCAAAATTACGCAAAACCAAAGAAGTCGAAATTCGGTAAATACCTTTTTTGCTATTTTACCGGCAATGAGCCTGAAAGAGAGCGCATTTGCTTTGCTCTTTCCGACGACGGATATAATTTTACGCCGATTAACGGCGGAAAACCTGTTATTATTCAGGAAAAGGGCACAAAATGTATGCGCGACCCGTTTATTCTTCGCAACGAAAACGGCGGATATTATATTATAGCAACCGATATGAAATCCTCTCTCGGATGGGATTCCAACCACGGCGTCGTAACTTGGAGGTCTGATGATTTAATCAATTGGTACGATGAAACGGCGGTTGATTTTCATATCTTTGACTCAACAAAAAATGCCGACAAAATTTGGGCACCCGAGGCTATTTACGATAAAGAAGAGGGCAAATACTTTGTCTATTATTCGGTGCATAATAACGGCAGCGACAAGGCGCTTTCAATTTGGTATTCATATACCGATGATTTTAAATCGTTTACCGAGCCGGCGGAACTTTTTGCTCCGAAAAGCGGCAAGGATGCGATAGATGCCGACATTGTGGAGTTTAACGGCAAATATTATATGTGCTATAAGGACGAATGTGAAAAAACAATTTGTCAGGTTGTTGCCGACAAACTGACCGGCCCGTATCGCGAATATGAGAATAACACGGTTGCCTGCACCGATCATCATGTCGAGGGCAATTGTATGTATCGCATCAACGGCACTGATGCCTTCGTTATGGTTATGGATATGTATTGTGACAATCAATACTTTATGCAGCAGACTGAGGATTTCAAAACGTATCTGCCGATTAATGAAAAGGATTATTCACTTGCATTTACACCGCGCCATGCGTCGGTTCTTCAAATAAGCGATGAGGAATACAGCAGGCTTGTAAATCATTTTGGAAAGTAACGGAGAAACCATGGATAAAATAAAATCAAAGAAAATCAGAAACACACTCTACTTTTTAATGCCGATTATTGTGCCGCTGCTTTTTGTTAATTTCAGCGTCGATTCCGATACATATTGGATAATTAAAACTGGCGAATATATTTGCAATAACGGAATCCCGACAAAGGATTTCTTAACAATGCATTCAAACATGGACCTTGTTGTTCAGCAATGGCTGTCGGATATAATTTTCTATAAGTTGTATTCGGCGCTCGGCGTTATCGGATTGTCACTTATAGTCATTGTGATGTATATTGCGTTTTCGCTCCTGTTATATAAATTCTGCACAATGATGACAAATCGCAGGCTCGTCACCACACTTGTCACACTCATTGCAAATGCATATATGATTGCGCTTTGCATGGTGCCGAGACCTCAGATTTTCACTTATTGCATAATTCTTATTGAACTCATTATGCTTGAAAGCTATGTCCGTTCCGGCAATTTCAAATATTTGATTGTGTTGCCGTTTCTGTCTGTGCTGACGGTTAATCTTCATGCGTCAATGTGGACAATGCTGTTTATAATGATGCTTCCTTATTTTGCAAATGCACTGCCGATTAAAATTAAAGGCAAAAGCATTTCGTGCGCAAAAATTTTGCCGCTCATAATAACTGCTGTTGCTATGGGTGTTTGCGGTTTGATTACCCCGTACGGCTATAAGGGCTTGACCTTTATTTTCACCGCTTCGGTCGGAAACAAGGTAAACGATTTTATCATTGAACTTCAGCCGCTCAAACTTTCTATGTCCTTTAACGGTTTCG
>OLHA01000865.1_pt1 | contig 17125 bp, 13 predicted proteins | sample 1605961 | NCBI WGS metagenome assembly OLHA01 (sample SAMN03283288) | human gut metagenome | biome: human-associated habitat; material: feces | host: Homo sapiens | place: Peru | collected 2012
TGAGCGAAAATCAGCCGGTCAAAACCGACACGGGTTCAAGTCCCGTCAGCCTAACGATAAGTCGATTCTCGCGGAACAGGAACAGTGCCTCGAAAAGCTGTATGAGTTTAATAATACGCGCCCGTCCGAGCATGAAAAGCGCAAGAAGCTGCTGCGCGAAATGTTTGCGGAAATAGGCGAGAACTGTTATATAGAGCCTCCGTTTCATGCCAATTGGGGCGGCAGACACGTTCATTTCGGCAGTAATGTTTATGCGAATTTCGGACTTACGACGGTTGATGATACACATATTTATGTCGGCGACTGCACCATGTTCGGACCGAATGTGATTGTCGCGTCGGCAGGACATCCGATTTGTCCGGAGCTGCGCGAAAAAGCGTATCAGTATAATTTTCCGGTTCATATCGGCAAAAACTGTTGGATAGGCGCCGGCGTCGTTATCGTGCCCGGTGTTTCGATAGGCGATAACACCGTTATAGGCGCAGGCAGCATCGTGACAAAGGATATCCCCGCAAATTCAGTCGCAGTCGGAAATCCATGTCGCGTGCTTCGTGAAATAAATGAACACGACTATGAATATTATTTCAAAGACAGAAAAATTCCGGAGGATTTGAAATAAAAACAATCCCGACGCCGCCAAACAGAGTTATATTTGTTATATTTTTTCGACCCGCCGCATTTATTAGCGTATGAACGCCGATGAATACGGGGGGTTTTTATGAAGCTTATTATTAACGGCGCATTCGGAAAAACAGGAAGTGCCCTGTGCCGATATATTGAGAACGGCAGCGCGCATGAGGTTGCCGCATACGTTGACGCTCTTGCGGAAACAGACGCGACGGAGCGCCGATTTAAAGAGCTTGCCGATTTTTGCGGGGATGCCGATTGCGTTATTGATTTTTCTCACCGTTCTCAAACGGACAAAGTGTGCTCATATGCCGTGACGCGCCGAATGCCGCTCGTTATCGCAACAACGGGACAGACGGACTCCGACAAAGAAATAATACGCGCGGCCTCGCGGTTCATACCCGTTATGTGTGCCGCGAATCTGTCGGCGGGCATTGCGGTTTTAAGGCGGCTTGTCCGAATTGCCGTGTCCGAATTTCCCGAAGCGGACATTGAAATAACCGAGATACATCGCAGGGGCAAAGTCGACGCGCCGAGCGGTACCGCGCTTTCTCTGGCGGACGAAATAAACGCAGCGCGTCCGAAAAGCAGGGTCGTTTTCGACGCAAACGAAAGCGGAAAGAGAGCGCAAAACGAAGTTGCCGTTCACTCGCTTCGCTTGGGTGACGCAGCCGGAAAACATACTGTGTATTTTGCGCTGCCGGGACAGACGCTTGCGTTGACTCATGAGTCGTTCGGACGCCTGCCGTATGCCGAGGGCGCGGTTCGAGCGGCAATGTTTTTATTCGGCAAAAAAAACGGATTATATACCGAGAAGGAACTCTTTGACAGAAATGAAAGCTTTTTTTAATTTTTTTAATATGAACAGGCGTTAAGAACGAAAAGAATTGTTTAAAAGCACAAAAAAACACCCTCCATTTTCTACTGACGCATGCAAAAAAAATGCCCGAATTTATTGCATTTGACGCGTAAAAGTTTTATAATAACAGTGAATAGGTATTTCTCTTTATTCGGCAATAAACCAACAGAAAAAGGAGTTGTTTTTTGTGACACTGAAAAAGGCATTGAGCATTGTCCTCGCGTCACTGATGCTTCTCTCCGTATTCTCTATAGGCTTCACGGGAATGGCGGCGGACATCAACCTCGACGCGCAGTATGACATGCTTGCGAAAGCACTTAAAAACGACTATGTTCGCACACTTACAAATTACACCGTCGTAAACAATACTCTCGACAACGGCAAAGAGGGATTTGACAGCGATGCAAACGGCTTTGCGTATGAGCACCGCGTGGTTGCCGCCGACAACAAGGCGGGCGACATACTTAAGGCGGCAAACCGTTTTTATTTCATCGCCGAAAATCTTATGAGCACAACCTACGGTATCGGTTTGTACGATGCGTCGCGTCTTGTTAAGCACATCTCCGACGCTCTTAAGCCTTATTTCGAGAACGAGGGCGCAACGCATAATTACGTCGATTTTTACGGTGTCCCCAAGGTTCCCACGGAGGAGGAATTAAGAAAGTATGAAGAAGCGGTATCGCTGATCGAGGCAAACGGCAAAAAAGTTAACGAAGCCACGCTTACTTCAATGGGCGTTTTCTTTATAGAGAGAACTCCTTTTGAATTTTACAATGTCGACACCCTTCTCCAGTATTTCATGGGAAATGTGCTTAAGATAAACGCAGGCAACTGGTATCACCGTTTTGCGTTTGTTGTCGAAACATCAATTGACACATGGCTTCTCGAAAGCGGCGACCTCAATAACCTTTCCGACAACGTTATAACCACGCGCACGGCGGTATACGAGGTAAGCTACAAGCGTACTTATAACGACATCGGTACAAAGGCTTATTATTCGTTTGAAAAACCGACGCTCAACAAGGTGTGGCAGGATTACGCAATGGAGTACGGTCTTAACCGTAATTCCGATGACCTTACAAAGGATACATACGGCTACGGCATCACCGCAGGCGGTCAGGCATCCGCATTTATGATTAAGCAGTCGAAGGACGAGCAGACCGTTCCTTATCTTACCACGCTCTATAATACTTTCTACGCATATATTTCAAAGGGTTATAATGAGGAGACGGGAGAAACATGGGATCTTCAGTTCTCTAAGCTTAAGGATGCCGATCTCCCGTCGGTCAGCAACAGTGCCGCTATCCTTAAGTATATTGACGAGATTACTCACGAGTATTCAAACGATGCGCTTCTCTCGATTTTCGGCGACGATATCGGCAACATGGTCACGCTTGCATATATTCTCACCCCGTCGAACGATGTTCCCGAAAGAACAGTGAGAGGAACGGCGAAATACAAAGCCTCCCCCGAAAAGCTCGACAGCATCGTTAAGGATATGGACGCGCTTGTCACACCCCGTGACGGTCAGACAGGCGCAGAGCGCGACAACGACATTGCCACCCGCGTGGGTAATATCATTAAAGAGTTCTTTAACACAAACAGCGACCTGTTTGTCGGTACCTCCGTTGAGGGAATGGAATTCAATAATCTGCACGAGCTTGTCGGTCTTCTCGTTCAAGGACTCGTTTTCCGCGACAGCATCATTACGATGCTTGTTCAGAAGATTTACCCGATGATAACAAAGGTCATTCAGGAAAATGTTCTTAAACCGATAAGAGACAAGACGGGAATAAGCCTTACAACGCTTCTTAACGACATTATCAAAAAGAACGGTCTTGCAATTTTCCCATCCGATCTTGCCAATATACTTAAAGCGGACAATGTTCCGGCTTATAATGACACAATAAATATTTTGAGTAAATGCGGACGCAATTGGGATGCCGTCAATTTCGAGGCTCTTTCGTGGGGTGTTGACGATGCTCCGATTGAGCAAAAAGCAAGGGTGTTCACCGATGCGGTCTGCGATGCGCTCGGCGGATTTACCAACCTTTTGGTAACGATAATGTGCGGCAACAACGAGTATAAGAGCGGCGCACGGTACAAGAAAAACAATTGGCACGACAAAAACGAGTACGACGATTGGTATAACAAATGTCTTCTTGTTCTTGTCGGCAGCATCTTCGGTTCGGACCCGCAGGGTGTTTATCTGAGAGCGCAGGGCGGTTACACAAAGCTCGTTATTCCGCTTATGCGTGTGCTCGGTCTGGAGGAACGCACCTCCTACAGCGGCACAAGCACAGGGTATGTCACAAGCGAGGTTTATCATCAGAAAGTCGATGAGGACGGTGACAACTGCCTTAAGCTTATTGTTGAGCCTATAATTTACTGGGTTACCGATATTCTCGGAACTCATCCCTTTGAAACTCTTTGGAATCTTCTCCCGAATCTTGTTTACTTCTTCTCGCGTGAATCGGATGTTCCCGTGCCGGGTGAAAGCGTTTGGTGCTCCGGCTCCGCAACATCAAGTGACGCAAAGAAGAACATGGCGAATTTCTCGTCCGTTCAGACTCACAATCTTTGGACAATTTTAAGCAATGTTTTCATTCATGTTACCGTTCTCGGAAGCAAGGTTTATTCCGACTCTCTCGGAAATATTCTCTCGAAGCAGGCAGGCATGCTTTCGAGCATCAACGGTCTTCTGAACGAAGTCGTGAAGCTTAAGTATAAGACCGACACCGTCGACCACGTCGATCCAGCCGGATATCTTATGAAAACCGACTACACAAACGACAGCGGCACGCTTAAAGCCGGCACGCTTGTTATAGTCAATTCCGCCGAATATGAGCTTCATAAAGAGATATTTGTGTTCGACGACACGACAACGGAAGAAGACAAGGCAAAATACATGGCAATGTACGATGCCTACATGACGGTTTATTCAAATATAACCGAGACGTCCTATTCCACCGTCAAGGACGACAAGCACACACGTGCTGTCGATAACGTGACATATGTCTCGAAGCCGTATAAAATTCCTGCCATCCAGGAGGGCAAGCTAACCTCCTGCGGCACGGTCAAAGAGGATTGGAACACGCTTGTAATCGAGCATCCCGGTCAGGTTCTGCTCTACGTCCTGCGCTATGTTTGCTCTGCGCTCGGTTATAAATACGACCTGAATCTTTATGAAGCGGGCAGCGAGGACTATGATTTGCCCTATCTTGCAGAGTGCTTCGGACTTAAAACGGATAAGGAGCTGTTTAACGGTCTTAAGCTCGGTGATATTATCTACAACGTGATGCTTCATCCGGATGATGCCATTTGCGCGCTGCTTGAGATATTCTATTCAAACGAAAACGGCGACTTTTATACACACAGGAGCTATACCTATCCCGTAAAGGATATAAACTATCATCAGAATGCGCTTCTCAACAAAACCGTGAATCCCACTCTTTCATACGGCACACAGGTCACGTATTCCAAATATTGGACGCGTCAGTATGCAAGTGAAGTTGTGGCAAATGCGGGGCAGCTTGTGGAGAACATCATGATGATGCTCGGCATGAAGGATTTTGAAAACGGCATAGGCTCATATCTCGAAAACATGCTTAATGAAAAGGTGTTTAACAACGCACTTGTCAACAAGCTGTTCAACAAGATTTATCAGATGCTTTCCGGTCTTAACAAGAAAATCAATGTTGAAGTTATTCTTAAAAACGCGCTTGATGTTGATTACACGCCTTTGACGGTGGCAAAAGCCCTGAAAGGAATGACCGGAACAACCGCGGCGTATTATGAGCTTGCCGGAGTCAGCAACTGGTCTGCTTATTTCACCGACGGTGACGGCAACACGGTCGACCGTGAGCTTGACTGGGGCATCGACAGCGCAGACAACAAAGCGGAGATGTTCCTCAAAACAATATCCGCGCTTGTCTCTCCGGCGGCTTTTGCGATAAAGTATCTCATGGCGGATAACACGCTTAATATACTCGGACTTATTAAGCTTCCGTCGTACGCGGGATATCAGTATGCGTTTATTGCGCTGCTTGAAGCTCTTTCGTGTCCGAATATACTTACATACGAAGAGTATTACGAATCAACGCTTCTTCCCGATGTCGGAAACGCAAATGCAATCTATAATCTCGTTTCTCCGATTCTCGGACTTCTCGACAAGGTTTATGCCGACCCGATAAACACCGTTCTGGAGCTTATCCCGAATCTCCTGTTCTTTGTTTCGATAGGCGGACTTAATGATCTTCTCAACAATCTTGTTCACTTTGCATATGTCATTCTCGATGTCTTAAAACCGATAGTAAACGGCTATGATATCCTGAACGGTCTGATTTCAAATATTCAGATTGGCGGTATGATGCTGAATCTCACGCTTCCGCTTGATATCGACTTTAACGGACTTGCAAGTGACCTCATCGGCAGTCTTGTCGGAGATTCTCTTAAGATCAACGGCGTTTCAATTTCGCTTCCTTATATTGATTTCCACACGCTCTGCTGCGGTACGCTTGAAAAATTCCAGTCCAAGGAAATCCGTACAACTGTACACCTCAATTCGGCAGGCGGCGGCGACATGATAACCGCAGTGCTTCGTCTTGCGTTTGAAATTGTGTTTATGGAAGAAAACAAGACGGCGGTGTGCAAAATTATCGGCAACGCGATAGGAGAGGGCAAGCTCGACGTCTATGACGAAGAAACGCTGTATGTTGTGCTTGACGGTCTTTATGATCTGATGGAAACATATCAGGTTCCCGATATGCTGCTGTATGTCATATACGTACTCGTGACGAAGCTTACCCCCGTTACTACGGATATAGCTCCGCGCTTTGCGGCAAACGGATTGACAATCAAGGACTTCATTGCCTCCGCAAAGGATCCTAAGGCTTTTATTGAAAATCTCAATAAGATTCTTTCAAAACCCGATGACAAGCCTTCGGGCGATGAAACTCCCGACAAAGATTCTCTCGGCGGACTGTGGGCGAGAATTGCTGCGTTCTTCAAGCGCCTTGCCGCATTCTTCCAAAAACTGTTTAAACACTGAGTAAGGAAACAGGCGGTCGGCGGGTAAATTCCCGTCGGCCGCCGAACGATTAAATCGGTTATTATGAAAGCCGAAATTCACCGTTGCGGTTAACCTCATTAAAAAAACGGCGCCGTCGGGACTGCTCCCGAGGCGCCGTTTTGAATATGATGTGTTTTTTTGCCGAAGAAGCGTGTGATTCGCGAACGGCGTCTGCCGTAAAGGAATCAAAACATTAACAATTATTTGTTTTCTTCAAGCTTTGCGAGGGACTGCATTTTCAGATAAGCATTGATAAAGCCGTCGATGTCGCCGTCCATGACCGCATTGATATTGCCGTTTTCATAACCCGTGCGGTGATCTTTAACAAGAGTGTACGGCATGAAGACATACGAACGTATCTGGCTGCCCCAACCGATCTCTTTCTGGTCGCCCTTGATATCGTGAATGGTGTCAAGGTGCTCACGTTCTTTAATTTCGATAAGCTTTGATTTAAGCATCGTCATTGCAACGTCGCGGTTTTGGTACTGGCTTCTCTCGACCTGACAGGAAACGACTATGCCCGTAGGTATGTGAGTAAGGCGAACTGCAGAGGAAGTTTTGTTGACCTTCTGACCGCCCGCGCCCGAAGCGCGGTATACGTCCATTTTTATGTCCTCGGGACGGATATCGACTTCTATCGTATCGTCGATTTCGGGCATGACCTCAAGCGACGCAAACGAAGTGTGACGTCTGCCCGACGCATCGAAAGGCGACACTCTCACAAGACGGTGAATGCCCATTTCGCTCTTAAGGTATCCGAAAGCGTTTTCGCCCTCGATAAGAATTACGGCGGATTTCAGACCCGCTTCTTCGCCGTCAAGATAGTCGACTGTCGTGGTTTTGAAGCCGTGACGTTCACCCCAGCGATGATACATTCTGAAAAGCATCAGCGCCCAGTCCTGTGCTTCGGTTCCGCCTGCGCCCGCATGGAATGTGAGAATGGCATTTTTGCTGTCATATTCACCCGAAAGCAGCGTGTCAAGAGTCTGCTTTTCAATTGTGTCCTCAATTTCTTTTACACTTGCCGTGCACTCGTCGAGCATGGATTCGTCTTCTTCCTCGTTGCACATTTCAATGAGCGTAAGTGTATCGTCATAAAGTGTTTTGAGATCTTCATATCTTTTGATTTTTGCCTTAAGTCCGGCAAGCTTCTGTGAAATTTTGTTCGCCTCGGCGACGTCGTTCCAAAAGCCGTCGGACGCTGTTTTTTCCTCCAGCTCCGCAGTCTCCTTTTTCAGCTCGTCAAGTCCCACGGCGTCGGCAAGCTCGGCAAGGGGTTTTTCGCTTTCGAGAAGTCTGAGTCTTAATTCTTCGTATTGAAGCATAAAATAGTTTACCTTTCGTAATAATTTTTGTTTTGGTGTGAGTTTATTTTTTTACATTTCTTTGCTCCGGTTAACATAAAAAACGCCGCGATAAAGCGGAAAATAACATTATACACTCTTATTATATAGGCTTAATGCCGTTATGTCAAATGCTTTTCCGTAATTTATGCAAAATAAGTCAATGATTTTATTGCAATTTTAAGCCGTATTGTATAAAATATAAAAGTAAACAGTATCATCAAAAGCAGAAGTCTTTTGACTTTGCTTCATATAAATATTGTGAAAGGGCTAAAAATGAGATACAAAGATATTGAATGTGCCGCCTGCGGCAAAAAATTCGATGATAATTCCGACGTGGTCGTGTGTCCCGTCTGCGGAGCGCCGTATCACCGCGAATGCTGGAACTCTTCCGGAAAATGTGTCCACGAAGCCGGGCATGCGTCAGGCTACCGCTGGGAGTTTCCGAAAACTGAAAAGAAAAACGGCGAGGACGAAAAAACGCAAGAGCCGGAACAGGTTTTTAACGACATTTTCAAAAACGGCGAAGGTGTTGTTATTTGTCCGCACTGCCATGCTCCGAACTACGGAAATGACATGTATTGCCGTAACTGCCACGCACCGCTTAAAGGAAATCCCGCCGACACCGACATCCGTGAAAAAAGCGGTGAAAAAAAACCGGGGAGCGGCTTCGGCGGTGTAAACACATTTGCAGACGAGCCGAAATCGTCTTATGACGGAAACACGGAGGCAATGTACAACAGCTTCAATCTCTACGGCGGACTTGATCCCGATGCGCTCGTCGACGGAATACCCGTAAAGGAATATGCTGCTTTCGTCGGAGGAAAAGCACCGGGACGAATCATAAGAAAAGTTGCTACGCTTGAGCGCTACGGCCGTGCCGTCGCTCCGAGTATCGGCGGAATATTGGGACCGATATGGTTTTTGCGAAGAAAAATGATAAAGATAGGCGCTGTGCTCTCGGCTCTTGTCATTACTTTTTGTCTTGCCGCAGGTCTTTTGCAGATGACCGACGCATATAAAGATATGGTCAGGGCTTCCGCTGCGCTCACTTCACAGGCGGCAGGCGGAAGCATGTCGGTTGCCGATATGCGCGACCGTCTTGCCGAAATTCAGGAGGACTACATTGCCGCGGGACGCACACCCGAAGAAAGCGCACGCGAAAAAGCGTCCGAAATACTGTATGTTTTTGCGTTTTACTGTGTTCCGGTCGCCGGTTTTATCGGCGGAATAAGCATTTACCGTGCCGATGTCCGCAAAAAAATAATGAAAACAAGAGAGCAGTGCTCCGACATGAACACATATATGAGCGAGCTTCAACGCCGCGGCGGAACCTCTGCCGGACTGACGCTCGTCGGCATATTGGTGTACGGCATCGCAATGTTCCTCTACTCATATTTGCCCATGATAATAGTTTTACTTTCACGGTAGCTTTTTATCCGAAAAAGAGAACGGAGAGGAAAAATGAAAATTACAAAAGCAATAATCCCCGCCGCAGGACTCGGCACACGCGTTTTACCCGCATCAAAAGCAGTTCCTAAAGAGATGCTCAATATCGTAGACAAACCCGCGATACAGTATCTTGTCGAGGAGTGCGCCGCGGCGGGAATAACAGATATCCTTATAATCACAAACAGAGGAAAAGGTGTTATAGAAGACCATTTCGACTATGCGTATGAATTGGAACAGAATCTTCTCAAACACCCCGAAAAGCATGCGCTTTACGAAGCCGCACACAATGTGGCGGATCTCGCAAATATTTATTATATCCGACAGAAAGAGACAAAGGGACTCGGGCACGCCATTCTCGCTGCCGAACGCTTTGTCGGAAATGAGCCGTTTGCGATTCTATACGGTGACGATGTGATAATATCCGAAAGCCGTCCCGTTATAGGTCAGCTTATCGACGCCTATGAAAAATACGGAAAATGCGTTACAGGCGTAAAAGAATGCACGACCGAGCAGGTCATGAAATATTGCACGCTCGACGTCACACCGCTTGAAGACCGCATATATAACGTTCATCGCATTATCGAAAAGCCGGACAGGGACGAAATACTCTCTCATTTTGCCATTCTCGGCAGAAATGTTGTAACGCCGGAGGTGTTCGGGATTATCAGAAATACCGCGCCGAGTCCGAAAACAGGTGAGGTTTATTTTTCGGAGGCTCTGTCTTTTCTTGCCGAAAGCGGCAGTCTTATCGCCGTTGATTTTGACGGCAAACGATACGACATGGGCAGCAAGCTCGGCATAATGCAGGCAAACGTAGAGGTTGCTTTGAAGCACCCCGAAATCGGCGCTGAGTTCGGAGAATACATAAAAAAAATCGCCGAAAAGCTCTGAAAGGTAACATATGATAAAAAAAGAAACTCTCACGAAAAATGACGTAATCGAACTTGAAATAACCGATTTCACATCAGAGGGCAGCGGAGTGGGACATAAAAACGGCATGGCGGTATTTGTAGCCGGTGCGGCGCCGGGCGATACTGTCGAATGCGTGATAATCAAGACAAAAAACAACTATGCTGTCGGAAAAATTACAAATGTGGTAAAAGCGTCTCCCGACAGAGTGACGCCCGACTGCCGCGTTTTTCCGCGCTGCGGCGGATGTGCGTTTCGGCATATTACATATGAAGCGGAGCTTAAAATGAAACAAAAGCGTGTTTCCGATGCGGTAATGCGTATCGGTCACATTGATCTTGCGCCGTGCGAAATAGTTGCGTCTCCGTCCGAAAAACACTACAGAAACAAGGCGCAGTATCCTGTTGCGGTAAACGGCGGACGGCTCCTTACGGGCTTTTACGCACCGTTTTCCCACCGTGTTATAGACTGTAAAACATGTCTTTTGCAGCCGGAAGGCTTCGCGCAGATTCTGCGAACCGTTGCGCGATGGGTCGAAAAGTACAAGGTGTCTGTTTATGATGAAGCAAAGCACATCGGACTTTTGCGCCACATCTATATCCGCAAGGCTTTTTCAACGGGCGAAACAATGGTCTGTCTCGTTGAAAACGGAGAAAAAATGTTTAAGACCGATGTGCTTGTAAACGAGCTTCTTAAAGCCGACGAAAGCATAAAAACCGTGCTCATTAACATAAATCCCGTCGATACCAACGTTGTTCTCGGCGGCAGAAATAAAATACTGTATGGTGACGGCTATATTGAGGACGAGCTTTTGGGTGTTCGCTTCCGTATTTCTCCGCTGTCGTTTTATCAGGTGAATCACGATCAGGCGGAAAAGCTGTATTCAAAGGTGAAAGAATATGCGCTGTCCGGAAAAACGGGTACCGTGCTTGATCTTTATTGCGGCGCGGGGACTATCGGCTTGACGCTTGCCGACAAAGCAGAAAAGCTCATCGGTGTAGAAATAGTTCCGGATGCCGTGCGCGATGCAAGAGTCAATGCGTCAATGAACGGTATAACGAACGCCGAATTTATATGCGGCGATGCCGCCGATGCCGCTGAAAAGCTTGCCGCCGAAAACATTACCCCCGACGTCGTTATTCTCGATCCGCCGAGAAAGGGCTGTACTCCGTCGCTTCTCAAAACGGTTGCGGAGATGTCACCGGACAGGATTGCCTATGTTTCGTGTGACCCTGCAACTTTTGCACGTGACTGCGCGGTGCTTGCCGGGCTCGGATATGAACTGAAAGAGTATACGCCGTTTGACATGTTTGCCCGCACGGCTCATGTGGAAACGGTAGGGCTGCTTAAATTAACTCACAGATAAAACGATATGCCTGTCTGATTTTACCGCAATCACGACTGTATTTAACACAGACGAATTGCCAATGTTGAAAATTATGTAATAATCCATATTTTTTATAATTTCTTTTTACTTTATACTATTGTAAAAAAACTTGAGACAGGGTATAATTATACTCGGGCAGTATTTTTGTGCGGAGTTATCCGCGCTTTCATATATTACGAAAGGTGTGAACGACTGTGAATGACGTAAACGCTTTATACAGAGAATGGTGCGAAAAGGCGACCGACCCCGAAATTGCGGCGGAGCTTAAAGCCGTCGATGGGAACGGTGATGAAATTCTTGACCGCTTTTGGCAGGATCTTTCTTTCGGCACAGCCGGACTTCGCGGTGTGCTCGGAGCCGGCACAAACAGAATGAACATATATACAGTGCGCCGTGCAACGGAGGGACTGTGCCGTTATCTCAACGACGACTTTGATTCCCCGTCGTGCGTTATCGGCTACGATTCGAGAATAAACAGCGAACGCTTCGCAAAAGAAGCAGCTTGTGTGCTTGCGGCGGGCGGTGTTAAGGTTTGGCTTTTTGCCGAGCTTATTCCTACACCCATTGTGGCATATGCCGTCAGAGAGCTTAAGTGCAGTTCGGGTATAATCATTACCGCAAGCCACAACCCGTCGAAGTACAACGGCTACAAGTGCTATGACGAACGCGGCTATCAAATGACCGATGAGGAGGCCGCCGAGGCATACGAATATATCCAAAAGGTTGATTATTTCACCGGCATCAAAAAAGTTGATTTTGACGGTGCCGTAAATGCCGGAAAAATCGAATTTATCGGCGAAAAGGTTATAAATTCGTTTCTTGACGAGGTACAAAAGCAGTGCATCAACCCCGAAATCGTCAAAAATGCCGACTTAAAGGTGATTTACACACCGCTTAACGGCACGGGCAACAAGCCTGTCAGAGCAATTCTTGACAGAATCGGAGTTAAAAGCGTTTATGTCGTGCCCGAGCAGGAATATCCCGACGGCAATTTCCCGACATGTCCGTTCCCAAACCCCGAAATCAAGCAGGTTTTTGAAATCGGCCTTGAAATGAACAGAAAAATCGGTGCAGATATTTTGCTTGCAACAGACCCCGACTGCGACCGTGTAGGCATCGCAGTACCCGACAGAACAGGCGAGCTTGTGCTTATGAGCGGCAACGAGGTCGGCGCAATGCTTTTAAACTATATTCTTTCACAGCGCCTTGAAAAAGGCACTCTTCCGAAATCGGCAATCGCCGTTAAAAGCTTTGTTTCAACCGATTTGGCAGAGGTTATCGCAAAGAAATACAACTGCACATTCAAAAATCTTTTGACAGGCTTCAAATATATCGGCGAGCTTATCACAAATCTCGAAAAAGAGGGCAGAGCGTCCGACTTTGTTATGGGATTTGAGGAGAGCTACGGCTATCTTGCAGGCACGCACGCAAGGGATAAGGACGCTGTTGTTGCGTCAATGCTCATCTGCGAAATGGCGGCTTATTATAAGACGAAAAATATGAATCTTGTTGATGTTATGAATTCGCTTTACGATGAATTCGGATACTATTGCAACGAAGTTAAATCCTACACCTTTGAGGGTGCGGCAGGTATGGAAAAAATGGCGCAAATTATGGATACACTCCGCCAAAATCCGCCGAAAACAATCGGTGACTTTGCCGTAACAGCAGTGTCGGACTACAAAACAAGCAAAACAACATTTACAGACGGCGGGGAAGAAAAAATCGAACTGCCGAAATCAAATGTGCTTGCCTTTGCACTTGAAAACGGCAACAAGGTTATCGTAAGGCCGTCGGGCACAGAGCCTAAAATCAAGGCATATCTGACCGCAGTCGGAAACGATAAAGAGTCTGCATCGAAAATCGCAAAAACGCTTGAATCGGCTGCAGACGAATTTATGAAATAGAGGAAAATTATGAACAGAAAATTTGTTAAAATCACATGCATCATTCTTGCCGTGCTTATGGCAGGAAGCGGCTTGACAGCCGGTGTATTTGCATTTATTCATTGATTGAAAAAGCGGCAAAGTGCGTCAAACACCGAGCCGCTTTTCCGATTTGAGGAGAAATTATGGTTATCGAAAACGATTCACATACAGTCAAAGAGCTGATTGAAATCGGAATACCCGAGGAATGTGCCGCGATACTTTGCAAACTTTCGTACAACACATTAGTTTTTGAGATAAACGGCGACAAAATAACCGCGGTGAGCACCTTTCAAATATGTGAAGAAAAATTTAACTTTTACGGCAAAACCGATATAGAGCCGGGTGAATATATTGTCGGTGAAACGCATATCGGCAAATCGGATGACGGTTTCCGCCTTAAATTCTTTGCCGATTCGCTTGAAGAGTCACTCGATGACAAAGAATATTATATCGACTTTTCAAGCCTTGATGCCGTTTGCAAAAACCGAGGATTTGAAATCAAACACCCCGAGCGTGTCGGCTTCAGTGAGCTTGCGATTGCATCGGCATACATAACGGAGCATGCCGACTCCCCTTGCGGCGCGAACGAAAAGGAGAAAAAACTCCTCCCCGTTCTTCACGAGATTGAAGCGTTGTATTATTCTAACGAGGAATATGACGGCGAATTTCATCATTTGACAAAACTTTTTGCCGATGACAAAAAACTTGTTGAAATGATAAGCAATTATGCCGCGAAAAGCGGAAAATCACCTGACAAAATTTTGCGCCGCATCAAGCATAATCATCAAAGCAAGCTGACATCGCTTGCAAACGCCGTTAACGACTCCCAAGCCGAATACAGCGAGTCTGAATTCAACATTGATTTTTCCGACGGTAAAGGCAGAAATTCCGATTTTGCGTTCGTCATTTTACTGATAATAATCGCAATTGCGGTCTGCCTTGTGTTGGAATTTGCAATAACCGCAATAATTGCGCTTGTCACCGGCAAGAACGACTTAATCGGTGCGTATTTCACCGAATTTTTGCCGTCGCGCGATTTTTGGCTTGCCATTGCCTCCGGCTCGATAATAATAGCGGTTGTTTATATAATAATCACTATTGCCCGTAAGGGAAAAATGTTGTAAAATATTATCGAAAAATAATTTCAGAAAGGCTGTTTTTCATGAAAACAAAGGTTAACGAAAATATTTATAATATCGGCGTAAACGATTATGACATTGACCTTTTCGAGGGTCAATACATTCTTGAAAACGGAATGGCATACAATTCCTATATCATTCTTGATAATAAAATCGCCGTTTTGGACACGGTTGACAAAATCGCCGTTGACAGATGGTTTGATAATCTCGCCGACGCATTAGGCGACAAAAAGCCCGATTATTTGATAGTTCAGCATCTTGAGCCGGACCACAGTTTCGGAATTCAAAAATTCATTGAGAAATACCCCGACACCGTTCTTTACTGCTCTGCAAGCGCACTGAGAATGTTGCCGCAGTTTTGCGATGTCGATTTGAGCAAAGTTGTTGCCGTTAAAGAGGGTGACACGCTCGACCTCGGCACACACAAGCTTAATTTTGTGATGGCTCCGATGGTACATTGGCCCGAGGTTATGGTTACATACGACAGCACGGACAAGGTTCTTTTCTCTGCCGACGCTTTCGGCAAATTCGGCACAACCGATGCCGACGAGGGCTGGAGCTGTGAAGCAAGAAGATATTATTTCAACATTGTCGGCAAATACGGCAAGCAGGTGCAGGCGCTTTTGAAAAAGGCAGGCGCGCTTGAAATCAAAACAATCTGTCCGCTCCACGGACCTGTTTTGACAGATACGATTCCCAAGGTTTTGGCATTATACAACACTTGGTCGTCATATCAACCCGAGGACAAGGGCGTGTTTATCGCATGTGCATCAATTCACGGAAACACGATGCAGGCAGCAGAGGAACTTAAAAAGCTGCTTGAAGAAAAAGGTTGTCCGCGCGTTGTCCTTGCCGACCTCACAAGAGATGATATTGCGGAATGTGTTGAGGATTCGTTCCGCCACAGTCACCTTGTTTGCATGGCATCAAGCTATGACGCAGGCGTTTTTGCACCGATGTCGGATTATCTTCATCATCTTGAATCAAAGGCATTTCAAAACAGAACGGTTGCCCTTGTTGAAAATGCAAGCTGGGCACCGAGCGCAGTAAGAACGATGAAAGCTGAATTTGAAAAAATGAAAGATATAACACTGATTGACAAAACAGTTACAATCAAAACCCGAGTAACCGACCAAGCAATCGCCGAGCTTTCGGAGCTTGCAGACGAAATCATGAAAACTTTTTAAGATTATTCATAAAAAAGCACCCTCTGTAATCATACATAAAGATGATTGACAGAGGGTGTCCAAACAAAAATGACAGCATAGTTTCGGCTATGCTGTTTTTATTTTATCAATTTGTATATCACAATGTCTTGTGCGGCAAGCATTAAAATGATATATCTATGCTTTTTTCACGGCAAAAGCCGATAAATTTGCGATTTGATACCTCAAAAAACTCTTTCGGCGTTGTTTTTTCAGGCAATCCGACTTTGTCGGCAGTTGAATACCAAATCAAATATTCAGTTTAAAATATCGTTAATGACCGATTTGTTTTTATTATGCAATCTTTTCCAAATTGCGGCGATAATTGCGATAATTGCCGCGCAGACAGCATAACCCACCACTTGTTTTGATGCAATTAAAAATGCACAAAAAGCCACAACAAGTAATAAAGGAACAAACAAAACCGCAAACGACTCTTTTTGAAACTGCTTATATTGCTTTAAAACAGATTCTTTATCAATAATAGCCTCATACTCAAGATTTTCAGTTGCAACAATATTACAGCATTTAATATTTGAGCTTCTCGGCTCGTTGAGTATCACAGTTATATCATTGTTAATATCTGTTATATGTGCCTTTACAGGAAAAGAAAGATATTTTTTGAAATTCAGATATTCGCTGTCGTAAGATTCAAAAATAAATATGATAAACCCGACCAATGCCAAAAACAAATAGGCCAAAGCCTTTGTTTTGTGCGGAACATCCTCTTCCACGGTAAAATCGACGCTCTCAGTCAAATTATTATATTTATATTCTCCGTATTCATCAATAATTATCGACTTGCCATCAATATTAATTTTCATTGAATAAGACATTTTGTTTTGAAAAGTAATCATATGTCACCTTGAATATATTTTTTCTCATTATAGCACATAGAAAATAAAAAGGCAAAATATGAAATTAAATATACACATAAAAGCAAAAAACGCATCAATTAAGATGCGTTTTTCAATGATGTCGGCGTCGACCTATTTTCCCGGGAAGCTGCCCTCCAAGTATTTTCGGCACGCGTGAGCTTAACTACCGTGTTCGGGATGGGAACGGGTGGACCCTCAGCGTAATAAACACCGACTGAACTGTAACTTCTATCACAGTTATTAACTTTTTCCTGTGGTTTCCCTCAGGTCTTTGGTGACCCGTAGGAGAATCGAACTCCTGTTTTCGCCGTGAGAGGGCGATGTCTT
>OLHA01000866.1_pt1 | contig 17124 bp, 10 predicted proteins | sample 1605961 | NCBI WGS metagenome assembly OLHA01 (sample SAMN03283288) | human gut metagenome | biome: human-associated habitat; material: feces | host: Homo sapiens | place: Peru | collected 2012
GGGGTAGTGGTTGCGGAGGTGCTCGAAGTTGGTGGGGGTGGGGTTGGATTTTAGGGCGGCGGTGTCGGGGGTGAGGGGATTGTAACTGCGCATCACACCTTGTAGGGTGGCGGTTTCCACGCCTCCATACGGTGCTTCGGCAGCGAGAGGACTGGCGTGCCAGCCAAACTCTGCGTTCAGTGCCTCTACCACCATGGCGGTGCCTCTGCGCTTGCCGTCGGCTGAATATCCTGCAATGTGTGGGGTGGCCACAAATGCCTTTTCAAGGAGCGGGAGGTTGATTTCGGGTTCGTGTTCCCAACAGTCGATAGCCACATCGCCGTGCCAATGCACCAATGCCTCGTTGTCGCAAATGGGGCCGCGCGCGGCGTTCATCAGCAGGCGCAAATTAGGCGCTTCTGCCAAGAATTGCTCGTCGCAAATGTGGTAAGTGGAGAGTTTGCCCTCGCGGTAGAGTGGCGTGTGAAATGTGATGATATGGCTTTTCGCCTTCACTTCCTCGATGGTGGAGAACGCTGCCGCACCCTCTTTTTGGGCGCGTGGCGGGTCGCAGAGCAGCACCTCAAAGCCCATTTGCTTTGCCCATCGTGCCACGATAGAGCCCACATGCCCAACGCCTACCACACCCATCACCAAGCCGCGAGGCTGTGCGATGCCTTCCTTTTGCAGCCAATATCCCACGGTGCTGAGCACCCATTGCGCCACGGCAGGAGCGTTGCACCCCGGAGCGTTCACCACCTTGATGCCGGCTCGGCGGCAGTAGTCAAGATCGATGTGGTCGGTGCCAATCGTGGCTGTGCCAATCATTCGCACACGGCTTCCCGAAAGCAGTGCCTCATCGCAGCGTGTGCGTGTGCGCGTGATGAGCACATCGGCATCTTTGAGCGCAGAGGCGGTGATGTCCGACGTTTCGAGATAAAGCACTTGGGCGTAAGGCTCAAGCAGGTGAGCAATGTAGGGAATGTGGTTTTCAACTACGATTTTCATTTTTTCTACAGGAAGTAATACGCCACATGGCTTGCGGCACATGTGAGCATGAAAAGAATCATAAATATGTAGCGGCGCGAGATTTTTGAGTGTATGGTGTAGGCCTGTGCCACCTGAATGGAGAAGCAGTAGTTGAGCAGCGCCAGATACACGAAGAAGTTGCGGTAGTCCACACCCATCATGATGAGCGAAAACAGCGCAAGCACCAAGTAGAACGAATTGTAAACGCGCAATTGCAGGCGATACGACATGATTTTCATCACATTGATGGTCATGAACACAAACGTGAACACGCCCACAAGCGCAAGTCCAATGAGAATGGCTGGGATTTGCTGCTCGGTGAGCACCTCAAGCGCCTGTCCGTAGGCAGGCAGCAGGGCTGTGGATGGGTCGATAAGCCCCAAGCCGATAGCAAGCCAAAATGGGGTGATAAGCCCGAACAAGGCAGCCAACACACCTCGGAAATTGATGGCGCGCATCTGTAGAAATCCGATGAAAAACGGCACCACAAGCGCTAAAAACGCATATTGGAACATGCTGCACAATGCCACCAGGAAAAACACGAGAAATATCTTCTGCTGCGCCACTTGCTTCTGCTGATAGGTGGAAAACATGTAGAGCTGCACTACCAGCGTGAGCAGGCAAAGCCCTGTGCCAGTGCAGAACTGCGTGCACGCATACGGACACGCCAACTGCAACGCCAAGAATGTGGAGCTGAAGATAAACGTGACTTCACGAATGAAGGTGTAGGTTTTGTTGAGCAGCACCGTGAGGGTGATAATGGCAAGCACACAAGCCGTGTTCAGACCGTAGGAAGCCAAAGGGTGCCCAAGCAAGCGGTCGATGTCGTTGAAAAACACACCGTTGCCACTCGCAATCGAAGCATTGAATCGCCCCGACACGAATGCAAAATACGACACCACCACATACACAAGTCCCATGACTATCATCAAGCCACGGGAATTGAAAAATTCGTTTATCCTTTCCTCTCTGTATGCCATGTCTTGTCGGTGGGTGTGGATTAACGGTGCATATTGCTGTTATTTGAGGTCAAAGCCGATGTCGCTACGGAAGTAACTCTTGTCGAACTTGATGTTTTTGATATTGGCAAACGATTGAGCGAGGGCAGCGTCTTTGCTCTCGCCATAACTGGTGACTGCCAGCACACGGCCGCCAGAGGTGATTATCTGTCCCTCGGCGTTGCGTGCAGTACCAGCGTGAAACACCACACTGCCTTCCACAGCGTCGATCCCTTCAATCACCTTGCCTTTTTCGTAGGCTTCGGGATAGCCGCCGCTCACCATCATCACGGTCACGGCATAGCGTGGGTCGATTTCCACAGCCGCCTTGTCGAGTGTGCCGTCGGCTGCGGCTTCGAGCAGAGCCACGAGGTCGGATTTCAGGCGAGGCATCACCACTTCGGTTTCGGGGTCGCCCATGCGGCAGTTGTATTCAATCACGTATGGCTCGCCGTCCACGTTAATCAATCCGAAGAACACAAAGCCGGTGTAAGGCAGGCGTTCTTGCTTCAGTCCTGCGATGGTGGGCTCCACGATGCGGGTTTTCACCTTCGCCATGAATGCTTCGTCGGCAAAACTTACAGGCGATACCGAGCCCATACCGCCAGTGTTGAGGCCCTTGTCGCCTTCACCGATGCGCTTGTAGTCTTTAGCCACAGGGAGCAACTGGTAGTGCTCGCCATCGGTGAGTGCAAACACCGAGCATTCAATGCCCGAAAGAAACTGCTCAATCACCACGGTAGCGCTTGATGCGCCAAACATGCCACCCAGCATCTGGCGGAGTTCGCTCTTTGCCTCGTCGAGCGAGTCGATAATCAGCACGCCCTTGCCGGCTGCCAAACCGTCGGCTTTCAGCACATAGGGAGCCTTTTGGCTTTCGAGGAAGGCGAAGCCCTCTTCTATGTTGTCGGCTGTTACGCTCAGATAGGCTGCGGTAGGAATGGCGTGGCGCGCCATGAATCCCTTGGCAAAGTCTTTGCTGCCTTCGAGTTGTGCGCCGGCTTTCGATGGGCCAATCACCTTCACGCCCTTCAACGCCTCGTTGGCATTGAAATAGTCGGTGATGCCAGCCACCAGCGGGTCTTCATTGCCCACCACCAGCATGGTGATGCCATTGTCGGCGGCAAACTTTCCCACAGCCTCGAAGTCCATAGGAGAGAGTGGCACATTGGTGCCATACTGCGCAGTGCCGGCATTGCCTGGAGCAATGTAAAGACTGTCGAGAAGTTCACTCTGGCTCAATTTCCATGCGATGGCACATTCGCGGCCACCTGAGCCCAGCAGCAAGATTTTTTGCTTCATGATGTTGTGATAAATCAATATGATAGTGTTGTGTAGATTGCTCTATGAAAAATTATTCCTCACGACGCTTCCAGCCGTTGCGGCGGCCATGAATGATAGGGCGCTCGTTCTCCTTGCCCAAAGTGGGCTCTTGGTGGCGCACCACCATATCGGCGTGCTTGGTGCTGTGGAAGTATTCGTTGCGACCCATGCGAGTGTCGTCGTCACGGCGTGGGCGGTTGTCGTCGTCACGGCGTGGACGGTCACCATCGCGGCGCGCACCGAAGCCACGGCGTGGACGGTCGTTGTCGTCACGGCGAGAGCCGAAACCGCGGCGAGGGCGATCATCATCGCGACGCGCTCCGAAACTGCGACGTGGACGGTCGCCATCGTCACGGCGTGGGCGGCGTTCTCTTGGCGCACCATCTGATTCGCCATCACGCTTTTTGAAAGTTTCCTCAAATCGTGGACGACGCTGGCCACGGTCTTTGTCGGCAGCACGGAAGCCCTCGTTGCGGATAGATCCGCCTTCAGCCTTCATGTCCTTGTAAGAACCGTCGAAAATCTTGTATTCACGCAATTCGCATTCCAAGTCGCCATTGAGCAGCGGATAGTTGACCGATGGACGCAAACCGATGAGGTCGGTGAGTTCGCCATACGAAATCACCCATGCATCGTAGCCCTTGAACACGAATTTGAGTTTCTTGCCTAAAGTTTCGTAGAGCTCGTTGATGTCTTGATATTTCAAGCGTTCGCCGTAAGGAGGGTTGGTCACCACCACGCCCTTTTCAGGTGCTTCTTCCCAGTCGGCGAGTGCGCGCTGCTTCAGTTCAATCATCTTGCTCACGCCAGCGCTCTTGATGTTGGATTCGGCAATGGCGATAGCCTGCACAGCCACATCGGAACCGTAGATTTTGTATTTAAATTCACGCTCTTGGCTGTCGTCGTTATAGATAGAGTCGAAAAGTTCGGCATCGTAGTCGCTCCAGTTTTGGAAAGCGAACTCCTTGCGATACACGCCAGGGTTGATGTTGGCGGCAATCATAGCAGCCTCCACCAGGAATGTGCCAGAACCACACATAGGGTCCACGAAGTTGCACTGTCCGTCCCAGCCGCTCAGTTTGATGATACCAGCGGCAAGCACTTCATTGATAGGCGCTTCGGTTTGAGCCACACGCCAGCCACGCTTATAGAGAGGCGCGCCCGACGAGTCGAGAGAAATGGTCACCTCGTCGGCAGAAATGTGCACATTCAGCACGAAATCGGCAGCTGAAACACGGATAGAGGGACGCTTGCCTACCTTTTCCTGGAAATAGTCAACGATGGCATCTTTCACGCGATAAGTGACAAAGCGAGAATGACGGAACACATCGCTAAACACGGTGGTGTCGATAGCGAAAGTCTTGTCGGTGCTTAAAACTGTGTCCCATTCAAATTTGCGAACTTGCTCATAGAGGTCGTCGGCATCGGTGGAACGGAATTTGTAGATTGGTTTAAGAATGCGTAATGCTGTGCGGCAACAGAAATTAGCCTTATACATCGTTTCGAGATTGCCCTTAAACGACACCATACGCTTACCTTGAGTCACTTCCTGAGCCCCAAGTGCCTGCAGCTCGTCGCTCAACACACCTTCCAATCCCTGGAAAGTTTTGGCCACCATTTCAAAATTTTCACTCATCGTTGTCTAATTATAATTTGAATTTTGGTGCAAAGTTAGTGATTTTCCGTCACTCACACCCAATTTTCACCACCACAAAGCACCGAAAAAAACCATTTCCCCCACTCACCCCACCCATTTCCCCCACCCCTTCATCAAAACTCACACCCCCACACCCCCGCACATTCGGCAGAAAAAGTGCCAACCAGAAGGTGTGAAATGCTTATCCTTTGTGCATAAGCATTGGCGAGGGAATAGCAAGGGTGTGTTCCAAACGCTAAGCGTTTTTGGGTTTAACACCTCAAATGAAGCAAAAATAATTCGTGAAAATTTGTGCGAATTTGTGGCCCCCTTTTCTACCACGAATCACAATATATTCAGTATTATATTGCTACGGAGTGAATCTGCTTTTTTGTTGAATCTCGTTGAACCTGTGTGAGGCTTGTTGACCTGTTGACTTGTTGACTCTAAAACAAAAATATGGGGCGTGTTGCTGATATACTGAACTTTTTGTGCTAAATTTGCATCTTAATCAATCATATCAACACATAAGTTTATTATTCGTATGAGTTTTTTCGGTAAAGACAAAGATAAAGAAGAAGTTAAGGAAATGCCTGTGAAGCAGACTGGTTCGCTGAAGGAACGCCTTGACCGTATCAACAAAAGTCGCTGGATTCGCTTCGGCATTGTTTCCGCCCTGTTCTTTGGCTGGGTGGCTTGGCTGGGCAGTTGGTGGGTGCTGGTGTTCTGGTTCCTGCTTTTCGACATCTACATCACTAAATTCGTGCCTTGGAACTGGTGGAAATTCTCCGAAAACCCCATTGTGCGCATGGTGATGGGCTGGGTCGATGCCATTATGTATGCCCTTGTGCTGGTGTATTTCCTTTTCCTTTTTGTGGGACAAAACTATCAAATTCCATCGTCGTCGCTTGAAAAGACGCTGCTCACTGGCGACTACCTGTGGGTGAACAAGATGGTGTATGGCCCACGAGTGCCACAAACTCCTCTCCACTTCCCATTGGCGCAAAACACGCTTCCCGGTGGTTTCGACAGTTATATTGAGTCGCCACAATGGGAATACCACCGCTTGAAGGGCGTGCGCAGCGTGGAGCGTGGCGACATTGTGGTGTTTAACTTCCCTGCTGGCGACACCGTGGCAGTGAATATGCCTAACCCCGACTACTACACTCTGTGCTTCACCTACGGCCGTGAGGCTGTGTGGGCCAACCCATCGCAATATGGCAAGGTGAAATATCGCCCAGTGGACCGCCGCGATGCCTATGTGAAGCGTTGCATCGGTTTGCCAGGCGAAACCCTCTCAATGAAAAACGGCACCGTGTATATCAATGGCAAGGCGCTTGCCGAACCTGAGAATATGCAGCGCAACTATATTATCGAAACCGACGGCACGCCCATTTCCGAGGCGTTGCTCGATGAGTTGAAAATCAGCAACGAGGCTCGCTCTTTGGGCGCAGGACAGTCGCCTTATGGCAATGAACTGTGGTATGCGATGCCGCTGACCAAGAGTGCTATGAAGGAGATTAAGGCGCAGCCTTATGTGAAGAAAGTGCGTTTCCTTGATGTGGACGAAAGCAATCCGATGGATTCGCTGCTCACCTATCCTATTGGCGTGAAGAAGTCGTGGACACACAACGACTACGGTCCACTGTGGATTCCAAAGAAGGGCGCCACACTCAACCTTACGTTGCAAAAACTGCCTTACTACATTCGCTGTATCAAGAATTACGAGGGCAACGAAGTGGACGTGAAGGGTGGAAAAATCTACATCAACGGCAAGGAGGCGAAGACTTACACCTTCAAGATGGACTACTACTGGATGATGGGCGACAACCGCGACAATTCAAGCGACTCGCGCTACTGGGGTTTCGTGCCAGAAGACCACATCGTCGGCACTCCAATGTTTGTGATTATCTCGTTCGACCCCGATAAGCCATTGCTGCAAAGCATTCGCTGGGACCGTATCTTCAAATCCGCAAACCCCGATAAGAAGTAAATATCCCGCCGCCTCGTTGCCTCATGTCTCACACAGATCCCACAGATCTCACGGATTGGTTTTATGTAAAAATTCAGATTCATCTGATAAAAAATATTCTGCGAGATCCGTGAGATCTGTGTGAGGAAGAGGCAAGAGGTAAGGGGCAAAGAGGCGGCGCAATGTACCCACAATAATGATGCAAAGTTCCACAATCATAATGGGCAGTATGGCGGCAGGAAGTGTGCGCTGCTATGCCGCTATGCTTCAGGCAGGCAAGGTGATTATCGACCCTGACGAGCGACGTTTGCCGCTGCGCCACAGCCACCACCGCTACTTGGTGGACGGTCCCAACGGCACGCAACGCCTCACCATCGCCCTCGATGGCACCACCAACGCCATGCCTGTGCGTATGCGCGATGTGCGCATTTCTGAGCACGGCAACTGGCGGCATCTGCATTGGGGCGCGCTCTATTCGGCTTACGGAAAGTCGCCCTATTTCGACTACATTGCCGACGACCTACATAGCATCATTGGCGGCGAACAAACTTCGCTGCTTGAATTTAATACCGCTTTGCAAAATCTGATTATCGATTTTCTCGACCTCCCTATCGAGATTGAAACCAAGCCGATTACCCCCGAAATAGCAGCGGAGGCGACCGACCTGCGTGGACTCATTGGCGGGAAAAAGCCCGACACGCTACCCATTACCGACGTGCCTTACTACCAAGTGTGGGCATCGCGCCACGGTTTCCAACCGGGCCTCAGCATCCTCGACCTGCTTATGAACACCGGCCGCGAATCCATCTACACCCTCCAAAAAATGCTCCCCTAATCCCCCCAAAAAATGTGATGTGTCAAATTACCAAAAATGACAGCACCATAGCGTAGGGACATGCCTTCGGCATGTTTTCAAGGCGTTGATACATTGCGGATTGCATCGAAACATGCCGAAGGCTACGCTATGATGAATCGCTAAATTTGATACACCCCCACTGGCGTTTGCCTTATTTGTTGGGATTTTTGCGGTGGTGGTAGAGTTCGAGGCTGTTGATGGCGTTTTGCCAGATGATGTAGCAGCCGGGGCCTACGGCGGCGAGAGGGTTGATGTAAGCACTTGATACCCAGATGGCAAATGCTGTGTTTTTCTGTCCTAACGCCTGTCCGCTTTCCACGGTGCTGCCGAAGAATCGGCCAATGTTGCGCCCCACCGAAAATTGAATCACGCATATCACAAAACTCACCACTGCAATGGCGGCAAGCAGCGACAGTGGCGCGTGCGAGTTGCTGATGTTGCGGAACGTGATGCCCGTAACGATAGCCAGCGAGCACCCCCACAGGTAAAACGAGAGGTCGGTGATGGAAGTGAGCCATTGCTGCACTTTTGGGAGCAGGTGCTTCACCACGTATGCCAGCCCCATCGGCACCACCAAAATCACGCACACCTTCCACATAATCATCAGAAAGGCAGCGCCGAAACTCATTTCCACTCGTTGGTCAACGAGAGGGAAAAACAGCGGAATCATGATGGCGGTGAGCACATTCGACACGAAAGTGTAGGTGGTCATCGACTCAAGGCTGCCGCCCAATTTGGCAGTCACCACGCTCGAAGCCGCCGCGCACGGCCCGATCACACACACCAGAATACACTCCATCAACACAAGGTCGAAGCCATCGATTTTAAAATACAAAATACACCCCACCAGCATCAGCACAACAAACAGTTGCGTGGCGCTCACCCAAAAGTGCCACTTGGCAAGGCGCAGTTTTTTATAGTCAATCTTCAGAAAAGTGGTGAACAGAATCACGAAAAGGAACCACGGTAGCACCTCGTCGAACACAGGGCTCGCCGCCCGCGCAAACCTATCAAACGCAGGTATCAACGCAAACAGATAATACAGCGCCGCACCGCCCGCAATAGCCACCGGCAGCGTCCAATTCCTCAATATTTCCAACACCTTCCCCATTCCTGAACACATATTTTAAAATTATCCACGAAAGTAATGCTTTTTCCCCACTTACCAACAAATCCCCCACCTTTTTTTATCCCCCCACCAATTCCTCTAATTTCTAATTTCTAATCTCTGATTTCTTGGATGTGGGAGTGGAGGCGGGCGTAGAAGGGGTGGCGGGTGAGGGTGGAGGCGTCGCCGAGAATGATGAGTTTCATGCGGGCGCGCGTGATAGCCACGTTCATGCGTCGGAGGTCGCGTAGGAAGCCGATTTCGCCGTTGTCGTTGGCGCGCACAAGGCTAATGAGAATCACGTCGCGCTCCTGCCCCTGGAATCCATCTACGGTGTTGACCGAAATCAGGTGTCGGTAGGGCTTGAAAAATTCGGTGGCTCTCACCATTTTACGCAAAAACTGCACCTGCGCGCGGTAGGGCGAAATGATGCCCACGTCGATGCGCTCGTCGAGCACGTGTTCGCGCCCGATTTTGGTGAAATATTCCTGTAGCGTTTGCAGGGTGAGAATCGCCTCGTCTTTGTTGATGCGTCCGAAACTCTCGCCCACGAATTGCTCCTTGAAATCCTTGTCGGAGGTGTCGATCCACACCATTGGGGTGTCGAAGTCGAGAATGCTGCGGTACTTCACTTCGGGCGCGCTCTGCACTTGCCCGTGATAGAACCACTCGCTTGAAAAACGCATAATCTCGTCGTTCATGCGGTATTGCATCTTCAGCAGTGTCACCACTTGCGGATTGCTTTTCACAATGCGCTCCATCAGCGTGGTGCCGAGTCCGCCCTTCAGTGCCTCGATGCTCTTCACGGTAGGGGGGAGTTGCTGGTGGTCGCCGGCGAGAATCACACGGTTTGCCTTTCTGATGGCTATCCAGCACGCCGCTTCCAGCGCCTGCGCCGCCTCGTCGATAAATAGGGTGGCAAACTTCATGCCGCTCAGCACACGGCTGGCGCTTCCTGCCAGTGTGCATGCTATCACACGCGCGTTGCCAAAGAGCGCGGCATTGATGCGCACCTCAAGTTCGGTGGCACGGCTTTTCAGGCGGTCGAGTTTATCGTGATAGCCGTGGTCGCCACGCTTTCTCTTGCCCTGCATTTCGCGTATGGCCTTGCGGAGCGCCCATAGGCTGGGATAGTCGGGGTGCGACTCAAAGCGGCGCTCGTAGGTGAACGAGAGCATCTTGTCGTTCACTTTCGTGGGGTTGCCGATGCGCAGCACCTCCACGCCACGGTCCACCAGCCGCTCGCTAATCCAGTCAACAGCCATATTGCTCTGTGCGCACACCATCACCTGATTTTCACGGCGCAGCGTCTCGAAAATAGCCTCCACCAGCGTGGTGGTTTTGCCGGTGCCTGGCGGGCCGTGCACAATCGCCACATCTTTAGCCAGCAGCACCTCGTTCACGGCGTGCTCCTGCGTGGGGTTGAGCCATGGGAAACGCATCGGGGCAAAGGTGAATTTCTCCGTTTTGGAAGGGTTGTAGAAGATGTCGCGCAGATGTGCCAAGCGGTTGCCCTTGGCACGCATCACACGCTCCAGCGCGTCCATCATCAGGCGATAGGTGGTTTCGTCGAACGACAGTTGCACGCCCACCTGATTCGCGCCTTGCAGTTGCGCCACGCACCCGGAGTCGGGGATTGCCACCACCATGCGCTCTGCCTCGGCATAACTCACTGTGGCAGAGAACGAAAAGTAGCGGATTTCGTCGTTCGCGTCGATGTGGAAAAACATCACCTGACGGCCAAACTCGAAGTTGTGCTCCACATCGGTGTCGGCGGTGCGAAACACCTCCACCACCAGTTGGTTGAGCGAATTGTAGTAGGAGCGGCCAATGCGAAGCGGCAACCAGCAGTCGCCACGCTTCACTTTGCGCCGCACGCCCAGCGTTTCGGTCTGTCGGCGAAACTCTTCCTTTTCGGTGTCATACTCCATTTGCAGCAACGCACGCTGCTTCTGGAGCAATAATATGGGAGAAACTGTTTGATTCATAACTTAATTAATGCTTGGGCTCACAGGCTTCTTAGGGCTCACACGGATCTCACTTTGCTTTTGGGCTCACACAGATCTCACAGATCCCACAGTATCGCTTTGTGGGTGGGAAATCTCACAGATGTTTCTGCGTGTGGGCTGGTTCGCGCGGATTCCGCTTTTTGGGGCTCACACGGATCTCACAGATCCCACTCTATTGCTTTGTGGGTGGGAAATCTCACAGATGCTTCTGCGTGTGGGCTGGCTCACACGGATTCCACTTTGCTTTTGGGCTCACACGGATCTCACAGATCCCACGATTCTCTTTTGTGGGTGGGAAATCTCACAGATGTTTCTGCGCGTGTGTGGGCTCCTGGGGGCTGCACGGGGCTCGCTCTCACGGATTTATTTTTCGGACCCATCGGACAAATCAGACCTATCGGACAAATTGGACATTTTTAAAAATAATCCGTGAGATCTGTGGGATCTGTGTGAGGCCTCCGTGGGATTGGGATCTGTGTGAGGCCTCGGTGGACTCCGTGGAGGCGGGTGACAAAATTACAAAAAATTGTGTTATTTGGGGGGCGTTTTGAAAGATTTGAAAAAAAAGTGTGGAAAAAGTTGCTACATTAAGAAATTTTTGCAAACTTTGTGTGTCGAATACAAAAAGTGGGTAGGTCAGGTCATCCTCCTACCTGCCGCTTGAAGAAAAACTGACTATAATTCAAAATATTCATTTTTTAATAAACTAAAATCATTAACAAAAACTACAAGCGTATGAAAAAACAGATTGCCCTCGTTGGCGCTCTTTTCCTTGCGTGTGCAAATGTGGCCCCCTCATTTGCAACCCCTGTACCACAAGCTGTCACGGCTGAGTCCGGACATGTGAAAGGTACTGTTGTTGACGAGAATGGTGAACCCATTATCGGTGCAAGCGTTCAGGTAGTTGGAACTATGCGTGGTGCCGCTACAGACTTGAACGGTATGTTCAGCGTAAAAGCTGATAAAAATGCTAAGTTGAAAATTAGCTCAGTAGGCTTTAAGACTGTGACACTGAAAGCTTCAGAAGCTGGCCGCGTGGTCCTCGGTGAAGACAAGGCTCTGCTCGATGAAGTGGTAGTGGTTGGTTATGGCCAGCAACGCAAAGCCAACCTTACTGGTGCTGTTACCAGTGTGGACGTGAGCAAAAACCTCAGCTCAAAAAGTGAAACCGACGTGGCTAAGGCTCTTCAAGGAGCTGTGCCAGGTTTGACTATTACTAACGCCAGCGGTAGCATCAGTGACGACGCAACCGTTGTGATTCGTGGTATTGGTACCCTCTCTAACAGTGGTGTATCATCTCCTCTCTACATCGTGGACGGTGTGCCTGTTGACAACCTTTCGTTTATCAACAGCGACGACATTGAAAGCATTTCAGTGCTCAAGGATGCTGCATCAAGCTCTATCTACGGTACTCGCGCTGCTTTCGGTGTGATTTTGGTTACCACCAAGACAGGTAAGCAACAAGACCATGTGAAGATTTCTTACAAGAACAACTTTGCTTGGAGCCAGGCAACCTGCACTCCAGAATATCCTAACGTTCCTACTCAGGTTCAAGCCCTCATCGACGCTAACCGCCGCAAGGGTAATGCTTGTGAATTGTTTGGTATGTATCTCGACAGCGAACAATTCCAGACCGGTATGAACAACTGGATTAAGAAGCATGGCGACACTAAGAGCGGTTACCGCGAAATGGTGTTCGGCGACGACTATGACCAATATGGCTACTATGCTAACTGGGATGTTCCTGGTATCATTTTCAACAACGCCGCTCCATCACAGAACCACAACCTCTCTATTTCAGGTGTTTCTGGTAAGACCAACTTCTACATTAGTGCTAACTACAACCAACGCCAGAACTTGATGAACTTCAATCCTGACAAGATTAAGAACTATCACGTAGCTGCTAACATATCTACTCAAGCTACCGACTGGTTGCAAGTGGGTGTGCGCACCAACTACGACGACCGTTCGTTTGACTATCCTTACGTGCAGGGTCAGGGTTCTTACCAATATGTATGGCGCTGGGGTTCATTCTTTGGCCCTTACGGCTACATCACCGACGAAGATGGCAAGCAATATGACGGCCGTCAGCTCATCGGTTTCCGCAAAACCGCTGGCGACGCTTACCAAAAGACCAACAACATGCGTCTTGGTGCATTTGCTAAGATTGACTTCAAGCACGGTTTGACCTTCAATGCCGACTACACCTTCGTTAAGAAGCACACTAAATATAAAGGTATCGGTCTGCCAAGCACCATCCTCAACACTTGGGGTGTGAATCCACAGATCGCAACTCTTAACACCACCACATTCATTGAGTCAAGCCGTTCAGACTACACTCAACAGGTGTTTAACGGTTACTTCAACTTCGCTCAAAGCTTAAACGATGTACACAACTTTAATGTACTCGTTGGTGCTAACGTGGATAAGGATGATTATGAGTATCTCTACTATGAGCGCTGGAACATGCTTGACACCAACCTCCCAGAGCTTTCACTCACCGATAAGGAGTACTCTTACAGCCACCAACACACCCACACAGGTTCTGCTGGTTTCTTCGCTCGTATCAACTACGACTTTATGGGACGTTACTTGCTCGAACTCAACGGCCGCTACGACGGTTCAAGCCAATTCCCAGAGAACGACCAATGGGCATTCTTCCCATCAGCATCTGCTGGCTGGCGCTTCACTGAAGAAGCTTTCATGGAAAGCACCAAGAGTTGGTTGTCAAATGGTAAGCTCCGTGCATCTTATGGTTCAATCGGCAACCAGGTGGTGGGCAACTATATGTTCTTGGAAACAATGAGCAAGGTGAACAATGGTGTGAACTGGCTCGGCACAGGCGATTCTAAGTACGACTACTTCGGTATGCCAAAGATGGTTCCTTCAACTCTTACTTGGGAAACTATCAACACCACCAACATTGGTCTCGACCTCGGCTTCCTCCAAGGCGAACTTAATGTGAACCTCGACTGGTTCCAACGCGACACTAAGGACATGCTTGCTCCTGGTAAGGAACTTCCAAGCGTGCTTGGTACTTCTGCTGCTTACGGCAACGAAGGTTCGCTCCGCTCTCGTGGTTGGGAAGTCACCATCGACTATCGTCACAAATTCGGTGATGTGAACTTCTACGGCACATTCAACATCAGTGACTATAAGACTAAGGTGACAGACTGGGATAGCAACAACCTCATCAACGGTTACTATACTGGTAAGGAATATGGCGAAATCTGGGGCTTCAAGACCGACCGCTACTTCGATTTCAGCGATTTCTCTGGCAAGGACGACAAGGGTAACTGGATTTACAAGGAAGGCGTAGCTGACCAAACCAAGCTCCAAAACGGTGGCTTCGTATATGGTCCTGGCGACATCAAGTTTGTTGATGTTGACGGCAATGGTAAGATTGACTGGGGCGAAGGTACTCCTGACAACCACGGCGACCTCGTGAAGATTGGTAACTTCACTCCTCGCTATCAATACTCTCTCCGCCTCGGTGCAGAATGGAAAGGCTTCGACATCGACCTCTTTATGCAAGGCGTTGGCAAGCGCGATATGTGGACTCAATCAGCATTCGTAATGCCTATGATGCGTGGTGAAGACGCTATCTACTCTAACCAGACAAGTTACGTAACAGAAGCTGAATTTGCAGCTGGTGTTATCGACCAAAGCAAAGACTTCCCACGTATGTGGGGTGGTGGTGCTGGCCAAGGCAACGCTTCTGGCTCAATCTTGAATGGTGGCTGCTACAACTTCTATCCACAAGACAAATACTTGGTGAACATGTCATACTTGCGTATGAAGAACATCACTGTAGGTTACACCCTTCCAACCGACCTCGTGAAGAAGGTGACCCTCAGCAGAGTTCGCGTTTACGCTTCTATCGCTAATGCATTCGACATCATCAACCACAACAACGGTACAGGCCTCGACCCTGAAATCAACACCGGTGTTGGTTCTTATGGTAATGGCGTATGGGGACGTACTGACCCAATTATGCGCACTTACTCATTCGGTATCCAAATCGACTTGTAATCAAGCATGATTAATAGAGATACATTGATTTACTAACATTCAAACGGATAATAGTTATATGAAAAAAATAGCTTTATTATTGATTTCTGGATTGATGTTCACATCATGCTCCGACTTGCTCGACACCGATCCATACGATCAATTCACGAAAACGAATTTCTTCACCAATGAGAAGAATGTTCAGCTTTTCATCAACTACACATACAATGAGTTCTCTGGCTATGGCAATGGCGGTAGCTATGGTGACTTTTATTTCAATTTCCTGAACGACGACCAAGGTACCACAGGTATTACTGAATGGACATTTACAGCCGTTCCTGCAACTGCTGGTGCTTGGAACAGCCCTTATGTTGAAATTCGCCGTGCCAACACGCTTCTTGCTGCACTTCCTGGCATCAGCGAAATGACTCCTGCTACAAAGGCTAACTACGAAGGCCTTGCACGCCTCTATCGCGCATGGCAACACTTCAAGCTGGTACGTGGCTACGGCGACTGCTACTGGGTTGACAAGGTGCTCGACACCAACGATACCGACATCCTTTACGGTGAACGTCAGAACCGCAACACTGTGATGGACAAGGTGCTTGAAGACCTCAACTACGCTTGCGCTAACATCAGCCAAGAGGCAAACTCTCGCGTAGCTTACAACAAATATGTGGCACTTGCTATGAAGAGCCGTGTATGCTTGTTTGAAGGTACTTACAGCAAATATGTGTTGAAGGACGAAGCTCGCGCCAACACTTACCTCAATGAATGTAAGAACGCATGTTCGGAAATCATGAATTCAGGCAAGTATGAGCTCAACGCTGACTTCAAGTCAAACTTTGACCAACTCGACCTCAAGGGCAACCCTGAAATGATTATGTACAAACACTATGTGTACAACGTGCTCGGCCACGGTACAGTGGACTACACTTGCGGTTCTACTCAGGTGCACGGTATGACAAAAGACGCGTTCGACAGCTACCTCTTCCGCGATGGTAAGCCAAAAGCAACCACCACTTGCGACAAGAGCGAAAACGGTAAGCTCGTGAAGATTGATGACAATTCTGGTTTCGGTGAAGCTTCTTTCATCAACATCGCTGACTTGCTCAAACAACGCGACCCACGTATGACTGCTCAAGTTGACAGCATTCTTCAATTCCCTGGCTGCGGTTACGCTCGCTTCGGTGGCGCACAATCTACCTCTTCAACTGGTTACGGTGTGCTCCTGTTCGACACCAACGCAATGCCTAACAAGGACCGTCAATCAATTGGTACTAACACCACCGACGCTCCTATCTTCTGGCTGGCTGAAATCTACCTCAACTATGCAGAAGCATGTGCAGAACTTGGCAACATTACCCAAAACGACCTCGATATTTCTATCAACAAGCTCCGCGACCGCGTTAAGATGCCTCACCTCACTACAACTCCTGAAGCTGACCCTGCTAACAATATGGGTGTGAGCAACATCATCTTCGAAGTTCGCCGCGAACGCCGTGTGGAAATGATGTACTGCAACAACGACCGTTACTATTCACTCCAACGTTGGAACCAACTCCAACTTCTCGACACTCAAAAGTATCCTAACCAATGCCGTGGCGCTTACGTAGGCAACTTTGTAGGTAAAGGTGGTATCGACTGGACTCAAGTTACTGTTGATGCTGATGGTTACATCGACTGCAAGAACAACGGTAAAGAACGTGTTTACGACAGCAAGTACAACTTGTTCCCAATCCCAAGCGGACAAAAAACTCTTAACGAGAACATTGGTCAAAACCCAGGTTGGTAATCTGAAAATCATTTGCTCCATCGCCTATGGCTTCCGGGCCCAAGCGTAGAGCATAACCCAAATACAAGGGCTGCTGGCACCATCGCCAGCAGCCCTTTTTATGTGCGCTTCCTCGGCTGTTTTTTTGCTCACACAAATCCCAATTTTTTTGCTCACACGGATCCCGCGGATCTCACAGTATTGCTTTGTGGGTGGGAAATCTCACGGAGGCTGGGAGAATGGTTGTGGGGTGTTGTCAGATTACTCCGAGTGCTCCGAGTGCTCTGATTACTAAGGCTCACACAGATTCAACGAGATTCAACAAAAATAATTTGTGGTAATTTGTGGCTGAGTGGGGGTTGAAACATGCCAAAGGCGAAAGCACTGAAAAAGTCGACAGGGGGGCGATATTGGCGTTTTTTTGCTGAT